>JACCEC013043766.1_pt1 | contig 14527 bp, 11 predicted proteins | sample 7450121 | NCBI WGS metagenome assembly JACCEC01 (sample SAMN15323455, study PRJNA562643) | freshwater metagenome | isolation source: river surface water | place: USA:Blue River Watershed | collected 2017-08-18 | reverse complement strand
TACATCCTATTTTCAGTCAAGGCCGAGGGACTCCACGCAACAAGGCGCGAGGCACTCCACCTACGGATAATTTTACCTTATTTTTTAGGTAAGGAGTCGGAGCAGCTTACTCATCTGTGATTGAACCTCACCTTGCGAGTAAACATCTGCTCCAGACATGTAGGATTTCAGATCTGCCGTAGCAATATCTGCATCCTTTTTACCGATCTTTGCTTCAACTCTTGTAATCATCGAATCGATGAGGTCCTTGAGTCCAGAAGGTAGATCGCTAAACTTAATTTTGTCGGCTTCTTTACCGAACGGTAGTGGAAGGTTGGCAATTGTCTTACCTAGTTCCGCTGCTGTAAGTCTAACATTCTCCAGAGCCTGGGAATTTAGAGCGCCAGTATCTAGACGGTCGATCATTCCAAGTAAATCAGAGCTTGCACTAACAGAAGCAGTGTAGTCTCCAGCGAAGTCAAGATTCTCTGCGGCTTCTGCCTTCTCTAGCGCTTTAGCTAGACCAGCGACGCCCAGGTCCTGCTTAAGTCGGGCTAATACTGTGCGGTACTTACCCTTAGCATCACGAGGCTGGTTCACGCCAGAAACATACTTCTGGCGTCCTTCCTTATCATACTTGTCTTCTACAGTTGTGCGTCCAGCTTTGACGTCCTCGGCGCGCGCGATCTCTTCTTCGGTCTGCTTATCAGCTTCTTCTTTTGCATCCCGAAGCTTCTCTAGATCAGAGTCAGAGATCTCCTCGTCTTTTGGGGCAGCTGCCACCACCGCCTCTAGCTTTGCACGCATAGATGCAACTACACTAGCTGCCTCTGCAGAGTCGGCGTTCTTCCAGTGCTGAGGGATTAGAGCTTCCTGCTTCAACTTGCGAGCCTGTTTAATAATGTGCTTGCGAACTTCGCGACGCTCTGAAGCCTTTGCACGACCGTATGCCTGAATGGCATTCTTTAGGTCTTCTATATCACGGATTGGATACGCGCCATCTGGCATAGCCTTGCCCTCTTTAGCTAGAGCCATACGCTCTTCTTCAGAGATCTTGGCTAGCTCTGCAACAGCAGCAGCAACCAAAGTCTTCTCTCGAAGCTCGGCTGCGCTAGCAGTTAGAGCCTGAAGGTTTGCTGCTCGAAGAGCCTTCTTGGCTTCTCTAACGCGTCCCTTAAGGTCTGGTGCGCTAGCGGCTAGCTCACCTAGAAGCTCTGCCTTAGTGGATAAGGCACACGCTGCACCTGAACACTTCATCATTGCCATGTAGCTAGCGCCAGCAGCAACAAGGGCAAGAACCTTGCCTGAAGCAATCATGGCGCGAGCGGTTGGGAAGCCAGGGACGTTAACTTGACAAATAGCAACGAGCTCTAGAGCACCGTTGATTGGACGCCAGTCACCAGAAGGAGCAGAAGCGCGAAGTGCACGGATCTGAAGCTCATCTAGATTCGGGCGCAGGGATCCAGCGCACCAGATACCGTATTCGTCTTCTCCAACATGGATATCTGCAACAGCAGATGCTGTGTCGTCATAGTGCTTTGCAGCAGTCATGGCGTCAACGTTAAGAGGTGCATGTCCGCCAGCAAGAGTTAGCTGACCAACAGGAACGTCTGCGCCAGTTTCAGTTCTAATCACTCCAGTGTGGAAGTAAGCGTACTTGCTACGTGAACGAGGAGGCTTAGTTGCGCGTGGCAATCCAATGTGGTTCACGTTCCATGCAGCAATGTGGCCGTAAACGCGACCATCATCGGCAACAGTTAGTGGAGTAGCCTTAGCGAACCCTGGGTTCTCGAACCAGTCAGCTGGAGGAGTCATAGGAATATCTGACTTTAGGAAGCCAGACGCTGTGATAGGTTCGACGTCAGCAAAGTCCTGCATAGACTCTTCGTATACGCCATCTTCTGGGGTCACGTTTTCCTCCTGATCCCCCTGGGCTTCTTGCAACAAAATAGAGCATTCTTGGAATGCTGGCTTAGCTACAATTGTAGCAGCCATTATGCGGGCCTTATTTATGGTAAGTTTATCCTTACCAAATTCCTGCCCATCTCCCTCAGCCATTTCTTGTTTTGGCTGCTTCTCTTCTTTTGCCTCAAACTGATCGAGGTCCACAGAGACTCCACGAAGGAACCCATGGCGAACTAGTCGCTCAGCTTCGCGCCCATATGGTCCAGTATCAAAGACGCCGCGAGCATTACCCATTCCGCCTTCGATTCGCTCAATGTAGTCGATTCGCCCTACTACAACCGAACCGTCGTGCCCAGCGCCAGTTTTAATCTGCCAGAGCAGTGGAACTGGTAGGTCACGCATAGTGATTGCACCACTGCGGAACTTTCTGCCATCTCCAGACTCTGTCTCTTCTGGTACAAGCATTGGAATGGTGAAGCTAGAACCCTGCTCTGCCCTTACAGATGCTATTAGGCTCATTTTCTCCCTAGCATCTGAAGCCAGAGCAGCTAGTCTACCTTTTTCAATCATTGCCTCGGTGAAGGCATCCTCTGATACATAGAGATTCTCTAAGCCAGAGAAAGAGGTATTCTTTCTGCCAGGGTTGAGTCGGCTACCAGTATAAACACCAGTTGCTTCCTTATGACGAAGCTGGCAGTAGCCCTTTGCGCGAGGGCCCATGTACTTTGAAAGCTGGCGCACGCATCGGGTCCAGTCGCCAGGGGTTCCCCAGCGGATCTTTAGCGCACCCTTACCAGTGGTCCAATAGCGGCGAAGCTTGTCAGCATTGCCACGGTTACGGTCAAATCCACCAGCAGCCAGCAAAGGCTCTACTACCTTTTCCCAGAAGATCGAGAACTCTACTGCAGAAGCCTGAACTGGTGCCTTATCGTCCACCTGAAGTAGTACATCGTTTAGTACTGCCTTGTCGTCAAGTGCAACCACAGGAGGCGGGGCAGATGACTTTAGGTCCATAAGGATTTGATCACTAGGGATCCATTTACCGTCTTCACGGACAAAAATTGCAGGCTCTGATGAAGTCGCGCTAGCTGGGACCAATGCAACTAGATCCATAACCGCTGAGTGGTCATCTGGTGAAACTAGAGCTAAATACTTTGGAGCTACGTCAGACTGATCTGGAGTGTAGACAGAATCTAATCCAACTTCGGCAGATGCAAATGTCAGACCATGGCGGTCTTTTACGAACTTCTTATCATACTCTTGAAGACCTTTAGGCTTGTCACCGTGAAGCTTGTATGATGCACGAGACTTTTCTACAAACTTAGGGTAATTAGAGATCAAGTTGTGTAGGTCTGATTGAGTCAGAGGCTTCATAGTGCCAGGCAAGTGAGCCTTAGGCATATTTGAAGGAGTTCTAGGTTCTGCCAAAATGCCATCAAAGTTGATAGGGGGCATATTGTCTCTGTTTAGAACTGTAGGAGCGTCAACATCCTCTTCAGCTTCAGTATACTTTGCATCTACAGAGATGCTCTTACCGCTGTCAAGTCGTACTTTGACCTTGCCAGTCTTGTAATCAACCGACTCAATAGTTCCCGAGCCGCGTTCGCGGTCTCCAGCAACAACAGTTCTAGAGCCAACCTTAACGAACTCTCCGTTAGCGTTTCTAGGTTGGCTTGATGCGATGGATGATCGCTCTTCAGGAGTGTAATTTCCATCTCTATCAGTAGGAGACTCGCCAGCAGCAGTGATTACTCTATCAATGGTGGTGAAATCTTCTCCAGCAAGACCTTGCTCCATTAGAGATGTCTCTTCTGGGTCAATTTCATGTAGAAGAACTGGCGCGAAAGGGCGTTCTTGCATGAATGCAGAGATGATTACCGCAGATGAAGGGTCGATTAGAACGTGAGTCTTCTCTACAACGTCGCTATGGTCGTCAAGAGCTGCATCGTAGGAGTAAACGTCGCCGTCTACATGTCCCATGTTATCCCAGCCAGACCCATCCCAAAGATAAACCTGACCATCAACTTCTACTTTGTAGAGTCGGTCAATGCCAGAATTGTCTAGACGAATACGTGCCATAAACTCTGGCCCCATATATGGGTCGAGCTCATGGGCCATTTTAAATGCATCTAGTTCGTTGTAGTCTTCTTCAGTCTCTACAAAGCCATAAGCTCCGCCAGCAGTTGTAGCTTGCTTCTTGTTCTCGCGATCTACGATCGCCTCAGCCCAGCGCCATGCTGCATCTCCACCCCAAAGAGCCCAGGCAATGCGGCCATTAGATGGGAAGTTATCTCCACCTGGTGCCCAGCCTTTACCTTTTTTGTCAACTTCATGACGAGGGAAATACTTAGCAATGTGACGTAGCTTCTCGATGCCAATCTGTCCACCCTTTGCAAGGGTGTGAGCAGTATTCAGGCCAACAGGTGTTCCACCGCGCTTGTGCTCTTTTCGCCATTCTAGAGCTTTTTTTGCTTCCTTTTGGACTCCGCCAGGAATTGTATACATTTTGCTATCTGACAATTATGCTTCTCCAGGGATATTAGCTGCGTCTTCAGCTGTAATGTATTCTCCCGTATTTACTAATCTACAAGAAGCTTCAATTTCTGACTTAGTTAAGTCTTCTCCACGGCCCCAAGACTGAACGAGCTCAGTGTCCCATTCGTCTTCCGAGTCTGGGTGGATGGTAGCTCCGCTACCTGGAGTGTCGTCCTCTGTGTCCCAGTCGTATGACCAAATTTCATACTCTGGTGCGTAATACTTCTGAAGATCATCTCTGGTCCCCATGGTCCAGGCTTTTCCCTTAGGTCTTACAGTTATGCCGAAAATGGTGTACATCGAGACATACTCGACCTCGGAAGTGTTTTTATTTACATAGAAATAAATAGTTGGTAACGCCGAGACATCAAAGGTTTGCTCTTCAGCCATATCGATTCGATCCTAATCCTTTAATAGCTAGACTCGTCCAGCTATAAGTTTAACATACTTTTATTTATAATGAATCAGTTATCTTCTGGAAATAGTAACTATTGTATCGCGGAAACATCTGACATATATTCTTCAGTCTATCTATAGATACTGTTCTAATGTCTATAGTCTCATACTCTGGGCCATCGACTGTGTCTAAAGTAATATCAATCATGTACCAGTCCTCCGACTCTCTCTTATCCAGAGGTAACTTTAGGTACTCTTCAACTGCCTTGTCGTATGCCTTAAGCATAGCATCCGACTCATCAAACCACGAGTTCTGCTCGTCTGTTGGCCACAAGTCGACATCCATAGGTAGGTTACGTGTAGTAGCGTACTTTAAGAGAGCATCGGTATATTCTTTATTATGCTTAGCTGCAATATCATCTAGTTTTGACATTATAGATACTTTCTTCCTCCCCAGCCGCGTTTCATCATGATAATTCTACCTATAGAAGAGATCTTTTTTCCAGCTTTTTTATTTCTTCTACCTAGCTCTGCAATTCGCTGAGCAGTCGCCGAGCTAGTTGGTAAGCTCAGTAGGTACTCAATCTCAGCTATAAAGTTGTTATCGATATTCCAACCATTCTCTCTAGCTTCTTGAATGATTCTCATTATCGAGACTCTATCATTCATACTACCCTGAGGGCTATCAGATTCACCAGACTTGATGAATCGGTTAAATATATCAGTAGCAACCTGCTCGTGAGTCATGCTGTTATACTCTTGACTCTTCTCGTTATATTTAGTTAGAACTGACAAGTAGCTTCTGGCATATGCCAGCTTGGACTCTCTATCCGTCTCACTCTTGAAGTCAAAGCCCATCAGACCCCACATGTAAGGTCCATTATCTAATCCAGCGGTAACTTCTACTCGGTCTAGCCCCCAGTCTTTGTATAGCTTGAAGGACTCGTCGATGAACTTAGTTCCAAAACCATCACCCTGAGCACTAGGGGCCATTCTAAACAGGTTGTGGTAGATATACATCTTCCCATCAGCCTCTCTATACATGGTTCGAGTAAACTCGCCAACGCTTCTACCATTTTGGTCGTAAACATTTCCGCTCCAAGAAGCAGAGCCAGTGATAATTCTTCCATTCTGAGCAGCTGATCTTGCCATTTGAGCCAAGTCAGCTTCGTTTTCAGATCCAAGCGAGTTCTGGAAGCTTGTCAGTTTGATGGTGTATCCGCCCAGATCTTTATCGTTTAGAGACAAGAATCCAGATCTAGCGTTGGTTCCTCTGAAAATCTCAGGGATGTGAGAGTTCAGATCAAACTTTCCGAATTTTGCAGTCTCTTCTAGATACTTTTCGAACTCTGGAGACGTTTTTCCAGTATAGACATACTTTGCGAATGATTCTGCAAAGTGCTCTCTAGGGTTGTTGCTGCCATAAGAAGAAATCTCTTGCTTAAAGATAGAGTCGTACTCTGCAGTTAGAGGATTAGGGTTATCAATCTCTGAGTACCCCCAGTTTAGGCCCATGCTGCGGTGAACGCTGTGGCCATATTCATGGGCTAATGTTTCGGCTATGGAATTTCCTTCGCCGAACTCAGAGTTTTGGTTCTGCGATACCTCGTGGTTTAACAGGATTACGGTGCTCTTGTCTGACATAGAAGAGCCTAGATCACGAGTCGTGGCCTCACTGCCGTCGCTTCTAAGTGCGAAGTTAGCGCCCTGGGTGCCACTGAGGTTCCTGTCAGTTGGAGAGATTGCCCTATATTGAGCTTCAAAGTTCTCTTGAGTAGGGGCTACCCTAACTGTGATGCTATTTGGCTTAAATGTTGAAGGTAGGTCTCTACCTCTAGTGAACTCATCAAGCTGAGTTAGCGATAGTTTATAGCCAGACAAGTCAACAGCAGGAGATATAACTCCATCTTCTACTTTAAATGGAACGTAAACTCGACCAACAGAGCTGATGGCTCCTGGTCTTGGGCTAAGAGATACACCATTAGTTAGGCGCTCAGATAGCATCTCATCTACTGACTTATTAGGGTCGTCGTATCGTAGGAAGTTAACTAGGGACTTGACGTTTGCCGTAGATATTGATGTTGCACCAAGAAGCTTAGATGTAGTTGCCCTAGCTTTGTAGTTTCTTATTAGTCCAGCAGATAGCACGGCAACATCAGATTCAGACAGGCCAGAGTCGAATGGGCTAAAGTCATCTACATTGTAATTAGCTCCAAGGAATGGATCCCTAGTATTCATGCTTCTGATCTTGACGCGTATTTTGTCAGATCTTTCAGTGATTAGTCGGAATCTCATGGATGCAGCCTGGATGTTGGCCTCTAGGGTAGATCCGCCATACTTGGCTAGCTGCTGCAATTCTGGGAAGGCCTTAACAAGCTCGCTGTCATCTAGTAATTCTGGAATAGCAGACGCAGCTGGCTTTATTTCAGCAGGGACGTCATCCCAGAAGTCGGCTGGAAGATTGAACTCATCGTCTGAGTCACCAGTAGTCTCGACTTGTCTTAATAGTGCGAGCCCCTGTTCGGGGCCTAGGCTTTTTTTGGTGTGATCTCCGTACCAAGTGAGTATGAAGCTTGACCTTCGGTACCATCAGCCTTAGTGTATAGGAACGCTAAGCCCTTAGAACCGTTCTTACCAGTAACTGGTCTAACAGCTCTAATAATTCCAAGCGGCTTTCCTTCTTTGTTGTATAGCATTTCACCAGGAACAAAGTCATCAATCAATCTAGGCGGGGCAGGAGGGTCAGAAACTACAGTACCGACTCCAGCACCCAGGTAAGGAGTTCTTTCACGAATACCCTGAGGATTTTCTGGAGTCCAAAGTCCTAGATCAATACGACGCTGTCTTAGAGCCTCGCCTCTCAGGTTAGGTCTATATGCAGTTAGCTCGGAGTTCTGGTCATCTAGGATTCTCAGCTTTAGAGCATTAACCTTAATCTGGTTTCCGTTAGCATCCTTAATAACTACATAGTCGCCATAGTCGTATGTGCCATTTACGTTGTCAGGGGTTGCAGTAACGTTCTGTATTAGATTGGAAACCTTAACAATAGAAGTCTCCCCAACGTTGTTGGTGTACTCTACGGTCATACCGTTCTCTACTGCACGAGTTCTGTCCTTAGATGCGTATCTAATTGATCGAACATTTGCATCAGGCTCGCGGTAAATCCCACGCATGCGCTCTGAAGCAGCAGTTATGATGCCGTTGAAAGCTCTAGTTTCCTTAGTTGATCTGTTAGGAAACTGCTTAGCGAACTCGTCGCGAATAGCACGTCTAGCTCTAGCATGAGACTTCTCATCAAGGGCAATTCGTCCAAATACTCCGTAGAGAACGTGGTAGAGGTCTTCTCTAGCTGCAATGTCTCGCTCGCTTGAAGATGAGCCAGAGCTGTAGTACTCCTTGAACGCGTCCCAAAGGCTAGGGATCTCGCTGTTCTTGATGGTTCCATCTTTGTGGTAGACAGCCTGACGACCTTCTGCAAGTCGTACAGCATTGTCTCCAACTTCTTCCATCTTCTTACGGTCGCCAGTACCAGACATGAACCACTTAAGACGCTTAAATAGGCTGTCACCGCGAGACCACTTAGTGTTACCGAACTTATAGTTCTCTGGTAGTCCCCAGTCTTTGCCGTTGTTGTCTACTCGTCCCAGGAGACGGTCTAGTAGATCCTGAGGGCCATTATCCTTACGAAGAAGCGCCTTAATTGAGTGGCGGTCATCCTTGTGCTGATACTCTTTGTATTCTCCAGTATTAGGGTCAGTCCAGCGCATCGAGTAGATGATTGCTTTTTTACCAGAGTTGTTTGCGCGTAGCTCAAAGATGCGGCCATCCTTGTCGCGCTGGCGGTGCAGAATTAGCGCACCGTCTTCAGTAAATTTCGCGTTAGGGTAGATCTTTGCAAGAGCGGCCATCATAGCAAATGGGTCTTCTGCGTCAACTACCTGGTTATTCTCATTTACATACTTGGCTGGGGTGCCGTCTGCATCAAGCAGAGGGTCCAGTGTCATGTTTCTAGCCGCATCGATCTGCTCGGTGCTTAGCGTAGGCAGGCTGAACTCAGAGCCGTCATCCATTCGATCCTGGGGAGGGAAGTTTGTAGGCTGAAGACCTGGAACAGCGTTAGGTACTAGATCAACAGAGTCTGTCTCGCCAATAGTCGAGTCAGCAGAGTCCTCTGCGTCAGGTGCATCCTTCGACTCTGGCGCTGCGGTATCAGGAGTAGTAGATGGCTTCTCTGGTGCAGCTGGTCTGATTGGTCGACCACGTCGTCCAGTGACAACATCTAGTCTGTCATTCATGGCAGGGGTAAGCTCTTCTACGCTACCATCGCTATTCTGAACTTTTATTCTTGCAGGTGTATTAGTGGAACTATTACCAAATCTAATATCAAGTACAGTCTTCTCGCTACCGTCTTCACCCAGAATGATGTCACCTGGGTCGATGTCGAACGGGACCTTCTTCTTAGTAGCTTCTCTCGCTAAAGCAAGAGAGTCACCCTTGAGCAGATCATCTAGCTTTACATCGGTATCACCGTTGTAGGCAACGTCTGCCATGATCTCTGCAATAGGGTCATTATTAGCAGTAGATGCTTTATCAAATTCCGCTGGATCAATGCCAGAATCTTTTAGTAGCTTCGCAGCTTCGTCTGGGTTGTCGGATTCAAAACCTGCTGGCATATCAGCAATAGGAGAGTTCTTGCGACCATCTGCCTCGGCCGAGCGCTCTGCAGGGGTCAAGTCACCCTTAGCTAGACGCTGATCTTCTTTAGTGATCGGCTTTGCATCAGCCAGAAGATTTTGCAGATCAGGAAGTTTAGAGTCTTCCAATGTCTCTACTGGCTTACCAAACTTATCTAGTCGCTGACCAGACTTTTTACCATTAGCGTTAGGAATAATTGCCTTGAACTGCTGAAGGTTTCTAGACTCTAGCTCGTAGACTCCAGCCTTTAGACCAGAAGCAGTGTCCTTTGCGATCATAACGCGAGCGTAACCAGGACGACCAGCTGGGCCAACATAGACGCCTCGCTCGGTTGCAACTACAAGGTTGCCTTTACCAGTTCTAAAGCGGAAGAGTACGTCTGCACCCATCTCAATCCACTGACCCTCGTCGTCGCGAGGCTGGATTCTCCAGAAGCCCTTGTTAGCACCATCATTGAATCCGATACCAGCAATAATGGCATCTAATTTTTGGCGCAGCTCGTTGGACATAAAAATCCTTTACATGTGTGAGAAAAATCTAATTAAAATTTTACCCTACTACTATTTAGTTGACTTTAGAGTATCTATCTGAGAGGTTTTGTATATACCCTAGTGTCGATTGCGACAGTGCACCGCTTGAGATCATGGCTCTAATTCTAGTGCTTGAGTGGAGAGCCTTGACGTAGTCACTATCCTCGCTGAATGCGTTAACTAGAGCTTCTCTACCAGAGTTGTCTAGCTCGGGAGCCCCTGCAATCCACACAGCCGAGGCTGCTAGTGATGATTCTGTGGCTGGGTGGCCAGCTGGTAGGTGCTCGGCATACTCAGACAAATCGATCCCGTCCTCGATAGTGCCATTCAATGCATACTCAGCATATGTGTGTACATCCCATAGGATAGCCGAGTGCATTGCAATGCTGTCGTTCTCCAAGTACGAATACTTTTCGTATGCGTTTCTAGCGATCGAGTAGGCAACATCACTAGTTACCTGTCTAGAACTACCATAACCAGTATTTAGATCAGAAATAACAAAATCAATAGCAGAAGCTGATGGTACGCAGTTAGGAACTGACTTACCGTTTTTCTCCTTCATACCAATTTGAATGTATCCAGACCAGCACGGGTCATCTTCAGTCTTTTCGAGTGCGGCTTCGGTCTCGTCGACCTCTGGCTCGATGATCTCTTCTTCAACAAGAATCTCTTCTGGGGCTGCAGCGCCTCCAGTGGCAAGAATTACTTTCTCAATGTATTCCATTAGCGAACCCCTAAAAATGCCTTAATCTGCCAAATCCATTTAGCGTACATGTCCATGCGTGCTGCCAAGAAGTCCATAAGACCCTGAAGATTGCAGTGGTTAGCAGCGCGGAATGCCTCTTCGTGGCAGTCGTACAAGTGCTCCATCACACGTAGTGCTGACTGAAGTAAGAACTGGCTGGATGATCCATCCTGACGCTCTTCTTTGATGCATGACATTTCTACAAAGTCTGCAAGAAGGTATGGTGCAGGGAATCCAACTTTAAGGATGTTCTCTGCTAGGTCGTCAACCGAACCGTCTACATCGCTGTATATGGTTCCGAAGAACTCGTGATACTCTCCAAAGTCTGGACCCATTACGTTCCAGTGATATCCCTGAAGAATGAATTTTGCAGTGACTACATCAGATAGCAATACTGCTAGCTTCTGCGCCACGTCCATCTTGCTGCTTTCCATGTTATGCCTCTGGCTCTGCTAGTCCTGGAGCTGGCGCTTCAGTAGACGGAGCGGCATCAGTCGTCCCGCTCTGCAATAGCTGATCAACTTCAGGAGGGATTGGTGCTCCACTTTGCTGCATATTTTGTCCGCGAACTTTTTGCATAAGTTCTGGAGCAACTGCACCAAGCATTGACTCGGTCAGCTCTGGGCTAACCATACCCTTGTTCATAATCAATCGAAGGGCGTACTCAGTTGGGTCTGGGGCATCGGTCTCCGAGAATCCATGAGCACGACGCCATGCGTCATATGAAACTGCCATCTTGTCGAAGCCCATGTCTGCGTCCGCAGCGCGGTCGTTACGAGTAGCAACTAGTGATGGGTCATACCAGATACAAACTTGCTTAACTTCTTCTTCAGAGTAGCCATTTGCAACCAGGTATGGACGCAAGTACATCACTGTCAATGCGTCAACGATAAGAAGCATCAGAGGCTCGATGTGCGCCTTGTAGAGGGCCTCATCGATCTGAAGAGCGTTAGAGTACTTAACGTTCGCTAAGCCCGTCACGACGTCTTTAGGGACGTCTAGACCCTGCATGATGCGCTCTAGTACACGATCTGCACGCTGGGCAAGGGCTGGGTCGAATGAACGCTCGAACTTGAACTGCTTGATCTTGTCGCCAAGTTCAGCAGGACCACGAATGATCAAAGGAACAACTGCAGAAGCTGAGTCCTCGTCCTTAATCGGAGTGGTCATCGCATCGATCAGCTGGTCTTCGAAGTCGTCAGCAGCCTCTTCTGGAGTGTAAGTCTCGTTGTAGTTGCCGTCTTCGTCGTAGGGGTAGTCTGGATCTGGAGACGCCGCTACTGAAAGACCGTCTGGTAAGTAAAGAGCACCAGCGTTGAGGCGCGAACGTGCAGTTGCACGGAAGGTGCGGTTTAGAAGTAGGAGCTCAGCACAGAGGTCGAGTAATCCACGAAGCGACGAGTCAGCTTCCTGGCTATAACGTGGGTGTGAGCGCCAAATACGACCAACAAATGCCTTTGTAGGAAGTGCAATAGCCTCACGATTGCCCTGAGACATCATTCCACCATTACCGACATCGCGGCGTGGGTTGATGATGTAGTTACCCTTTGAGTCAACCTGCAGTTCGTCTACTGAACGAATGTCCCAGCTCTCTGGTAGCCCCGAGCCAATACGCTCTGGAACCTGAACTAGGTAGCATTCACCAGTTACCTGAATGTTTAGAGCTGCATCCTTGAGAAGACCAGCCTGTCCACCAAATGCAGAGCTTAGACGGTCAAGTGCACGCTGCGCAGCTGCAGAAAGACGAGAATCAACCTTAGAAACGTCCTCGATAGGGGCTGGAGCCTCGTTTGGATTGTTTACAGCAGCAGCATATAGGCGAATACGAGAGACAACAGAGGCAACTAGGTTGAATGCGTACTTGATTTCGCCAATCGAGTCGTAGTATTCCCAGGCTTCAGTCTGCCATGAGGTAGAAGCTGACTGACGGCGAGCTTTAAATAGCTCGGCTTCACCTTTATCGTTCAGATTTACCTGAGCAGCAGCAGCTGTAAGAGGGCGAGGTGTGTTAAAAACTTGAGGTTCAGCATAAACAATGCCAAAAGAGTCAACTGAGATGCCAGGTGCAACACGAGTAGCGTTCTTTGGGGCTGAAGCACGCACATTTCTGCGAGTCTCACTCGGCTTTGCGTTTTCTTTCTTAAAAATACCCAAGACGGGCTCCTACCTGTTATCGTTCAATCCAGACTGACAAAAGCCCGACCGAAGCAGAAATAGCCAACACTAATGATACCACAGTAGCAACTACGGGTAAAGTTAACCAGAAAATAACTATAAAAACTGATGCCCAGAATCCAGTACACCAATTACATGTAATTAAGTATCCAATTTTTGTGTTCGGTGGAAACTTTTTCCACACTTTTGTACGAAAACCATCAGCAATTGCGTCTGTGGTCACTAAATGGGTCAATCTATAGGCAGCAAGTGCCAAAATCAATAACGTAACTGCGTCAATTCCCAATTTAATCCTTTATAGAGCCTAAAGTGTTGTATGGATTCCACCCACGAAGGCGGGAACCGCAACCACAACCCGTATCTTTCTTGAATGCTAGCATCTTACCCGAGGTTGTGACAACAAAAGAGTCTTTTGTGGGTTCCTTAGACGGTATAAACGTCTCGTATTCTTCCCGAAATACGATCTGCGGTCCATCATTACCATCTTTTGCGACCACAACATGTGTATCAGTGACAATAACTCGGGTAATTTCAAGATAATTAGAGCCTGGAGTAGGCTCGAAGCTTCTCATTTTGGTTACGTCGTCGACTTTACCAGGCCCAATAGCTGCTAGGTGGCACGGAAAGCGGTCAAGTACTACTCTCACTATTTCACCCTAAAAATACGTCCTGCAGGTCGATTATTTGGGTTTACAACGCCCAATTTACGATCTGCAAAGCTCTTTGCACGGATTTTACCGCCAGAAAAGCCTGGAGGTGGCTTAATTAGGAGCGCAGTGAGTGCGTGAACCAGTGCATCAACACGGTCAGGCGACTTTGAGGCACTTTCTGGGATCCAAGAATACATCTGAGACTCCAAATCTTGCAAATATCCGACGTGGTGAACACGTTGCTGCTCATATGCGAGCACAACTGGCTCTGCACGCAGTGCTTTTCCATACTTTGAGTGCACTTCTAAGACTTTAATGGTCGGATCGATCGAAAGAATAGCATTTTTAACCAATGCACCACCTTGGTTGACCTCAGCAACAACAGGGCATCCCCATTTGCGGGCCATTTCAACAACTTTTCGCGCCCAAGTATCAGGAGAGCCGTGAATTGTCGCGTCTTCGAGCACCCAAGCGTTGCGTTTGTATAAATCATGTTCCGCCGTAGCTGCGCAAACCACAATTCCGCATTCATCTCGCGGGTTTTCAGCAACGGATGGGTCAACACCAATAACACGAAGTGGGGTTGCTGGTGGATAAATCATTTCGCGTGCAGATTCGACCATCTCTTCATTCCAAAGAGCGCCTTCAACGTCATCTAGCATCTCACCATAAAGCTCCTGGCGGGCAAGGCTAGTGCCTTCATAAACGCCAGTAATGGTATCCAAGTATGCCTGAGACAAGTTTCCAGCATTATCTAGAGTCGAACCTCTAGTCACAACGACTTTTGCACCGCCAGGTCGATCAGTTCGAGACTCTTCAATAAGTTTGTAAAGAAGGGGGACACGTTTTGGTGTAGTAGTACAAATCAACTTCGGGTTTCTACCGAGACGAGTACCAACTCGAAGGTTATCAAACGC
>JACCEC012337480.1_pt1 | contig 14528 bp, 15 predicted proteins | sample 7450121 | NCBI WGS metagenome assembly JACCEC01 (sample SAMN15323455, study PRJNA562643) | freshwater metagenome | isolation source: river surface water | place: USA:Blue River Watershed | collected 2017-08-18 | reverse complement strand
CGGCAGTTCGGCAACATCGTCGGCCATGTGAAGGGCGTGGCCGACATGAGCTCGCTGTCCGAATGGACGGCCAGCCAGTTCGACCCCGGGCTTTCCTGGGACGACGTCGCCTGGATCAAGAGCCGCTGGGGCGGCAAGCTGATTCTCAAGGGCATCCAGGACGTGGAGGACGCGAAGCTGGCCGCCGAATCGGGCGCCGACGCGCTGATCGTCTCCAACCACGGCGGCCGCCAGCTCGATGGCGCGCCCTCCTCCATCTCGGCGCTGCCGGCCATCGTGGACGCGGTGGGCGACCGTATCGAGGTCCACATGGACGGCGGCATCCGCTCCGGCCAGGACGTGCTCAAGGCCGTGGCCCTGGGCGCCAAGGGCACCTACATCGGCCGCGCCTTCCTCTATGGCCTGGGCGCGATGGGCGAGGCCGGCGTGACCAAGGTGCTGGAGATCCTCCACAAGGAGCTCGATCTCACCATGGCCTTCTGCGGCCGCACCGACATCCGCAAGGTGGACACGGAGATCCTGCTGCCCGGTACCTACTGAGGCGCGACAATCGGCGCATGAGCGCCACGCCGCGACGCATCGCCCACCTGGACATGGACGCGTTCTTCGCGTCGGTGGAACTGCTTCGCTATCCGCAGCTCAAGGGCCTGCCGATGGTCATCGGGGGCGGCCGGCGGCGCGTCGACCAGGTGCTGCACCAGGACCATGCGGACCTGCCGCTGCACGAGATCCCGGTCGATGCGTTCCCGCGGCTGAAGGACTACGTGGGCCGCGGCGTCATCACCACCGCCACCTACGCCGCGCGCCAGTTCGGCGTGGGCTCGGCCATGGGCATGATGAAGGCCGCGCGCCTGTGCCCGCAGGCCATCGTGCTGCCGGTGGACTTCGACGAGGTGCGCCGGCTCTCGCGGGCGTTCAAGGACACCATCCGCGAGATCGCGCCGCTGGTGGAGGACCGCGGGGTCGACGAGGTGTACATCGACTTCACCGAGGTGCCCGGTGGCCAGCGCGAGGGCGGCCGGGTGCTGGCCCGCCTGATCCAGAAATGCATCTTCGAGCGCACCGGCCTCACCTGCTCCATCGGCGTGGCACCGAACAAGCTCATTGCGAAGATGGCCAGCGAGTTCGACAAGCCCAACGGCATCAGCATCGTGCATGCGGACGACCTGCAGGCCCGCATCTGGCCGCTGGCGCCGCGCAAGATCAACGGCATCGGGCCCAAGGCCGACGCGAAGCTGCAGGACCTGGGCCTGCGCACCATCGGCGACATCGCGGCGCAGCCGCGCGAATGGCTGGTCGAGCGCTTCGGCCGCAGCTTCGGCGCGTGGATGCACGACGCCGCATGGGGCCGTGACGACCGGCCGGTGGTGACCGAGAGCGAGCCGGTGTCCCTGAGCCGCGAGACCACCTTCGAGCGCGACCTGCACGCGGTCCGGGACCGTGACGCGCTGGGCGCAATCTTCACCGACCTGTGCGAGCGCGTCGCCGCCGACCTGCGGCGCAAGGGCTACGTGGGGCGCACCATCGGCATCAAGCTGCGGTATGACGATTTCCGCACCGCCACGCGGGACATCACGATCGAGGCTTTCACCGACGACCCGCGGGTGATCCGCGCGGCCGCCGGCCAGAGCCTCAAGCGGGTGGACCTGCAGCGGCGGCTGCGGCTGCTGGGGGTACGGGTGGGCAAGCTGGTGCGGGCAGGCTCGGCCGAGGCACAGGCCATCGCCAGCGCGCCGCCGGAGGACGCGGCCGAGGACCGCAACCTCGCCCTGTTCTGAGAAGGGTCAGGGCGCCGGCTGCAGGTCGGTCACGCGGTAGGCGCCGTCCTTCTGGTCGGCGCGAAAGCGGACCTTGTCGCCCACCTTCACCCGATCGAGGAAGGCCGGATCGGCCACCTGGAACACCATCGTCATGGGCGGCATGGACAGGCTGCGGATCTCGCCGTGGCGCAGCGTGAGCTTGCGGCCTTCGCGGTCGATGCGGCGCACCTCCCCATCGGCCAGGTCGGCAGCGGCTGCCGAGGCGGCAGGTGCGGCCGTGCCGTGGCCGGCATGCCCGGCATGGCTGTCCGCAGGGGATGCGGGCTGGGCCCAGACGGTGCCGGCCACCAGCAGGGCGGCCGCCAGGGCCGACAGCGCGGCGCCGACGAAACAGGTACGCGGACTCATGCCTTCACCCCCGGGTAGGACTGGAACACCCGCGCGCCGCCGTCGCGCGTGAGCAGAACGACGTCATAGGCGTCGCGGCGGTTGCCGTAGACCGGCCCGTCCATGCCCGGCGAGCCCACCGGCATGCCGGGCACGGCCAGGCCGATCGCGTCGGGCTTCTCGCGCAGCAGGCGGCGGATCTCGCGCGCGGGCACATGGCCCTCGATGGCGTAGCCGCCCACCAGGCCGGTGTGGCACGAGCCGTACTTCTGCGCCACGCCCAGGCGGGTGCGCATGGCGGTGTTGCCAGTGTCGTGGACCTTGACCCGGAAGCCCTCGGCCTCCAGGTGCTTGACCCAGTCGCCGCAGCAGCCGCAGTTGGGGTCCTTCCAGACCTCGACCAGGGGCTGCGCGCCGGTGGCGGCGCGCGCGAGGGACGGAGCGGACAGCCCGGCGACCAGGCTGGTGCCCGCGAGCGCAGCCAGGCCCAGAAGGCGGCGGCGCGATGGCAGGGAGGAGACGTTCGGGTTCATGGCTTCTGGACTCCAGTTGCGGTTTCTTGGGTCGGTTTCAAGGCGGTGGGCGTCGTGGCGGCGGGCAGCACCCGGATGCGGCCGACCATGCCGGCCTCGAAATGCCCCGCCACCAGGCAGGCGAACTCGAAGTCGCCGGGCCGGTTGAAGGTCCACACCAGGCTGCCGCGGCGGCCGGGCGCCACATGCGCCATGTAGGGCTCGTCGTGCTCCATGTTGGGGAACTTCGCCATCAGGGCGGCATGGGCCTTCAGCTCCTCGCGCGTCCCGATGACGAGCTCGTGCATCACCTTGCCGGCGTTGCGCACCTGCAGCCGCACGGTCTCTCCCTCGCGCACCTCGAGGGAGTCGGGGACGAAGCGCATGTTGTCGCCCATGGTGACGGTGAACGTGCGGGTCACGGCGCGCGGCTCGCCGGCGATGCCCCAGGGCTTCTGCTCGGGGGCGGCCGCGCGGGCCGAGGCCGGGCCGCCATGGGCGGCACCGTGGGCCGAGGCGGCGAGCGGGGCGAAGGCCAGCGGAGCCGCCAGCGTCAGTGCGTGGATCCAGTGCATGGAATGGGGTCTCCTATCGTCAATGGGAATGCCCGCCCGCCGATGCGCCGGGCTTGCGTACCTTCACTTCCACCGGCGTATCGCCGGCTGCGGCGCGGGGCATGGCGCCCTGCCCGGCCGACGACGAGCGCGCCGGTGCCGGCGCCGCGCCGGTGAACTCGTGGGCCACGGTGCCGGGCGGGTGCTTCCACCAGCCGGGGTTGCGGTAGTCGCCCGGCTTCTGGTCGGGCCGCACCTTCAGCACGGTGAACATGCCGCCCATCTCCACGCCACCGAAGGGCCCCTGCCCGGTCATCATCGGCGCGGTGTTGTCGGGAAGCGGCATCTCCATCTCGGCCATGTCGGCCATGCCTCGCTCGCCCATCACCATGTAGTCGGGCACCAGGCGGGTGATCTTGCGCACCACGTCGCGGTGGTCCACACCGATCATGGTGGGCACGCCATGGCCCATCGCGTTCATCGTGTGGTGGCTCTTGTGGCAGTGGAAGGCCCAGTCGCCCGGCTCGTCGGCGATGAACTCCACCTGCCGCATCTGCCCCACCGCGACGTCGGTGGTGACCTCGGGCCAGCGGGCCGTCCGCGGCACCGGGCCGCCGTCGGTGCCGGTCACCGTGAACTCGTGTCCGTGCAGATGGATCGGGTGGTTGGTCATGGTGAGGTTGCCGACGCGGATGCGCACCTTGTCCCCCTGCCGCACGTTCAGCGAGTCGATGCCGGGGAAGATGCGGCTGTTCCACGACCAGAGGTTGAAGTCCAGCATGGTCATCACCTTGGGCGTGAACGAGCCGGGGTCGATGTCGTAGGCATTGAGCAGGAAGACGAAATCGCGGTCCACCCGGTCGATCAGCGGATGGCGGCCCTTGGGGTGGGTGACCCAGAAGCCCATCATCCCCATGGCCATCTGCACCATCTCGTCGGCATGCGGGTGGTACATGAAGGTGCCGGGCCGTCGCGCCTCGAATTCGTAGACGAAGGTCTTGCCCGAGGGGATGCCGGGCTGGTTCAGACCGGTGACGCCGTCCATGCCATTGGGCAGGCGCTGGCCGTGCCAGTGGATGCTGGTGTGCTCGGGCAGGAGGTTGGTGACGAAGATGCGGACCCGGTCGCCCTCCACCACCTCGATGGTGGGGCCCGGCGACTGGCCGTTGTAGCCCCACAGGTGGGCCTTGAAGCCCGGGGCCATCTCGCGCACCACCGGCTCGGCGACGAGGTGGAACTCCTTCACCCCGTTGTTCATGCGCCAGGGCAGGCTCCATCCGTTGAGGGTGACCACCGGGTCATAGGGCCGTCCAGTGGACGGATGCAGCGGGGCGGCGGTGTCGGGCCGCGTCTGCAGCACCGGCTCGGGCAGGGCCGCCATCGCGGCGCGGCTCACGCTGGCAGCGGCCACTGCGCCGGTGATGGCGGTGCCGGCCCCGGCGAGGAAACGTCGTCTGGTGTTCATGGTGTCGTGCGGGCTGTGGCGATCGCGGAGGGCGCGCGGCTCAATGGCCGGCCTCCGGCGTCGCGGTGGACGGGGCTGCCGGCAGGCCGCCGGTGGGCAGGGATGTCGCGGGCCGCCCCGCCAGGGCGGCGGACAGCGCGGCATCGGCCAGCCAGAACTGCTGCTGCGCGTCGATGGCCGACATCACCGAGCCGATCTGCTCGCGCGTGTCGGCCAGCAGGTCGAACACGCCAATCAGCATCCCGTTGTAGCGCAGCAGGTTCTCCTCGGAGATGGTGCGCCGCAGGGGCACGACCTCGTCGCGCCAGTGGCGTGCCAGGTCCCACGCGGTGCGGTAGGCGGAATAGCCCTCGCGCAGCTGCGAGGAGGCCGAGGCCACCACCGCGTCGTAGCGGTGCGCCGCTGCCAGCACCTGCGCGTCGGCCTGCTGGGTGCGCAGGGTGCCCCAGTCGAACACCGGCAGGCGGATCGCCACCTCCCAGCCGCGGCCACGGGTGCCGTGGCCGTCGGCCCGGTCCAGCGTGGAGGGACGCAGCACGGTGAGCTCGGTGTCGACCAGCGACTGCAGCAGGTCCAGCCGGGCGGCCCGGCCGGCCTGGGCCAGGTCCTGGCGCGCCAGCTGCCAGTCCAGCCGCTGTTCGCGCGCGGCGCCGGCCACCGACTCGGGCGTGCGCGCCTGCGCAGGCAGGTCGGGCAGCCGGGCGGGCAGCTGCAGCCGGCGCGCCTGCGCCTCGTCCAGGCCCAGGTGCCGCACCAGTGCTTCGCGGGTGGCGGTGGCCGCATGCTGCGCGGCAGCCAGGCGGGCGGTGGCCTCCGCATAGAACGCATGCTGGCGCGCATGCTGCAGGCGGTTGAAGTTACCGGCCTGCTGCATGCGGCGCGCCAGTTCGGCGCTGGCCTCAGCGGCCTGCTGCACCTGGCGTGCGTAGCCCAGGGACTGCTGCGCGGCGACCGCGCGCACCCAGGCCTGGCGTGCCGTCACAGCCTGGTCCAGCACCGTGCCCGCCATCTGCAGGCGCATCTGCGCCTGCCGTTCACGCGCGACCGACTGGCGCTGGGGCAGCGTGAGCAGGTCCAGCAGGCCGAAGGACAGGGCGCGGCCGATCTCGACCTCGGTGCCCATGACGACGCGCTCGAACTTGAGGACCGGGTTGCCGATCGCGCCGGACTGACCGGCCAGCGCGAGGTCGGCCCAGTACTGCGCCAGCAGCGCCTGCGTGGCGGGGCTGTGCGCCAGCGCGAGGCGGACTGCATCGTCCTGTCCCAGCGGGGCGGCCAGCAGGCGGTCGGCCAGCTGCTGGCGCTCGCGCCGGCCGGCCTCGTCGCGGGCCAGGACCAGCGAGGCGGCAGGCATCGCAGCGCCGGCCGGCAGGGCCTGGCCGACGCGACCGAGCTCCTGGTCGATGTCGACGGTGGCACAGCCGGCCAGCGCGAGGACGATCAACGACACCGCGGCGAGCCGGTGGATGCGATGGCTGCGATGGACAAGGGCACCGTTCGGGCTCATCGCCGGGCTCCTTCATGGGTGTGGCCAGCCGCCGGCGCGCCCTCCTGCGCCTCGCGGGCATAGGCCCGCCAGCCGCCGATACGGCCCACCGTGTCGTTGGCCGCGCGCCAGTCCGCTGGCGGCGCATCGGCGAAGCGGCGGTAGCCGTCGAAGGCCGAGGGCCAGCCCGCGGGCGCGCTGGCGGCCGGGGCGGCCTGCATCGCGGGCCCTTGGGAGTGGCCTTGTGAATGGCCTTGCGGATGTCCATGCGCATGGGAGTGCACATGGGAGTGCCCATGCGCCGGCGCCTGGGCCCTGGCCGGCGCCAAACCGCCGGCGGAGACTGCCAGAGCCCATGCGATGCCGAGCCGGCGGCCGCACGCTCGAAGGGATGTCATGAGGAAACCTCGCTGCAATGAACCGGGACTGCCACAGGGCCGGAGCGGGCCGCGCGGCACGAAGCCACCCGCGCGCGGGCGCGGGGGTGCGGGATTCAGGCGCGGGGGGGCTTGTCGGGGACCGGCCAGTCACCCGGCGCCACGGCCGGGACTGCACCGGCCATCACCGGAACGGGCAGGGGCGTTGCCGCCAGGTCGGACCGCGTGGCAGGCAGCGCCAGCGCGTGGCCGCAGTTGGCGCAGGCCGGGCAGGAGTGGGCGGTGTCGGCAGCGTCACGGGTGTCGGTCGCCTGGGCCGGGTTGGCCACGTCGGCGACGGATGAGGCATGCCCCGCGTGGACGTGACCGTCCCCGGAATCGGCATGCACGGCCTGCGGCGCACCACCGGCGTGGCACGCGCCCAGGCCGGCAGCGGCCAGGCCCTGCAGTGGCAGCGCCGCCAGCATGAGGCAGGCAAAGACGATGCGGACGAAGCGGCAGGTCACCCCGTCATTCTAGACACCCCACCTCGCCGCACCGCCGTGACCGGACGCAAAGGCCCCGACGCGGGCGACCTTTCCCAGGATCGCTCCATATGAATACTTTGATATTCATATCTGCCGCCAATCTCGATTCCGCCCGCGGCCATCGCCCCACCACGCTCTTGTAGTTGTAATAGGCTAATGTCATATTGACGAGCATACTCTTGGATGATGATCTTTCGTACGCATCAGCCCCCGGCCCGGGGCCTCACCCTGCTGGAACTGGTGATCGCCATGTCGGTGGTGGCGCTGCTCGCCTCGATCGCCTATCCGGCCTACACCGAGCACCTGCGCAAGTCCCGGCGCGCGGAGGCCCAGCAGGTGCTGATGGACATCGCGCTGCGCCAGCAGCAGCTGATGCTCGACACCCGCGCCTATGCGACCAGCCTCGCCGCCACTGGCGCGACGCTGCCCCCTTCCGTGAGCACCCACTACCGGGTCGAGGTCACGGCCACCGGCGGCACGACGCCCACCTTCACCGCCACCGCCACGCCGCTGGCTGGCCAGGCCGCCGACACCTGCGGCGCGCTCAGCGTGACCGACGCCAACGTGCGGGAACCCGCCCGCTGCTGGTAGACCCGCCATGCGACGCCGTCCCGCCCTCTCACGCCGCCCGCGGGGCTTCACGCTGCTGGAGCTGATGGTGGTGGTGTCGCTGGCGGCCCTGGTGCTGGGGCTGGCGGCCCCCGCGCTGGACCGCCTGGTGGCGGCGCAGCGCCTGCGCACCACCAGCTTCAACCTGGTGTCCGACCTCACCCTCGCGCGCAGCGAATCGCTCAAGCGGGCCGCACCGGTGCAACTGGCGCCGGCCGCCACCGGCTGGCCGGACGGCTGGTCGGTGCGCGTGGTGGCCGACGGCCAGGTGCTGGGCCGGCGCCAGCCGCTCGGCCCGGTGCGGGTGACCCTGGCGCCCGCCAGCATCGTCTTCAACGACCGCGGCCAGCTCGACGCGGCGGACCCGGTGCGCATCAGCCTGGCCGACGGCCACGGCGGCGGCCGCTGCATCGTTCTCGACCCGTCGGGCCGCCCACGTGCCCTGCCCGCCTCCTGCAGCCCATGAAGCGTCGCCCACCTCCTCACCCCCAGCGCGGCGCGGTCCTCATCGAGTCGCTGGTCGCCATGCTCATCGTCGCCTTCGGCGTGCTGGGATTCATCGGCCTGCAGGCCCGCACCGCGGTCAGCAGCCTGGAGGGCTACCAGCGGGCCCAGGCCCTGCTGCTGGTGAACGACATGGCCCAGCGAATGATGACCAACCGCGCCGGCACGCAGGGCGGCCACTACCTGCGCACCGACATCGGCAGCAGCGCCATCTGCCTGCGGCCGCTGCCCGGCGCGGCGGCCGCAGTGCCGGGTTTCAGCCAGGCCGCCTTCGACAGCGCCAGCGCCGACGTCTGCGCCTGGGCCGCCCTGATCCGGGGCGCAGCCGAACGCGACGCGAGCGGCGAAGCGGTGGCCACGCTGGCCAGCGCACGCGGCTGCATCACCGCCACCGGCGCCGCCGGCGAATACCTGGTGGCCCTGGTGTGGCTGGGGCGGCAGGCCAGCGGGGCGACCGCGCTGGACTGCGGCCGCGGCGACACCGCCGCGTTTCCCAGCGAGAGCCGTCGCCGCGGCGTGAGCCTGCTGGTGCGTATCGCCTGACGCCATGCCGACCGTGCAGCCCCACCCCGTACGGCATCCCCTGCGCCAGCCCCTGCAGCGCCAGCAGGGCCTGAGCCTCGTGGAACTGATGGTCGGCCTGGTGGTGGGCCTGCTGCTGGTGGCGGGCCTGGCGCTGATGTTCGCCAACGCCAGCCGGTCGACCGGCGAGCTCGAACGCAGCATGCGCCACATCGAGAGCGCGCGGCATGCGCTCGACCTGCTGGCCGAAGACCTCTCCATGGCCGGCTACTACGGCACCGCCGCGGCGCGCCGCTACGCCGACACCGTTTCGCCCTGCGCCGACGGCGCCGCCCACGCGGCCGACATCAACGCCCGTCACGTCACCGCCTCGCCCGCCACCCTGCCCCTGGCGGTGCGGGGCTACACGCCGGACGAGGCGGCCACGCTCGAATGCCTGTCGAACCACAAGGCCGGCACGCCCGTGCTCGTGCTGCGCCGGCTGGAGACGCAGGCCCTGCCGGCCGCCAGCGCGCCGGCGGGCGTGGCGGTGCTGCAGGCCTCGCACCACCTGCTGGACACCCAGCCCTACACCGCGTCCGCCACCGGCACCCAGCTCGGGCTGCGTGACCGCGCCGGCCTGCCCAATACCGTGCGCCGCCTGGTGGTGCGCCTGTATTTCGTAGCCCGCTGCAGCGACTGCAGCGGCGCCGGGGACGGGATCGCGACGCTCAAGCGGATCGAACTGCGCGGCGACCGGCATGTGGAGGTGCCTGTGGCCGAGGGAATCGACCAGATCGCCTTCGACTACGGCTTCGACACCGACGGCGACGGCCTGCAGGACCTGTGGTGGGGTCTCAACGGCGGCGCATCCGCCACCGAATCGGCCTCGGCGGCGGCCGCCGGCTGGGGCAACGTGGTGGCGGTGCGGATCTCCGTGCTGTCACGCAACACCGAGGCGACGCCCGGCTTCGCCGACGACCGCCGCTACCGGGTGGGGCTGCGCGGCGCGGCGGACGTCGAGGTAGGACCCTTCTCCGACACCACCAAGCGCCGGGTGTCGTCGACGACGGTGCGGCTGCACTCGGTGGCCGGCTTGCGGGGGTCGCCATGAGGGCGGGCGCCATGCGACGCGCCACCCGCCCTCCGTGCCGCCCGGCGCGCCAGCGCGGCGCCACGCTGGTGGTGGCGCTGGTGTTCCTCGTCCTCATGAGCCTGTTCGCGGTGCAGGCGTTCATGTCCTCGAGCACCGAACTGCGCATCGTGGGCAACATGCAGGCGCGCCACGAAGGCATCGCCGCGGCGCAGGTGGCCATCGAACAGGCCCTGGAGGGCAACACCTTCGCCAACCAGCCCGACCAGCTTGCTGCCACGGCAATCCCGGTGGACATGGACCGCAACGGGACCCCTGACTACACCGTGCGCTTCACGCCCCGGCCCTCGTGCTACCGCGTGAGGCCGGTGAAGAACAGTGAACTCGACGCCACCCGCAGCACCGACGTCGGCTGCATCCGCTCCGGCACGGTGCAGACGCCCGGCCTGGAGCTGGCCGACCCCGCCAGCGCCGGACTGACGGCCGACAACTCGCTGTGCGCCGACACCGACTGGAACCTGCGCGCCGACGTGACCGACGCCCGCACCGGGCTGCACGTCGCGGTGAACCAGGGGGTGTCGATCCGCATGATCGCTGCCGACGCGGCAGCCAATTGCAACTGAGGACGGACCCGAGCCGCCAGAGCCCATGACACGCCTGCTTCGCCAATGCCTCGGCATCTTCCTGGCCCTCCTGGGCGCGCTGCACGCCCCGGCGGCGCAGTCCCAGTACGCCAGCGACCTGGACATCTTCTCCTTCCCCGTTGGCCAGGGCAGCCAGCCCAACGTGCTGCTCGTCATCGACAACACCGCCAACTGGTCGACGATGTTCGTGCGCGAAATGCAGGCCATCGCCCAAACGATCAACGCCCTCACGCCCGACTACTTCCGCGTCGGCCTGATGCTGTTCACCGAAAGCGGAGGCGGCAACGCCGGCCCCGACGGCGGTTACCTGCGCGCGGGGATCCGCACGCTCTCCTCCGACTACAAGGCCCAGCTGGGCGCGCTGGTCACCCGCCTGGACGTCAACGCCGACCAGTCCAACAACGGCAAGGCCGGCATGACCCTGGCCGAGGCGTACTACTACTTCGCCGGGCTGCGGCCGGTCACCGGCAGCCTCAAGCTCAAGGCGGACTATGAGGGCAACCGCTTCGGCAACACGGAATCGACCGCGATCTACCGCCTGCCCGGCAACCCGATGGCGTCGATCAATCCGGACCGCTACAACCCGCCGGATACCAGCGGCTGCGCCCGCAACTTCATCATCTACGTGAGCAACGGGCCCGTGCAGGACAACGCGTCGGACACCGCCACCGCCTCCGCCGCCCTCACCGCCGCCTACCAGGCGCTGGGCCGCACCCGGCCCGACGACATCACCGGGCTGAACCCCTCCGGCTCGCAGTCCAACGTGGCCGACGAATGGGCCCGCTTCATGCGCGCCAGCCCGCAGGCCATCACCACCTTCACGGTGGACATCGACCCCCGCACCTCCGGCCAGGGGCCGGGGTGGTCGGCGCTGCTGGCCAGCATGGCCGCACGCAGCGGCGGCACCTATTTCCGCGTCGACTCCGGCGTGAACAACGGCGGGCAGATCGCCGAGGCGCTGGAGCAGATCTTCAACCAGATCCAGGCCGTCGACAGCGTGTTCACCTCGGCCAGCCTGCCGGTCAGCGTGAACGCACGCGGCACTTACCTGAACCAGGTGTTCATGGGGATGTTCCGGCCCGACGGCGACGCCAAGCCACGCTGGCGCGGCAACCTCAAGCAATACCGCTTCGCCTACGACCCGATGACAGGCACCCTGCGCCTGGCCGACGCCCTGGGCCAGGACGCGGTCAGCGGCGCGACCGGCTTCATCTCGCCCACCGCCCGGTCCTACTGGACGGCGGACAGCAATTTCTGGACGAACCAGCGCATGGGCACGCCGCTGTCGGCATCGGACCTGCCCGACGGCGAGGTGGTGGAAAAGGGCGGCGCGGCGCAGCGACAGCGCGTGGCCTTCGCCACCAGCCAGGCGGCACGCCGGGTCTTCACCTGCGTGAACTGCGCGGCCAACCCGGTCGCCGCCATCACGCTGGGCGATGCAGCGCACCAGCTGTCCCCCGCCAACGCCAGCCTCACCCCGGCAACCTTCGGCCTGTCCACCACCGCCGAACGGGACGCCCTGATCCAGTGGCTGCGCGGCGCCGACAACGCCGGGGACGAAAGCGGCCCGGGCGGCACCACCACCGTGCGGCCGTCCGTCCATGGCGACGTGCTGCACTCCCGCCCGGTGGTGGTGAACTACGGCGGCACCACCGGCGTGGTGGTGTTCTACGGCGCCAACGACGGCCTGCTGCGGGCCGTCAACGGCAATGCCACCGGCACTGGCGCGGGTGACGAGCTGTGGGCCTTCGTGCCGCCCGAGCACCTGAACCGCCTCCAGCGGCTGCGGTCCAACAGCCCGGAGGTGCTCCTGTCGACCACCGTCGTCTCGCCGACCAGCACCCGGCCACCCACCCCGCGCGACTACTTCGTGGACGGGCCGATCGGCGTCTACCAGAAGCTGGCCCTGGACGGCAGCACCGAGCGGGTGATCCTCTTCGTCGGCATGCGGCGCGGCGGCCGCCAGGTCTATGCGCTGGACGTCACCACGCCCACTGCGCCCCGCTACCTCTGGAAGCGCACCGACGCAGAACTTGCGGTGCTGGGCCAGACCTGGTCGGAGCCCCGGGTGGCACGCGTGCGCGGCCACGCCAACCCGGTGATCGTGATGGGCGCCGGCTATGACGCGGCCGCCGAGGATGCGACCCCGCCGGGCACCACCACCATGGGCAATGCGGTGCTGGTGCTGGACGCCTTGAGCGGCACGCTGCTGCGGCGCTTCGACACCGAGCGCAGCGTGCCGGCCGACGTGGCGGTGGTCGACAGCGACTACGACGGCTACGTCGACCGCGCCTATGCGGCCGACGCGGGCGGCAACGTCTACCGCATCGACTTCGAGGCCCAGGGGGACGCCGGCCTGCTGACCGGCTCGAGCCACTGGGGCATGTTCCGGCTGGCGGCCCTGGGCGGCAGTCCGGTGCGCAAGGCCTTCTTCGCGCCCGACGTGGTGCTGGGGCGCGGCTTCACCGCGGTGATGGTGGGCACCGGCGACCGCGAAAAGCCGCTGGCCACCACCTCGAATGACGCGTTCTTCACTCTTTACGACACGCTGGCCGCCAAGGGCACGCCCGCCACGCCGCCGGCGCCGCTGCTGCCGGCCCAGCTCGGACGGGTGGGCAGCACGGACGCCACCGCCCGCGGCTGCTTCATCGCGCTGGACGGCACGCGGGGCGAGAAGGTGGTCAACGCGCCCACCACCGTGGGCGGCATCACCTACTTCGGCACCAACCGCCCGCGACAGTCGTCCGGCACCAGCTGCACCGCCGACCTGGGCGTGACCCAGTCCTACGCGGCACCGCTGTTCTGCGTCGCCCCCGCGGTGGCCGACGTGCGCGGCGGCGGCCTGCCACCGAGCGTCGTGGCTGGCGTGGTCACCGTCACCTACACCGACCCCACCACCGGTCGCACCGTCGATCGCCAGGTCGATTTCCGCATCGGCGGGCCCAACGAGAAGGGCTCCAGCATCGAGGCCAGCCGGGTGGGCGCGCCCGTCACGCCCACGCGCCGGCGCGGCTACTGGTTCCTGGAGAACGCGCGGTAGGCCCCGTCACGTGCGCACACATCACTGGCGGGCGGTGCGGGCCACCGCGGGCAGCGCCTGCGGGTGGCTCGTGCGCCAGGGGCTGATGTCCAGCCCGCCGCGCCGGGTGTAGCGCGCGTAGACCGAAAGCTTCTGCGGCTGGCAGCGGGTCCACAGGTCCATGAAGATGCGCTCGACGCACTGCTCGTGGAACTCGTTGTGGTTGCGGAAGCTCACCAAGTACTGCAGCAGACGACCCTGGTCGATCTGCGGCCCGCTGTAGGTGATCTGCACGCTGCCCCAGTCGGGCTGCCCGGTGACCAGGCAGTTGCTCTTGAGAAGCTGGCTCACCAGCGTCTCCTCCACCGGCTGCTCGTCGAAGGCGGCGGTGAGCAGCTCCGGCGCCGGGGTGTAGCGGGTGCATTCGATGTCCAGCCGGTCGAGGCTGGTGCCTTCCAGTTCGGCCATCGCCTCGCGGCCGAAGTCCTCCGGCATCACCAGCCGCACGCCCACCGAACCGGTGCGCCCGGCGCCGCGCCACACCGCCTCGGACAGGTCGGCGCGCAGGCGGTCCCGCACCGCATCGGCCGATTCGAAGGAGGTGTTGTTGAAGCTGTTCAGGTACAGCTTGAAGGACTTGCTCTCCACGATGTTCGGCGTCTCGCAGGGCACGGTCACATGCGCCAGGGCGACCTGCGGCTTGCCGCGCGGCGTGAGCCAGGACAGCTCGAAGGCCGTCCACAGGTCGGCGCCGAGGAAGGGCGTGGCGCCGGGCTGCAGGCCCAGTTCGGCGCGCTTGTCGGCGCGGGGCAGCGGAAACAGCAGGGACGGGTCGTAGCGGTCCGCGTAGGCGCTGGCCTTGCCCAGGGGGGACTGCTCGGGGGTGGGGTCTTGGACGGTCATGGGGGACAAGGACAGGTCAGGCAAAGGCGCGTTCGCGCAGCCACTTGGTGGCGATCCACTTCTCGCCGGCGATCACCGGCGCGCCGCCATGCAGCGTGCGGGTGGACGGATGCGGCCGGTCGTAGGAGAAGAACACGGCGTTGCCGCGCTTGGGCGCGACTTCCAGGTGGATGTCGGGGAAGGTGGT
>JACCEC011491239.1_pt1 | contig 14528 bp, 23 predicted proteins | sample 7450121 | NCBI WGS metagenome assembly JACCEC01 (sample SAMN15323455, study PRJNA562643) | freshwater metagenome | isolation source: river surface water | place: USA:Blue River Watershed | collected 2017-08-18 | reverse complement strand
CTATGAATTGGTTGGTTTTCAACGAAAACAGTAGCAGAGCCTGTAAGTGCTGTACTAATGTTATCACCGGTTGGGTGATCTCCTGCATGTGCTTCGCAATTGGAATCCTGTGTTCCTTTAGTTCCTACTATTGCTTGTGCTTGGTTGTTAACAAAAACTGTACTAGCACCTGTTACAAACGTGGTGAGATAATCGCCATGTTCAGTGACGCTGTTTGGAAGTTTTGTAGGACATGTACCTTCGCCAATGTCCGTTGTTCTAGATAATGCAGGCATAATCATATTTATCGTGGTTGACAACACCCTAAAACTATTGTATAATTGCAATATGAAAAATAAACTCATTTTAACAGATGCAGACGGTGTGCTACTTGATTGGGAATGGGCATTCTCAGTTTGGATGCGAGAGCGAGGCTATACTTTGTCAGAAAATGCCAAACAAAGCTATTACTTACACCACCACTATAACGAATTGGAAGAAAAGGACGCAAAACGTGTCGTAAGGACATTTAACGAAAGTGCGGCTATTGGATTCCTACCTGCCCTGCGTGATGCTACATATTACGTAAAACGACTACACGAAGAACATGGGTATATATTCCGTGTAATTACTAGTTTGAGCTTAGACAAAGATGCTCAAAGATTGCGCGAAATGAATTTGCGTAAGTTATTTGGCGATGCTATTGAAGATGTAATTTGCCTAGCTACAGGTGCAGACAAAGACGAAGCATTAGCACCCTACGAGGGCAGTGGTTTGTACTGGATTGAAGATAAACCTAGTAATGCTGATTGTGGCCACAGACTAGGACTAAACAGTATTTTAGTTGAGCACGGACACAATATGCATCATACTTGCAATTATCCAGTAGTTAAGAATTGGAAAGAAATTTACGAACTCATTACAGAAGGTAAATAATTTTATGATAACACTAACTGAAAACGCAGTATCAGAAATTGATAAAGTTTTATTAGAAAGCAACGAACCATTCTTGCGTATTAGTATTCAAGGTGGCGGATGCTCAGGGTTCAACTACGTCTTTGATTTTGACAAAAACAAGAACGAAGACGACTTTGAAGTGGGTAAAGTATTAGTAGACTCGTTGAGTATGCAATACTTACAAGGTGCTACTGTAGACTACACTGAGGACATTATGGGTTCAAGTTTTAACATTGAAAATCCAAATGCACAAACTACGTGTGGATGCGGTAGTAGTTTTTCTGTTTAAGGAGAAAACCATGGCAAGAAGATCAGATAGAGCAAAGACAAAAACACAAGCCGCAGTTCGTAGAGTGTTGCGCCGTAAGAAATAATCATGGCATATTCCGATAAAGTCATCGACCATTATGAAAATCCCAGAAATGTTGGTAGTTTTCCTTCTGGGGATGATTCCATTGGTACTGGTATGGTTGGCGCACCTGCTTGTGGTGATGTTATGAAACTGCAAATTAAGGTTAACGACCAAGGCATTATTGAAGATGCTAAATTCAAGACTTACGGTTGCGGTAGTGCTATTGCTAGTTCATCACTAGTTACAGAACTACTAAAAGGTAAGACTCTTGATCAAGCAACTGAAATTAAAAACTCTGCCATTGCTGAAGAGTTGGCTTTACCTCCGGTAAAGATCCACTGTTCAATTTTAGCAGAAGATGCTATCAAGGCCGCGGTAGCTGATTATAAACAAAAACATGATCTCGTTAACTGAGCAAGCCGCAAAAAAAGTTGATCAACAGTTACAACGCAGAGGCAAAGGCCTGGGTATTCGTGTTGGTGTAAAAACTACAGGATGCTCTGGATTAGCTTATGTGTTAGAATATGTTGACAAGCCGGAACCCGAAGATATGAGTTTTGTTTCGTACGGTGCTCATGTGTTTGTCGACCCAAAGAGTTTATCATACTTAGAAGGTATGGAAATTGATTGGGTGCGTAATGGCTTGAATGAAGGATTTGATTTTAAAAATCCTAATGTCCGTGACCAGTGCGGTTGCGGTGAATCATTTAGAGTATGAGAACCTGGACTCGAGACGATACTAAAGATTGGATTGCTCAAGTTGAGCTAAGAGTAGAAGACATTGATTACTACTTACAGCAAACAATAAATTGGTGTGAAAACCACGACGTCTACGACGACCAAACTGTATTTGCTTGTGTAATGATGACTACACTTTGGGTAGCATGGCAACGAAACGAAGACATATCCAGACGTGAAGTTTTTGAAATCCTAGGCATTAAGGATTGGTACAATGCAGAAGAGGAAGTTGTTGAACTAGGTCCTCGCTTCCAAAATATGGAATTGGAAGATATACTATACACTATCATCTACGAAGATTGGCACTAAAGTAGTTGACAAAATCCAAACTAGAGCATATAATACTAGCTATGTTGATTAGTTAGGAAAAGCAATGAGTATGCACTTAGAAGGTCCGTGGTTAAGCACTACAGGCAAGAAAAAAGGCAAACAAAAGTTTCGTAACGCTGAACAAGCAAAAAAGGCACGAGAATTGGAAGATAGCTGGAAAGCATTACAAAAGAAGTGGGGCGTTGAAGCCGAAGAGAAAAAACGCAAGCGTGGACTTTCTGCACCCGTAATGAACCCAGTTGTAAACAAACCATTTGTTCGCGAAACGCCTAAGATTAATAGTTTACCATTTACTGGTGGCCCATGTTTAAAAGCACCAGATAAAGTTTACACAGGTACTGCTATTAAAGGCATTGGTACTATGCACAAAAGTAATGCCGTACCAATTTTTAGTAATGAAGATGCGATCGATATAGCCAAAATGAGGCGATAAAGGCCTATTTTAACATAGAAATATGAAAAGTGTGCTATATAAAAATAACGTTTCGAAAGAAACTAAGATAGTTGGTTTGATGAAATGGTAGCATCATCATATCAAACCCGCGAGTCTTGGCCAATGAAGAAACCCGAGGTTCGGGCGGTCAAGTTCGCCAAAGGTACGCATTTTATGAGAGTGCGTGGCTGATGGAGACGACATCACGAAAGTAGGGTTCGAATGAGCCTCGTGAAGTTAACTCCCTTAATGTAATGTGATCAATTTTGGTCACACCAAGTGAAAGGAGAAACACTATGGAAAAGACAGTACGACTGTCGATGAGTATTATTGGACTCATCATTTGTTTAGTTTTGGTTAGCACGGTTACCACCATGAAGCTAACAAAACTTAAAGACTCAGCATTCCTCGGATCGCCTGATGTTGTAAGCATTAGAGATCGCGAGCGTCAATTAGATTGTCTAGCACGTAACATTTACTTTGAAGCAGGACATGAGCCGTTTGAAGGTAAAGTTGCTGTAGCACAAGTTACTATGAATAGATCAGCAAACGCAAACTTCCCAAAGGATGTATGCCAAGTTGTATATCAAAAGAATGTATTCATGGAAAAAGTTGTTTGCCAATTCAGTTGGTATTGTGACTCTACAATTAAGGGTCGTTCTATTAACGATGCGGCATACAAGGAAAGCTATGAAGTAGCAAAGAAAGTTCTATTGGAAGGCTTTAGACTTGACATACTAAAGGATGCGTTGTATTATCACGCTGACTATGTAAAGCCAGGTTGGAAGAACCCGAAGATAGGTCAAATTGGTAGACACATTTTTTATAAGGAACGCTCACGTGACAGCATCTGATTTTAACCCACAAAAGATTGTAGATTTTGTAAAAGAAAAGTTTGCCACAATTTCTGCAGAAACATTAGGTTGGCTTGCAATCGTTGTAATCCATTGTTCAACTATTCCTACTCTGTTAGCAGTTTGGACAGGGTTAACAGACAAGTTGCCAGGTGTTGATATGGTACTGTTAGTTTGGGCAGGATTAGGTTTGTTCTTTGCCAAAGCCGCAATTCAAAAGGACATGCTTAATGTAGTTACAATTGGTTTGGGCTTTATTGTCCAAGCAGTTCTAATGGCACTTATTTTCTTTAAATGATTCAAGTATTTGATTCTTTAGTACCAGCCTCTTTAGCCGACAAGCTCGAAGAGGCTTTTTTAAATGACGACACAGATTGGAATTTGGCTCAGGGCTGTGGTGGTTACCAAGATGTTGATGTAGTAGACTCAAAGTATGTGAAGGATACTCACCAAATGTATCATTCGCTAGTTTCGGACAATCAACCAAAAACACCACTAACTAGTTTGGCTATGTGTGTGCTGTTTTTCTTAGAAGAAAAGACAGGCATATTTCCAAAATACATTAGCAGAGTTAAAGCCAATCTGTTGTTTCCGCTTTTTGATAATCCATTTCAATTTCATCCACCGCATATTGATTTGGACGACTCGTCTGCACTCACACTAGTTTATTATGTTACTGACAGCGATGGTCCTACTAGAATTTTTGGACCCAACGGTAATGTAATACAAACAGTCGAACCCAAAAAAGGTAGAGCAGTTTTATTTCCATCAAATTGGACACACGCAAGTTCTTGCCCAATCCAAAGTTCAAAACGCATTGTAGTTAACTACGTTTTCTTCCCTAAGTAATTTGGCAACCGTTTCGGTTGACTTTATTCCTAGTGATGTTATACTTATAACTGTCGCAACACACACAGGAGTTAGGAAATGAAAGGCACTTTTACTAAGGCAGTTTTGGCAGCATCCGTTTTGGGTATGACCGCATGTAGTTCAATGAAGGACATTCCAGAGCGTAAGACTTATGCACAACCAAGTTGGTATCAGGAATGTGAACAACACGCAACCGAAGGTTGGTTCTGGGCTAAGAAAGACTATGTTTACTCTTGCGGTGCAGGTGAAAGCAAGTATCAACAAGCCGCTGAAGCACAAGCAGATTCGTTTGCTCTAAATAGTTTTGCTACACGCATTAACACAAAAGTTAATTCGGCAACATCAGTGGACATTCAAGATAACAAGCGTACTACACGTACCAATGTTACATCTTCTGTAACTGACACACGCATCTACGATCAAGTTGAAGCCCAAAAGATGGCTTATACTAAGGACGGTACGTTCTACGCATTTGTTCGATTGAAGATGACTAAAGAAACTTACGAACGTCTTAAAGTAGAAGCACGAGGTCAATAATGCACCCGTATCGCGTAAAAGAGTACATGTGGCTACTCATCGTGGTAATGCTAGTTGCAATTACATGCTTGTCTGGCTGTTCATCTGCTCCAAAGCAGGCCAGACTGGCTAGTAATCAATACTGCCACACTAAGCAGGCTATACTGACAAAAGACAACGAAACTGTGTCTAGTAAAACACTAGTCCAGTGCTCGGATGATCCAGTTGATCAGTATGTTCCGGCTAAGATGGGTTTAGCTAAAGATTGTTACGAAACATTTATTCCAATGAATTTAGGCGGACGTTTAGTCCAGGAGAAGATTTATGTCTGTCAAAAACTTAGTGGCATTTACGATGTTGTTGAGCCTGTCCACACTAGGTAACGCAGGTTACTCAGATGTGTTTACACCTCCTAGCGCAACAGCAGGTGTTAGAGATGACTTTTTAACACCTTCTAGCGTATTTGCAGTAGCCGGTAATTTGCTTAAACAGGCATCAGGATCTTTAAATAGAGAAGACCGGATTACTCATACTAAGACATTAATTTGGGCCGCTTCGAATTTAGAAAATGGACAAATGGCTGAGTGGAGTAATCCTAATAACGGTACAGCAGGCAGAACTAAAATCATTTTGACAAAGCCAGTGCAAGGTGGTTACTGTCGTATGCTGTCAACACTAGTTGAAAAGGAAGGTATTGTAAAGGAATACACTGAGTTCGCTTGTAAGACAATAGATAGTCAGTTTTGGACCTTTAGTACCCGATAAATAATAGATTATGATTTTTACAATATTATTAGCACTATCAGGTTTAACCCTTAGTGCCGTTGCAATATATTATTCAGTTATTGGTTTAACTGCAATATTTGCCGCGGCATTTTGGCCTATTGTTATTATGGGTACTTCATTAGAAGTGTCCAAACTTGTTGCGGCTAGTTGGTTAAAAGCAAATTGGGAAAGAATTCCAAAGCTAATAAAATTGTATATGACTATTGCTGTGACAGTTCTTATGCTGATCACATCAATGGGTATTTTTGGCTTCTTGTCAAAGGCACATAGTGACCAAAGTTTAGTGTCAGGCGATGTTACTAGTAAGATTGCTATCTATGACGAAAAGATTAAAACAGCCAAAGAAAACATTGAAGCTAATCGCAAAGCACTTAAACAAATGGACGAAGCTGTGGATCAGAGCATGGCACGTTCCACTGACGAAAAAGGTGCTGATAAAGCAGTTGCTATCCGTAGAGGACAACAAAAAGAACGCCAGCGTCTGCTAAGTGAAATTAGTGCAGAGCAAACACTTATATCTAAACTTAACGAAGAAGCCGCACCAATTCGTGCAGAAGTTCGTAAAGTAGAAGCAGAAGTAGGTCCAATCAAATACATTGCCGCTTTAGTGTACGGTGACAACCCAGATGCTAATGTTTTAGAACGAGCAGTAACTTGGGTTATTATGGTTATCATATTTGTATTTGACCCAATGGCAGTATTGTTGCTATTAGCAAGTCAAATGACATGGCTATGGTACAAACAAGATCAAGCACTTCCGGTAGAAGAGAAAGCTACAGTCAATGAACCAGTAGTTGAAGCCGCAAACGAAGATCAAATGGAAGAAGACGTAAGCGAGTTCTTTGATAAAGGAAAGTTAATCGCTAAAGTATTGGATTACGAAGAAGCAGAACGTCAAGCAAAAGAAGCTAACGAAAAATTAGCCGAAATTGAACCCGAAGAACCTACACCCGAAAGTGTTGGTGTAGAACCAGAGTATAAGATTGTTGAAGATGCTGACGAGGAAGAAGAGATTGTTAAAGAAGCAGGTGGCATTGAAGCATGGAACAAACTAATTGAAGAAGCCGAACGTGCAGTTGAAGAAGAAAAATCTAAGTTTCCAGAAGATCCATTTAAAGGTCAACAAGTAGTTATTGACAACAAAGGTTACATCTTTAACGGCGCTAATTGGATTGAGTCGCCATTAAGTCATTCAACAGACGATATTGAGCGTCCAGGCGATTACTTAACACCAGCAGACGAAGAATCAAAAAAAAAGACAACTTACATAGTGAAAGAGGAGAATCACCAAGTACGCAAGGAGAAGTAAACTACGTGCAGAACAGTGAGCAAGGCCAACAAACATTATGGCAACGAATTCAAGCAAAGAAACTAAAGAATGAAGGACAAGATTAAAGTAATTACACAACCCGATCATGTATTAGATCGTGAAAACTCGTTACTGGTTATTTGTCCAAAAGAAGACCTTAAAAAGTCGCTTGAAGAATATATTAGCAGTTTAGACTATCCTGTAAATTTGTATATGTACTCTACAGAGGACAACAATTTACGTTGGTTGCTAACGACAGTAAATTTAGTAGATACAATAATATTAGATATGGATAATTGTACAGGTGACGTTAGCCACTTTATAAGCTATATTATGAGCTTTTCGAATACATACTATAGATGTGAACACATGTTAGCACCGTGGGAACTAATTAACTTAAATAGATTTTACGATTTTCCAAATATCTAAGAGGAATGAATGAAACACAACGATAACAGAGTACAAGGGTGTACAGTTTACGTAAAAGAAGGTGAGCCAGTAGAGCGTGCCTTACGTAAATTTAAGAAGAAGGTCCAAGACAGCGGCCTTCTTCAAGAGCTTCGCGACCGTGAGTTTTACGAAAAACCAACAACCGAGCGTAAGCGTAAAAAGTCAGCCGCCAAAAACCGTTGGCAAAAAGAGCTGAAGAAACAACAACTACCTAAGAAACTTTACTAAGAAAGGTATCCTATGCGGATCGAAGACGAAATCAAATTAGATTTTCGTGATGTTTTAATACGACCGAAAAGAAGCACACTATCAAGCAGACAGCATGTTGAGCTTGCTAGAACATATAAATTTAAACACAGCAAACAAGAATGGACTGGTGTTCCGATTATGGCCGCTAATATGGACGGCGTTGGAACATTCCAAATGTCAAAGTCATTACAAGAGCACAAGATGTTTACGTGCCTTGTAAAAAGTTACAATGTAGATGACTGGGTAGGAAACTACAAAGATCTAGATATGGACTATCTAGCAGTTAGTACAGGTATTAGTGACAAGGACTTTGAAAAGTTAAATATCGTTATAACAGGCATCAGTAGTATTAAGTTTATTTGTATTGATGTAGCAAACGGATATAGCGAGCAATTTGGAGATTTTGTAGCCAAGGTACGTAAAGCATTTCCGGATAAAACTATTATTGCAGGTAACGTTGTTACCGCAGATATGACACAGGAGTTAATTTTACGTGGCGCAGATATTGTTAAAGTTGGTATTGGGCCTGGTAGTGTTTGTACTACTAGGATACAAACTGGTGTTGGGTACCCTCAGCTTAGTGCTATTATTGAATGTGCCGATGCCGCTCATGGTCTTGGTGGTCACATTGTGGCTGATGGTGGATGTACTTGCCCTGGTGATGTTGCTAAGGCTTTTGGTGCGGGTGCTGACTTCGTAATGCTAGGCGGTATGCTAGCAGGACACGATGAGGGTGGCGGACAAAAATACGAAGACTTTACTACAAATCCAAAAAAGATTTTTATAGAATTTTATGGAATGAGTAGCGATACTGCTATGGATAAACATCATGGCGGTGTAGCACAGTATCGTAGCTCTGAAGGGCGTACTGTACGAATTCCATACAAGGGTGCAGTAGTAGATACTGTGCTAGATCTATTGGGCGGATTGCGTAGTGCTTGCACTTATGTAGGTGCTGTTAGTTTAAAGCAGTTATCTAAGTGTACTACATTTATCCGAGTTAATAGACAAATTAACGATGTATTCGTAAAATAACATATATCTGATAAATCAGGTATAAATAAATTTGTAGGACGCCAAATGGGTTCTACAATATTTGGGCATGGTGCCCAACTTGATTCTTGCTTAATAAAGGAGAAACTAAAATGAATCAACTCGCACGTTTTGACACAAACGCTCTATCACAACTAAACAGAGCACTTATTGGTTTTGATCGTATTTTTAACGATTTCGAAAACCGTCACGTAAACTCAACTACAAACTATCCTCCGTATAATGTTGTAAAACACGATGAAGACTCTTTTGAGATCGAAATCGCAGTTGCAGGATTTACTAAGGAAGACATTACAGTTGAAGTAGATCAAGACCAACTTAGAATCAAAGGACAGCGTCTAAAAGACGAAGACACATCAAAGTATGTGTATCGTGGTTTGGCTGCTCGTGACTTTGAGCGAGTGTTCACTCTTGCGGACCACATGGAAGTGGGCGAAGCAGAGTTGACAAACGGTATTTTAAGTGTTAAACTAACACGCATAGTACCTGAAGCACTCAAGCCTCGTCTTATTGCTATTAAGGACTAACCGTTAAGGGTGTGGGGAGGAAACTCCCCACTATAAATACCAATATAAACCAAGGATAGAATTATGGCAATGACAGACGTAGATGTACAAATTGATGAAAAAATCAAAATTTCTGTTACAGAACCAAAGCGTTATAAAGTCTTATTTTTAAACGACGACAAAACTCCAATTGAGTTTGTAATCGAACTGCTGATGCGTGTATTCAAACACAGTCGCGAAACCGCAGAACAAATTACCCTTACTGTTCACAACGAAGGGTCAGCTGTCGTTGGTGTTTATAATTACGAAATCGCAGAGCAAAAAGGTGTTGAAGCAACTAACCAAGCTCGCCAAGCAGGATTTCCTTTACAGATAAAGATTGATCAAGAATGAGTTTAAAAGACCTAACACACGAACATCACAGAAAAGCAGAAACTAGACCATTTGTTAAAGTTCTGTTTTCCGGTAACATTGACCCTAAGTTATATGCTACCTATTTAAAAAACCAACACCCAATGTATGAGATACTCGAAGTATGTGCAATGCCACATGGACTTATGAGTGATTATCCTACTATTCGTAGAGCTCCTGCTATTTTGTCGGACTTTATTGAACTATGGGGCGACGAGCCTAGCACACCTAAAATGTGTCCTGTTGTTAATGATTACATTAAGCACATTATGAGCATTAAGGACGATCCTAAAAAGTTACTAGCACATTTGTATGTTAGACACTTCGGTGATTTGTCCGGCGGACAGATGATTAAGAAGCGTGTACCAGGCGCAGGCAAGTATTACGAATTCGATGGCGACCCTGATGAAATTAAAAACATCTTACGTGCTAAGTTAAGTGATGATTTAGCAGACGAAGCAAAAGTTTGTTTTGATTTTGCAACTCGCTTCTTTGAAGAAATGATGGTAATCGCCGATGAATACCAAGCCCAGCAGTAATGTATGGGATACTTTAATTAGTATCCAAAATGCGCTAGAAGAAAAGTTCAATGAAACAGGTACAGAAATATTTGAACCCGGAATGGATCGCTTTAATCAGCCTGGTTGGGTTAATAGAGTCTGGACCAGCGATTCTTATCGCCGTGCTCACGTTGATGTCGTAGACGCTCGAGAAACTAAAGGATTATGGATGATGCATTGTTGCATCTTCCCTCACATTAATAATCCGGCACCAATTTATGGCTTTGACGTTGTAGCGGGTAAGAACAAGATTACAGGATGCTTCCACGATTTTAGCGCAACAGGTGATAAACACCACCCAATGATGGAATGGTTTGCACACGAAGTAAGTCATCTTGAATGGAGTAAGCCTAGAAAGTTACCTGACTGGGCAGAACGTATTTTTAGCACTAGTATGATTGCCGCAGGTAATGTACAAAAAGAAGAAGAACTTGTTCAAATTTACAATCTAGCAATTACTACACTAAATCATTATGTAGAAACTGTAAGCGAAATCCGTGGTCAAACTGGGGATTACACAGAACAGCAAAACTACTACGCAATCAATCAAAAACAAAACCCACATACACCTCGTGTAATGGCTAGCTTAGGGCTAGATGAGGAAGATGTGCGTGTGTTTATTCAGGATTGTTTGTTTCCAGAAATCCGCTAAATACTAGATAACGGATTTTATTATGAGAGCATCTGAATTTATTCTTTTAGAAGGCAGTGGTTTACGAGCAGGTAAGCCAGGTGAAGTATATACATCCCCAGACGGTGTAGAATACAAGTTCCAAGGTTGGCATTGGGAATTTCCAATGGGCGCAGAATTAGCGTATGCAACACCGGAAGAACTACAAGCGGGCATCGATGAAGTATCGGGCGGCGATGACACTAAAATTAAGTGGGTTAATCAAGCAGGTCGCAGTAAGAGTTTTGCGTATGCTGAGTTTAAAACAGACAATGGCGAAGAGCTTTTAATCGGTAAGTTCTTTCAAAAGAAAAGCCCTAACAATACAATCTTAGATAAAGAAGTAAAAGCAGTAGCAGGTTTAAGTGCAGGTGGCTCGGGTGCTGTAAAAGCAGAAGCCGCACTACAACCAGGACAGTTAGGTATTGCCGATAACCGTGCTAGATCTGTACAAGGTCTTATTAAAGCAGTTGGCGCACACGAACAAGGCCCAATGCTACAAGAAGCACTTTCAGCGGCTGCACATAATGCCCCTGTAGTATTTGCAGGAGGTGCTTCAATCGCTAGCGCACTTCAAGATGACTTCTGTGAAGTTATTGCTCCTGTAGCAATGATCGGCGGACACTCTTCTGTAACTGGTCAACTTGATCAAGCAGTATTAGATGTATTTAAGGGCGCAGATATTCGCAAAGCAACTATTTCATTCCCAGCAGAACAAAACAATCCGCTAGTTGATAGTTACATTATCAAAGACGGTGTTACACTAGGTGTTAGCCATAAGGGTAAAACAGGTGCTAAAGCTACTATTACTAATATCTGGAAAGCTAAAGACGAAGCCGCACAAACTGCAACAGGTGCCGCATACATTAAAAAGTTTAAAGAAGCAGTTGCTATTCTAGACATTTGTAAAGAACAAAGCGGACTTATTCAACCTATTACACTAGCTCAACGTTATGGAATTATTAATCCTAAAGAAGCACAAGTGTTACAGGCTATGATTGAAAATGCTAGAGATCCTAAGTATCGTTTAGTAGGTGATCCTAAAAATCCTAACGCAGTTGTTCGTGAACCAACACCAGATGACTTTGCTAAAGTTCCTCCATCTATGAGAAGAATTTTTAAGATGGGTGGATATAAGAGTGGTAGCTATGTAAGTTTCTTATGTTTAGCTCGTGTTGCTAAGTTAGTTGCTGACCATATTAATACAGATCCAAAGATTAACTTTGGTGAAGCTATTCGTAGTTTCTTAAACAGTAGTGCGATGGTACAGGCAAAGAGTGCAGTAGCACCAAAAGGTACTGATGCAGTATTAAGAGGTATCAACATTGTGTATCCACCGAACTTCCAAGAGAAGGCAAAGATTGAATCAAATGGTTATAGTGGTACACAAGTAAAAGGTAAATTTAGTTTTAGTTTACCAACAACCTAATAACTAACTCATTGTTTAACAAAGGACTCTTAGGAGTCCTTTCATTTTGTCCAAAACAATTAATCTGCTAACTTAATTTGCTCTTATACTAGTTAAATATTAAGACTGGGAAACCGGGAGCGGATTATGAAGAAACTAGTAGTAGCAATATTGGCCGTACCACATCTGGCATTGGCTGGGGAATTGGTACACGAGTTTAAAAGCCCTGCATTTAGTGGCATTGGCTACAGTTCTCACGTTCTAACAATCGAGCAGTTAGAAAGTAATCGTAAGCAAAAAATAAAAGATGATGCTAAAGCCGCAGAAGAAAAGGCTTTACGTGATTATCAAAGTACAAATGCTTACAAATTTAAAAACAACTTAGAATCTCGTATATACGCACAACTATCTAAACAAATTAGCGATAAACTGTTTGGAGAGAATTCGTGTTCGGGATCAACATGTAACGACAGCGGACAGTCAGAAACACCATTCGGCGATATTATTCGTTGGGAGCGTGTAGGTGACATGATTTATGTTACAGTTACTAATTCAGCTGGCCAAACGTTAGCAGACTTTAGTACGCCAGTAGGGAGCTTTGCATTTTAAATGAGAAGATTCTTACTTTCGTGTTTAGTGATCTCTGCCCTCACTGGTTGCGCGGCAATAGCACCGCCACTAGTTACAGACGAACCTAAAGTAGTTAAAAACGATTTAAAAGAATTTAACACACTACCGCCACCTGCAAATGGACCAGTGGTTGCGGCTGTTTATGGATTTAACGATAAAACAGGACAACGTAAACCTAGTGAAAAACTAGCAAACATTAGTTTTGCTGTTACACAAGGTGCAGAAGTTTATGTAATTAAAGCCCTACAAGAAGTAGGACAAGGACGTTGGTTTAAAGTTGTAGAACGTGTGGGCTTAGACAACTTAACTAAAGAACGTCAAATTATCCGCCAGGCGCGAGAAAGTGTTGGTGATCAAAGACAATTAAAACCTATGATGTTTGCCGGCATAATGATAGAAGGCGGAATCATTGGCTATGACTCAAACACACTTACAGGCGGTGCAGGAGCACGTTGGTTAGGTATTGGCCCAAGCACACAATACAGACAAGATGTTGTAACAATTAATATGAGAGCAGTTAGTGTACAAACTGGTGAAGTTCTCGTAAGTGTTACTGTTACAAAATCTATAATTTCAGTTGGCAATAGTCTTACTGTATTCAAGTTCTTCGATCAAGGTACACAAGCCTTCGAATCAGAAATTGGATATAGTGCCAACGAACCAGTTAACTATGCTGTTCGTACAGCAATTGAACAAAGCGTAGTTGAAATGGTTAAAGAAGGAGATCGTAAAGGATACTGGACTATTAGAAAAACCGAAATGTCTGTAGTTCAGCCTGTAGCGATACAAGAAGTAAAAGAGGAGGTAAAGAAAGATGAAGTCTCTGTTGCTAAAGTTATTCAGCCTAAAGCAGAAGAACAATCAACAACCCCATCTAATCCACAAGTACCTCAGAAGCAAGTTCCACAAGGATTAACTGTAGACTACGTTAACGTTCGCAAAGGACAAGAAGTTAATAGCGAGAAGTTGTTTATGTTGCCTCCGAGATCTAAAGTGGAAATCTTACAAACTACGGATATACATTATCTAATAAAAGCTAATGGAAAGGAAGGATGGGTAATTAAACAATTTATAAAGGTACAATAAGTTTGTATCAAGGAGCGAAGTAAAAATGACAATTAGAAAAGATATTAAATTAATGGCATTTGTAATGAGTGCTATGTTTTGGGGAAGCGGAGCGAATGCTAACGATGTTTACATTGAGCAAGCCGGTAGTGGTAGCACGTTTAACATTACCCAAACAGGTGGAAGTGGTAATCGTGTTGGTACAAGTGGTTCGCCAACTACGTTTAGTGGCAACTCACAAACTGTTGATATTACACAACAAGGTGGCAGTAACAATACCGCAGACTTAACAGTTAGCGGAGGTTCGACTGTAATCAACTATACTGCAACAGGTAACACTAACGATTTACAAATTGAAATCGACGGTGGATCTGGCAACGAATTTACTATTGCTAAAACAGG
>JACCEC011068856.1_pt1 | contig 14528 bp, 9 predicted proteins | sample 7450121 | NCBI WGS metagenome assembly JACCEC01 (sample SAMN15323455, study PRJNA562643) | freshwater metagenome | isolation source: river surface water | place: USA:Blue River Watershed | collected 2017-08-18 | reverse complement strand
GTGCCTTAATTCCAACATTCTCGCATTTGAAATGGATGTTTGAATGGTTTATTCGACACACTACCTTTGATTTTGCCACTCTTCAGATGTACGGATTTTTTTCAAAAATCAAATAGGAGTCCTATAGAAAAAATAGCTACTTATAGTTTATGAAAGCGAAAAAAGAGCAAATCACAGTAAAAGTTTCGCTCTTTTTTCTGCCAAAATTTAGAGAATGAAAACGCCCTGACCTTGTCAGTAGGGATTGTAAAATTAAGCGCGGTTAGAATGGTATGGGGAATTGAGCGAACAGCCTATCTAGCTCGTAAGGCGAGATCAGCACTTTATCGCCGCTTCCTAAACGGCATTCTATTTTTAGGAATTGCTGCCCATTGGTTGCAATAACCATCTTTGCGCCTACAACTTCTAGGTAATCGTTATGTTGGGGGGAAAATACAGAAACCGGAGAAACTTGTGGTAAAATGTCCATATTCAAATCCTTGTTATGGGGTTTTTCAAAAGGCGATCGCTAAACTTGTCAGGTGGCGCGGTCGTCTTTTGTCTTGCTTACTCGGTTATCTAACCTTGTATGTAACTAGTATAGTAACTTATATAGCAACTGTCAATAGTAAACCCATAGAAAGTTACACTAAGTTACTATAAAAATATAAGTAACTATTTATAGGTTATCTATTGACTATATATAGTAACTTGAGTTACTATGAACTATATAAGTTACTATGAGTTGCTAATTATGGGAACTGCAAAGGCTGATCATAAGGCAATAGATACCGACATCCATCTGGAGACGGATAACGGAAACTTGATCAAGATTGAATCTGATAGCTGGTTTCAATGGTTGGAGGAAAATACCAGTTTTAAATTTACGGCTGGTTTTGGTGGTGAGGATAGCTACCGTGCTAGAAAAGAAGTTTTAGGTGGTGTGGTTTACTGGTATGCCTTCAAAAAAGTAAATGGTAAGTTACATAAACGGTACATTGGTAAACCACACGAAGTTACCCATAACCGACTGTGTGAAGTTGCCAAAAGTATTAAAGATGTTAAGGTAAAACCAGCTAAGGAAGATAAAATTAATAATGATAGTAACCAAATAGGTAACACCAATTTACATGAAATAGTAAACCAGTTAGTTAACCAGGTACAAGAGTTAGCTAATCGTTTAGATAACCTCGAAAGCAGGGGGGATGATACCACTACAAAAAAGCTAGAATGCTTACCCAGCAGGGAATTAGAGGCAAAAATTCAAGAGTTAACCAATGAGTTAGCTAATAAAGATAGTAAACTAAGTGAGTTAAACATACAGTTAAGCGAAATCACGATAGAAGCAAAAGCAGTTAAGAATGATGCAACTTTGTTAAACCAAGAGGTACAACGGTTAACCAGTGAGTTAGCTAACAAAGATAGTAAACTAGCTGAGTTAGCTAATGAGTTAGCTAACAAAGATAGAAAACTACAGGAATTACAATCAATCCCCCCCGCTGAAATACCAATTACCAAAGCACAAATCGAAAACATCAGAACTACCCTAAAGCGCAAGGGTTTAGTCGTGAGAACTCAACAGATCCGCAAGGTTTTTAACGAAGCAGGATGGAATGGGAGCAATTATCAGGAAATAAAGAATAAAGCTATTGAGATACTATCAGGCGCTAAAGCATAACAAAGGCTTACCTTTAAGCTTGCTTCAAAACTTCTCTGGCAACAATTAAGCAGCGATATTTAAGAGTTTTTTTGTGACACTACGCGTCATAAAAAAACTCTTTTTTAAGGACATCTGTCCTACAGTTGTCCTACATTCGTACTACTCAGGGAACTTTCCTAACCCATCCATTAAGAGCAACGCCGCGCCCAAAGTTACCGCCTTGGGGTTCGTATTGCCCTGATTGTTTATTCCAGAACTCATACTCAAAATAAACGATTTCCCACAGCCCATCATCACCTTCAAAAACCATCACTACTTCAGCTTCCGTAGGGGCTTTTGAATAAGTCTCAAGTGCCTTTGGATCTAATTTTAGGCGATCGCCTATTTTGAATGTTCCTAACTGTTTTCTTATGTCGTTAGGGACAGATACATTTGTACTACCTACCCCACTACCTACCCCAGTACCGACCCCAGTACCGACCCCAGTTTGGAGAGGTTGTAAAGCAGGTGTAGCAAGGCTTTGAGGAATGTTACCGACCCCAGTTACCCCAGTTTGCCCAAAATTTCCTTTATTTTTCTCAGTGCCGTCGTCATTGGCAGAAATTTTGGGATCTGTTTGGGAAACAGTTAAGGAATTTTCAGCGCAAATTTTGGGATCTGTTTGGGAAACAGTTAAGGAATTTTCAGCGCAAATTTTGGGATCTAATTCATTATTATTTTTTATTTTTGAACTTTTAGATAAAACTGGGGTAACTGGGGTCGGTGTTGATGCTGTAACTGTTGATATGACTGGGTTTGATGTGTTTTCAACTGGGGTCGGTACTGGGGTCGGTACTGGGGTCGGTTCAGTAGTAACTGGGGTCGGTGTTGGTATAGAAACTATTACTTGAGTAGGTATGTTTGGTTGCTTAGGCTTATCTAAAACTATAGATAACCCGGTAATGTGTGGCACGCTTTTGGAGTGTCCTAGCGGCGTTTTCTGAACTTTCTCAATGTTGGGGAATATATCCTTGAGTCGGTTAAATAGTTGGTTGCTGCCCTTCACATATTGATCAGATGGCTTAACGGGATCCTGCCAGATAGGTCTATAACCTCCGTCTGGTTTATCTAAAATTCCCTGCTGCTGATACCATTTCTCCAAATATTCATACAACACACTAATTCTGATAGAAGGAGCATTAGGATCTTCTCTCCACCCCATTTCATTAATGAAGTCGAATAAGTGGTTATTTTCCGTTCTAATTAATCCCATAGCGTCGTCGCTATCAGAATAATCAATTCCTTCAATCATTAAATCTTGTAGCCCTTTGATCATCCTGTTTAGAAATGCCGGAGCAACATCATTAATTAAAAAATCAACATCATACATGAATCTAGGATCAGCAATTACATGATTAGGATTACTAGGATCAAAGTTTTTCTCATCTACATAGGTTTTTTCAAATAGCAAAGCAGCAAACCTAGAAGATGCAGCTTGTCCTGTTCCATAGATGTTGGGTAGTTCATTCAGTGAAAATATCGCTACTGAGTTAGGACGGTATGGCGTACCATCTTTAAATAAAAACCTATCTTTTAAAATGTTACCAGTCGCATACCTTTTGAGTGATGCACTATTATCAAGTCGAGGTGTTTTTTCATTTTCAGATGCCCAGTTTACCCTAGCTTTAGATAGTCCCGCTAATTCATTTTTACTTCCTTTATCGTAGGAAATAAAGTCATTTAAAGAAAAATCGGTTACGGCATCCATACCATAAATAAGGTTGATCACCTCTCTCAAACTATCTTTACCGTTGTTTCCAGTGCCAACAGCGAAAAGTATTTTAACCGTGCGACCTTTAAATTTTCTAACGGTAGGTATATCTAAAGATGCTCCTAAATTTCGCATTAAAATTTCCTGCTGAACAGGACGCAAGCAGCTTAGAAGTTGATCGCAATGTTTGCTATCTGCTTTGGGGTTATAGGTAATAATTGGTTCTGTGGTAAAAAAGTGTTTTTTGGGGTCGTGAGGTTCTAAAACTGCAAAGGGTTCTTTACCTATCCATTTAATAAATAAAACGCCATTTTTACAGTTAATTCCTCTTGTTTGATCAAAACTATCCTTTGCCTTCGCAAGCCTTAATTTTGCCCATTTAAAGACCTCATTCGCGTGTTTTGTGTTTGCGAAGGGGTATGTGATTTTTATCTCTCCATCCTTATTTTCTTTCGTGACGCTGAATGCATTACAAAATTCGCCTATTCTTTGCAATTCGAGATCGTCATCTAATAATTTATAATGTGTCCCCTGCCATTGGTAAAATTTTTCATTTATGCAAATGTATGAATCATCAAATAAAGCCTTGAGTGAAATTTGATTAAAGGTCACTAAAGGATCATCAGATGGTTTAGTGTTATCAACTGCCAGTGTTAGTAGTGGCGTTATTTCATTATCAATGACTTGCTGATGTGCGGTAGGGTTATGCTCCTTTACTAGTTCTTTGAACTGATCAAGGTCTATATATCCAAAATTGGAAGTATCTACATTTTCGTCAATATCTGGGAAATCCTTGCTAAGTTGCCCCCACCAAGAAAATCTAGGCTCAAATCCTTGACTCTCAAAAAATCTATATTCTTTAACCCATTTTAGCGGAATACCATTAGTATTTAAAATGTCTCCAGCATCAAGACATAAATTAATAATTTTTGATTTTTCCTTAATTGTTCCTAAGAACTTAGCAGCGTGATTTTTTGAAGTATGCCAGTATCGCGCACCCCCCAATACGGGTAAATTATATTTCAGATGGACAATTACAGGCTTTAGCTCGTTGCCCTCAGTAAGAAAGATACCATGATCAAAATAATTAGTGTCGTTCATCAGCACTGCCAACGGCTGCTCGCCATCTACATGATACTGGGTATATTTTTTGTCAGATATGCAGGTGTACCGTTGGCCATTTCTCTTCTCATTCAATCTCACCTTAAAAGCGACTACTTGATCAAGCTGTTTGATTGGGGTTAGTATGCCCGCCCCTGATATAGCCAACTGCCCTTTATCGTGACGATAGCCCGGCAAATTGTCTGGCCAATCGTCCCCTACCAATCTTTGGTTAGGCGTGACCGACCGAAAACCCCAGTCATTTATTTGCTGATCTGATAATCCCCTCACGTCTTTAAGGTGGGTGCGATCGCATTCATTAAGAGTCAAGCTAGAAATGATTTTTCTATGCCATACATCCCTATCTACTCGAGGCATTTCTGGTTTAGCAGTAGCAGTAGTAGTAGTACGGGAAGATTGACCAATCTTTATAAATGTGTGCGAGCAGTGACTGTTAGGGTTAGATGTACTTTTGCATCTATAACCGTTAACAATATCCCCTATCTGTGCTGTGCTGTTAGCACATAATAAAATCTTACCGCTATCCGATACAGCGCATTTTTTAACCCATCCGCAGATCTGGCAGGGTTTATTCTGTGTTACAGTTTTTAGAGCATCGTTAGATTTAAAACTAGCTACCATAGGAGTTTGCCTTTATTTAATGAGGTTTGTAGGGCAAACGATCCAAAATTACAGCTTGTAGTATTCCCGGTTTTGTGTTATGCTGTTATCATATAAAAATTGAAATATTTATATAGTAGCAGCCGGTTCGGGAGTCATTGTACGGATAGTTACCAGCTATCGCACAAAGGTACAAGCAGTCTCGGATCGTCTTTTTTTATATGACAATTTGAGTATAGCAAAACCCCCTAAAGGTGTAAAGCTTTCAAAAGCTTACCCTATAAGCCTTCGCAGCTAAAATAATAATAAAATTAGTTTAGCTGTTTACTAGCAGTTTAGGGCTAAACCCCTTACACCATAGGAGTTTTAGAGTTGTAGCAACATGATGTAGCATCCGAATGCTACATCATGTAATCAGTGTGAAACACTTAATTGCTACACAAAAAAGTCTAGTATTATGGTGAAGTATGCAATACTGAGTATCTGACTTTTATGCACATTCACTTATAGCGATTTTCATGTAGTTAAGCTAGAAAATAAAGTAAACTAGAATATAGGACTTACGCAAGTGTCACACCAAAAATCTGTTTTAGGGTGCGTCAGACTGCATAAATCCTGCAAATAAACAGATTTTTGATATCTGACGCACGCTACTAATGTGCCAGTTCGTAAGTCCTGTATTAATTTTAGGAGCATCAAATGTCTAATATCCAAAATACCCAAACAAATCAAACAACCAATACAGGCACAATCCTCAAAGTATTAGCTAGACTAGCGACAACAGGACTAATTAGTTTTGGCATTGGTGGCGCAGTAACTTTTGACCGTTATAATAATTATTGGAATCAAACAATATTCCGTGTACAAACCGTTGATTTTAATATTTTATCTCATACTTTACCTACTAAACTTTCTTATGCTCTAATCAAAAAACAACCTGAAGAAGTGCAGCGTACATTAAATAGTAATTATAGTTTATTTGGTTTAATTGTCACAGATTCTAGTGGACAAGAAATTATTGCATATTCAGGTAAAGATGGTGGTAAACCCTCATCTTGGAAAGCAGCATTAAACCCACAAGAATTAAAAAAACATCCCTATGATGTTCTATTAGATCCTCCACCTGTTTTTGCACAGTGGACTTATAATAGCTCCAGGGATTCTAAACCTAGTGCTACAGAATTTACTAATCAAGGGCGCGTTATCGGCAGGGTGTACTATGTTAGGGGTGTTAGACCAACCTTTCAACAGGATTTGATGACATTATTAAGTAATCCGTTTTCTGGAAGTAGCAGGATTCAAACCTACTCAACAAGTTTAGTAGCTTGCTTTGGGGCTACTTTTCTTATTTGGAGTGGTTTGGAGTTTATTCTTTATAGAAAAGGGGTTGATAAGAAGAAAAAAGACGAGATAGAACGGGACTACCAAATATTACAATCTCAATTAAGTGAGAGAATCAATGAACTTCAGTCATTACAAAAACAGAGGGATGATGAACGGAATGAATTGATAAAAGATGCTGATAACTTACGGAGTTCAAATAACAGACTTAAACAGGAAATTGCTAAACTTAGCAAATCAATTAAAGATTTACCCAATAATACAGATTCAGAGTTACAAACAGAATTAGAAAAGACTAAACTACAATCAGAACAAAATTTAGCTAAGAAAAAACAGTATGAACAAGATATACAAAAATTAACTCAGCAGTTACAACAGCAGTTACAAATTGTTGAAAGAAAACAAGTAGAAACCAATCAAGTACAGAAACAAAAAGAAAGTGAAATACAAGAACTTCAAGAACAAATAAATAATACTGAATCACAATTAACAGAACTACAAAATAATGAGGAAAACTATCAAGAAGCTATTAAAATTTTAGAAAAACAGTTAAATGATAAAAATTCCAGGGAGATAGAACTTCAAAAACAATTGGAGAATTTACAAAGTTCCTTATCAGAATATGAAGAACGAGAACAACTATTAGAACAACGTGCTAAACAGGTAAAAGATGAATCAGATCGGTTAGCTGAAGAAATGGAACGTTATACAGAAGAAACTGGTCAGCATCCTTTAAACGATTTTGAAGTTGCCATTAAAGAATGTTTGGAACACAATTTTTCTAATGCCAGAATTGAAATACAATTTGATGTTGGTACTGGAAGACAAGGAAGTAGGTTTACTGATTTTATTCTTGTTACAAAGAAATACTGCATTATTATAGAAGCTAAATCTTACACAGGAAAAATCAAACCCATTGATAATGTTAGAAATTCTGGCTGGATTTGTGAAAGAGGAAATCAACGAATACATATCTTTTCTTGTTGGGGTAAAAACCCCTATCAACAGATAAAAACATATTGTGATTCTCTAATGAAAAATAGAGGACTTGGTATTAACAGCAGATTACCTATATATGGTATTGTTGTATTTCCGAAGGGTTCATGTATTGATAACAGTATTCAATCTAATGTAAGTGGATTTTATAGAATTACAACTTTAGATAATTTTACTACGGATATTCAGAAATTAGAAAATCAAGCTCAATTCAATTAGGATAAATAAACTATCAAATCATTATCATGTTTAATTCTCGCAATCATCAGTATTTCATCAACTTTTTAGTATTAGGGGGAATTTTGGGTTTATTTGGCTGTAGTTATAGAGAACCAGGAAAAAACCCGAATCCCACAAGTTCGCTAACACCTTCCCCATATCAAGAAGTAAAAGCCACCACTATAACTATTGGTATTCTCAGCCCACCAAAATATTATCAAGGATTAGCTACTTACCTAAAACAGCAATTTGGTAATAAAGTCCAGATAGTTATTGATGGTGATGAAAAACTTCCTTACGAAGAAGCCAGAAAAAGAATAATTAATAAGGAGTGGGATATTTCCTTTCCTCAATCACCAATGCTTTCAATAGCTGCTAAAAATAATGGTTATTCGTATGCAGCCCGAATGTTTCCTGATAGTCCCCCATATTATCAAGCTACATTATTCACAAAAGCTAATAGTGCTATTAAATCCATTGATGATTTAAAACCAATACATACTATTGCTATGGGTGATTTTAATTCAGCTTCTAGCTTTTATATGGCTTCTTATGATTTATATGGTAAAACCTTAAAAGTCAACATGGGTCATAAATCATCCAAAATAAAAGAATTAGTAAAAACTGGGAAAGCTGATGTGGGTGCTGCGGCATATATAGCAGTTAAAGATGACAAAGACTTGAAAATAATACACCTGAGTAAACAAATTCCTGGTGGTAATGTTTATTTGTCTCCTAACCTTTTTGAATCAGACCGTCAGACAATCACCAAAGTATTACTCAATGCTCCAGAAAATATTAGAAAAGATGCTAATTATGGACAGGGTGCAGAACAAGATTATTCGCAGTTAATTAAAATTTCTGAAAGAACTGAACAAGTTTTAAAATGTAACCCTTTCGCAAAAAATCCAGTTAATTTTTACTGTAGCGACAACCCTAATATACCAACTGATACTACTGCTGGAATATTAGAAATATCAGGTAAAATCAACGGCTGGACTAAAAAAGGTAAGTTTGAATCCTTTAAATTACTAGGAGATAAAAATAAGGTTTATGAAGTGATTATACCAGAAGAAATTTTTAATCAAATCCCCGATGCTCCTAATTCTATTGCTTTACAAAGCAAAAATGTCAAAATCATTGGAGTAAAACCTCAACAACAAGGGGGAATAACTCAACTAAAAATTACAGCACCTAATCAATTTATTGTACTCAAAGATGAACAATCTAATAATGTTCCTAAATCATCTAATCTCACTTACCTAGTAAAAAAAATTGATGATGGTGATACAATCGCTGTTATTGATACATCAAATCAAGAAATCAGAGTCAGATTTGCTTGTATAGATACAGCCGAAACACCCAAATCTGAAACAGACAAGAATACTAATATCCCTACTGACAAGAATCAGTTTTCATGGGGTAACAAAGCCAAAGAACGACTAGAATCATTAATTAAAATTGGTGATCCGGTAAAACTCAATATTGTAGACACTGACCGTTTCGGTCGCAAAATTGCTGAGGTACGTTTACCTGATGGGACTTTCATACAACAAATATTAGTCAAAGAAGGACTAGCGATGGTTTATCGTCAATACATCAAAAACTGTGCTAGTGCCACCATTGTAGAACAAGCTGAAGCTGAAGCTAAACAACACCGTTTAAACATTTGGGGAGATTCACAATTTACTGCTCCTTGGGATTGGCGTTCAACAAAGCGATCGCCCCGGAATATGAGGAACTAGAAAATGAAATGACCTTTGTATGGGGTAGCTTTACTTTACCCCATTACATTCATCATAATTTTATTGTGTGATATATGCTACCAGTGCTTTTATTGAATATACAAAACTTTACAACGTGTCCCATTTTGCAGGTATCCCGGCTGTACCCCGAGAATACCCTATTGATGGTTTTAAATTCATAGCGAATTTTTCTTATGTAGTAAATAACCTGCAATGCTAATACTGACTATATTTGGCAACCAAACTGCAATAAGTGATGTATTTCCTGATATAACCAAAATATCTGTAATGAGTTGAAATATACTGTAAATTAGAATGACACCCAAAGTCAAAGCAAAACTATTATAACTTATGATTCTTTTTGTATTAATGCCTATGGCTGCTCCTAAAAAGGCAAATACTGTGGAGGAAATAGCTGATGTGAAGTATTTTTGAATATGAACTTGTAATTTGAGAATTTTTTTGTGATCACCTGATGTTTCCACAATTGACAATCTCTGATACGCTTGATATAGACTTATTTCTTTATAATCAAGTTTTTCTCTATCTGCTTTAAATTGTAGAGATATATTCGGTAAATATAGAGATATTTTATCGAACTTCTTTTTTTCTCCATAAGAACTATTAGCATTAATAATAGTTTTACTGCCTTCAAAAAAAGAGCAATATTCCTCACTATAGCACTCTGCAAACTTAGAGTTAATAATTATTTTTAGCCTTTCGGTATCTCTAATTAATAAAATTATAGATTCCATTTTGCTGTTGTTCAATTTTTCTGCATAAAATAGGTATTTAAGATAATATTTAGTTTTAGAATCTGAATTAACTGTTTTATTATTGGATAATTCAACATAAAAAATATCATGATTTCTTAGATTTTGTCTAATAATATTTAGATTTTTTTCTATAGTAGTTGCTGCCTTGTAGTTAGCTGAGGGGACAACTATTTCATTTAAAATTAATATCAAAATGGTTAATATTAAACCTATAATTATCCCAGGATACACTAATCTATATAAACTAAGTCCACAGTTTTGTAAAGCAATAATTTCACTATCTCTTGATAGCTTCTGATAAGTAAAAATAGTTGCCATTAAAGTGGCAATAGGTAGGGAATAAATAATAAATTCCGGTAGTTTCAGAATATGTAAATATACAAGCATATCAAAAGATAATTTTTTCTCCATCAGAAATCTAAATTGTTCAAAGGAAATACCAATTGATTCCGTTACTACAGTAACAATGACAATACTAAACAATAAAGGGGTTATTAATTGAGAGATTAAATAGCGTTCAAGTAATGATATTCGAGGAAAAATATTGATTTCTTTCATGTATCATTTTTTAGTTTAATATGATATACAAGCGGACAATATGCCCGCTTTATTTTATAAAATTAATTTCCCCCAGGACGTACACTGGCCGCCCTATTACCGCAGCGACTACCATCAGCTGCTCTATCATCTGGATTTTGGCAGTTACTAGTATTGCTTGATGTACCTCCACTGCAAGAAGTAATTATTAAACCAATGAGTATAATTCCCAATAACCTGCTAGTAGCAAAAATCGTTGACATAAGCTTAGTGACATTACGCAATGTTGTATAATCATTGTAAACGGCATAGTGCTTTAATAAAAATATTATACATAGGTATTTCGTATGGTTTTAGCTGTAAAAAGCGGGGGTACTTTATGGACAACTTATCTAACAAACCTAAAATAACCTGCAAGCTATATACAATACTAACGCCTGACCATCGGATTGCAGCAGCCTTTATTTATAGACGCTTATGATGTAATTGTTGTTGGCGCAGGTCACTCTGGCTGCGAAGCGGCGCTTGCTACTGCTCGCCTCGGTTGTCGGACACTGCTGCTAACCCTCAATTTAGATAAGATTGCTTGGCAACCCTGTAACCCGGCTGTTGGTGGACCTGCTAAGTCCCAATTAACCCATGAAATTGATGCTTTGGGTGGGGAAATTGGTAAGATGGCAGACCGGACATATCTGCAAAAACGTATTCTTAACTCTTCACGGGGTCCGGCAGTATGGGCTTTGCGGGCGCAAACTGATAAGCGGGAATATGCGGCGGTTATGAAGGGAATTGTCGAAAATCAAGAAAATTTGTTTATTCGTGAAGGCATGGTGACGGATTTAATCCTGAATGGTGATGATGAAGTTATTGGTTTACAAACTTATTTTGGTGTGTCTTTTCACTGTAAGGCTGTTATTCTCACTACTGGTACTTTTTTAGGTGGCAAGATTTGGGTGGGTAATAAGTCTATGGCTGCTGGTAGGGCGGGAGAGTTTGCTGCGGTGGGTTTAACCGAAACGCTCAATCGCTTGGGGTTTGAAACTGGTAGACTCAAAACTGGTACGCCGGCACGGGTGGATAAACGTTCTGTTGATTACAGTAAGATGGATGTTCAATTGGGGGATGAGGAGGTGCGCTGGTTTAGTTTTGATCCCCAAGTGTGGGTGGAGAGGGAACAAGTTCCTTGTCATTTGACTCGTACTACTGGGGAAACTCACCGCTTAATTCGGGAAAATTTGCTTCTTTCGCCGGTGTATGGTGGTTGGGTAGATGCTAAGGGTCCGCGCTATTGTCCGAGTATTGAAGATAAAATAGTTCGCTTTGCCGATAAAGAAAGTCATCAAATCTTTATTGAACCGGAAGGCAGAGATATTCCTGAACTTTATATTCAAGGGTTTTCTACTGGCTTACCTGAAACTTTGCAGTTATTGATGTTGCGGAGTTTGACTGGTTTAGAAAATTGTGTGATGTTACGTCCTGCTTATGCTGTGGAGTATGATTATTTACCTGCTACTCAATGTTATCCGACGCTGATGACTAAGAAAGTTTCTGGGTTGTTTTGTGCGGGGCAGGTTAATGGTACTACTGGGTATGAGGAAGCTGCGGCTCAAGGTATAGTAGCGGGTATCAATGCTGCTAGGTTTGTGAGGGGTGAGGATATGATTATTTTTCCCCGTGAACAAAGTTACATTGGGACGTTAATTGATGATTTGTGTACGAAGGATTTACGGGAACCTTATCGAATGCTGACTAGCCGTTCAGAGTATCGGTTACTGCTACGTTCTGATAATGCTGATTTACGTTTGACTCCTTTGGGGCGAGAAATTGGTTTGGTTGATGACCGGCGTTGGGGTTTGTTTAGGGAAAAACAAGGGCGAATTGCTTCAGAGAAGGAACGTTTGTGTGGTACTAGGATTAAGGAGTATGACCCGGTGGGACGTGCGATCGCCCAAGATACTGGGGAAACAATTAAGGGTTCTGTTTCTCTTGCTGACCTTTTGCGGCGCTCTGGTTTTCATTATATAGATTTAGAACGCTACGGACTGGGCAATTTGACTCTGAAGCGTGCGGAAAAGGAGGGGGCGGAAATTGATATTAAATATGCTGGTTATTTGGCTAGACAGCAAAACCAAATTGAACTGGTTGCCCGTCAAGCTGGTCGGCAATTACCTGCTGATTTAGATTATTCGCTGATTGATTCTTTGTCGAAGGAATCGAGGGAAAAACTGAGTCAGGTTAAACCTCTAACTATTGGTCAAGCTGCGAGAATAGGTGGTGTGAGTCCGGCGGACATTAATGCTCTTTTGATTTATTTGGAAGTTGCTAAGAAGAAACTGGTTCAGGCTCAATTTACCCCAATGCCAGCGGTTAGATCTTAGTTAGTTGCGTTATTGATTTTTGGAATTTCCTTTTGGTTACTATATCTTCAACTACAATCAAAAAAAGCCTATGTCACCTAAGTCCTCTAGTAATTCTGTTGCTTTTGATGTCCCCGATGACAATGGCGGGAGACTAACTATAGATTTTGTTGCTAATGATGCTTGGACGGTAGAAAGCTGTGCTGAAGCTTTAATGGATGATCTTTTTAATGATTTTGAGGGCATTCTCGATGGTCGCTATAAGCTCAATTATCCTAGAGAGGGACAGGTATATATATCTGGGCGAACAATGGGTTTTAAAATGCCAGATGTGGTTTTGCCGTCGGCTGTCCATGTTCCTTTGCAATCTCCACTGGTGGTTAAGGATGTACAAGCTGCTGGGTTAGTGGTCAATCCTCTGTCTTTTCAGGCTTTTAATCACAATACTAAACCAGTAAAGAGCGGTGTTACTAGACTGGTTTTGATGGGGTTAGGTTTAACTGGATTTATGTTGGGGATGGTCTTTGTTATTGAGTCTGGTTTATTGACTACTTTAACTACCCAGCTTAATAATTATGGTGTTTCATCTGTCCGGATATCATCATCTGATGCGGTGATTGCAGATGGCGGGTTAGATTTAGTAAATTATATGTTGGGGTCTTTGACTGTGATTGAGCAGCGAGGAATAAGGAATAATCAAACTGGTGCTTTATCTTCACTCAATAGTCAAGCTACGCCAACTTTACCTTCACCCCTGGCGGTTAATAATATCTCACCAGAGCCGAGCCGTGTAATTTCTCCTAATGTGGTGGAACGCATATATATTCCTGTTGATCGGTCTGAAGCTCCCCGGTTTGATTTACCTCCTGTTCGGGGGGTTCCTATGCCACCATTAGGGGATTCTGGGGTAACAAACTCTTCTGTAATTCCTTTACCGTCGGTATCTGAGTCTAAATTTAATACAAAACAGGTTAGTCCCGAAGGGGTTAAGGTTGTACCTCGAAAATTAACAACTTTTGCCCCATCAGTATCAGTAAAAGAATCTGTTGATGTTTCACGGCAAGTTTATACACCTGTTTATTCTGCACATTTGGAGGGGGTGCTGGAGTTAGGGAAAAGTTCTGTGGCTTTATTTAATTTGGATGGTGTCAGTCGCCGATTTAGTCTCGGTGAAAATATTGGGTCTACTGGTTGGATATTGGTAGATGTGGTTAATGGGGAAGCTATTATTCGCCGTAATGGTGAAGTACGTTCTATTTATACTGGGCAAAGGATTTAATAGGTGGTGGGTAAGTATATTCATGTCTTTTTTTTGCATTTTTGGTGAGGTTTAGACTTTTAATCTGGCGTTGCTGTGTTGTGGGATGGCGATCGCTAGTCTTGTGCAGGAAGTGTTAGGTTATGTTTAGATCTGGTACTTGTAAATCGCGGCATATTTTTCTAGCG
>JACCEC012311949.1_pt1 | contig 14529 bp, 14 predicted proteins | sample 7450121 | NCBI WGS metagenome assembly JACCEC01 (sample SAMN15323455, study PRJNA562643) | freshwater metagenome | isolation source: river surface water | place: USA:Blue River Watershed | collected 2017-08-18 | reverse complement strand
CCAGCAGAAGAAAGTCGGCGTGCTCTCCGGCGGCGAACGCAACCGCGTCCACCTCGCGCGTCTGCTCAAGAGCGGCGCGAATCTCATCTTGCTCGACGAGCCGACCAACGACCTCGACGTGAACTCCATCCGCGCCCTGGAGGAGGGCCTGGAAACCTTCGCCGGCTGCGCCGTGGTGGTGAGCCACGACCGCTGGTTCCTCGACCGCGTCGCGACCCACATCCTCGCCTTCGAGGGCGACAGCCAGGTCGTGTATTACAACGGCAACTACAGCGAATACCTGGAGGACTTCAAGAAGCGCAAGGGCAAGGACGCCGACCGCCCCCACCGCATCAAATACCGCAAGCTCACCCGCTGAGCGCGCCGGCCGCGCCACGCTGCCTGCTCAGACACCGGATTGCATTTGTCTCCCTTTCGCGACCACGCCGTGTTGATCGCATGACGCGTTCTCTCCGACGTTTCTTGTCAGCCGGCCCCGTCGGCGCCACATCCCTTATCTGCCTCCCGCTCGCCCTCGCCCTCGGCCCGAGTTCTGCGCTGCGCGGCGACGGAGTTTTCGACTGGGCAGGCACCACGGGGTGCGCCTCCTCCTGGACCGCCGACGGCCTGGTCGTGACCAACGCTCGCGGCACGATCTGCACTTCCGACGGCACGGGAATCAATTCCGTCTCCAGCGGCACTCGCTTCAGCAACGACGTGCAAGGGCTCCGGGTCGTGCATGCCAACGGGATCCCTTTTACGCCGCTCGACATCAGAATCGCCGAGTATTCGCGCTCCGTGAAGCCGCCCTTCATCGAGTTTGTCGGCTACAAGCCCGACGGCGGAACCGTGACCGTGCAGGCGCCGCTCGACGGCGTCGCCGACGGCCCGGGTGGAGCCGAAGATTTCCAGACCTTCGTTTTCCCCGCCACCTTCGCCGGCATCGTTCGTCTAGAGGTCCCGGCCGACTTCTGGAGCTTCGACGACCTTGCCTTTTCCACCGTTGTTCCTCCGCCCTTGCCGGCGTTTCAGACTCCGGCGCCGTCCTTCCGCTTTCCCTTCACCCGCTCGTCGCAGTCCATCCATCTGAACCGTTACCTCGTCGCCCCGGGTTACCTGGTCAGCCTGGGCTTCGGCGCGGCCGATTCGACCTTGCTCGCGCTTTCCGCCGATTCGGTGGCCCTCGGCGACACCTACTCGCCCCACTACTCGCCGGAGGCGGGCGCGCTCTACTTTGTCGATTACCTGAGGACCGCGATCCGGCGATATAAGGACGGCGTCACCACCACCGCCGCCACCCCATCGGACACGTCAAACACCCCTTGGCCCATGGCGCGAGTAGACCTACCGCGCTGGGTGGGCGGCCCCCTCTTTTTTCTCGGTTACCGAACCGAATCCCCGGAGCAGTTTGGGCTCTTTCTCAAAGGCGCCGGGCCGACCACCCAGGCGCTGGTCAACCCGCAGACCTCGCTGCCCGGTCCCAGCGGAACGGTCTTTTCCACCCCTCACGCGTTCCCCACCGACATCGCGGTGCATCCGATCGGCTACGCCTTCGACACCTCGCTGGTCGACTCGCCCGCCACGCGGCGTCTCTACGCGACGTTTTTCGGCGGACCGTTCCGGCACATTGTCGCGGAGAACCAGAGCATCCCTGTCGCGACCGGCTTCGCGACCGTTCTGGATTTCTCCCGCTTCGCCTTCAACGCCAACGGCGACCTCGAGGTCGATGCCACCCTCGACACCGGCAAAGCTCGCCTCCGCTTCGACAACAGCGGCCTCCGCGAGGTCGTCCCTCTCTCCCTTGCCGTGTCGCCCGTCAACGCGGGCAAGATCGTCTCCGGCACGCTCGCTCCCGCCGAGTTTGATCGCCCCGCGCTGCTGAGCACGGCGGACGGCGAGGTGTATCGCGAAAAAGACGGCCTCTTTTTCCGCCTCCTCGGCGTCGGCGACAGGATAGGCGAGCAAACCATCTCCATGCTGGAATTGAAGACCACGCTTCTTTACCCGCCGCGCGCCGTGGTGGAGGTCCGCTACTCGAACGACCCCGCGACCTCCCATATCATCGAGCTGGAGTTCGCCGAGCCCGTCTCCCTCCCGCCCCGGTTTGGCGCGCCCTACATCCACCCGGAGTCGCGCGACTGGTTCATTCCGCTCGATCACCTGACGGCGGGGCGGACTTACTGGCTGGCGCGCTCCACCGACCTGCAAACTTGGCAACGGCTTTGGCCCGTTGAACGCGTGCTTCCCGTGCAGCATGTGTTTATTCCGCGCGAGCAGACCGAAAGCCCCCGGGTTTTCTTCCGCGTCGAAGAGGAGCGATAGGCCCCAGGCCAGGCCTTGAGTGCGTTGCCGCGTGACTCTGCTGCTCGTTCTCGTTTTCCCGCTCGTTCTGACCCTCCCATGCCCTTTCGCGAAGACGGTGAAATCCTGTTTGTCTCCCGGCGCAGTCTGCTCCTCCCCACCGTCATCGGCGCGGTGTTCCTCGCCGTCGGCGTATGGGCGGCGCGGGTGATGGTCGCTCAGGGCGACACCTGGGCCCTCTGGATCTGGGGCTCCTTTTGGTTTCTCGGCAGCGGCGCGGCCTTGCTGAGCGGGCTTTGGGGCCTGCTCGTCTCGCGCCCCCGCTTCGCCCGTCTGGGTGACGACGGCCTGCAACTTTATCGCGAACGCGGTGCGCTCGTGCCGTGGTCCCATATCCTTGAGGCGCGCCTGGGCCCGAAGAAAACCCGCGACGCCGAAGGCACCCACTACGCCTTCAGCCACCCGCTCATCCTTCGGCTGCGCGATAGCTCGTGCCTGCCGGCCAAAAGTATTTTCCACCACGCCTTCGCCCTGCATCCCCTGCCCGACGGCACGCAAGACTGGATGGTAGCGCTCGACGGCTGCCCCTGCGACGAGCGCGACTTCCTCGCGAAAATCCATGCCCGGCTCCATCCCGGCACGCCCCTGCCCCAGACTTCCGCGCCCGAACCCATCCTGCCTGTCCTCGGCGTCCACCGCCTCGACCGACCGCCCCGGCCCTCGCTCGTCGCGCCACTCTTCTCCAGCCTCTTCATCGCGTTCGGACTCTTCTTCGCCGCCAAAGGCTTTGAGGCCCACCGCCAAGGCGTCGCCAGCCTAACCTGGCCGGTCGCCAAAGCCACCATCACCGAATCACGCCTCGAGAGCGGCGGAAAAAAAACCTCCCTGCGCGTCCGCTACGTCTACCAGGCCCAAGGCAAAAATCTCACCGGCACGCGCGTGGCCTTCGCCTCCTATTCCAGCGACGCCCATGCCTGGGCGCGACGCTTCTCCGCCGACTCCTTGGTGGACGTTCATTACAATCCCTCCGATCCGTCCGATTCCGTGCTCGTGCCGGGCAACCAGAAGGCCGCCCGTTTCATCACCGGCTTCGGCCTGGTCTTTGCCGCCGGCGGCTCGTGGCCGATCATCGCCTACGTCCGCGCCCGCCGCCGCCTCGCCGCCTGGCTTCGCGACAATCCCGACGAGCCGCGCGTGTGACGCGCCGCCGGAGCGTCGCCGGCATCGCGCCCCAGCCACCGGCGCAGCCGCCAAACACCACGCCCCGGCGCGAACTCCGGCCAACCAGATAAAAGCGGCTCCGCTGAAGTTGCAGCCACGGGGCCATCTCAGCCCCGACCTCCCGGTTATCCGCACGAGCCCCGGCGCGGGCGCGGCTGCAACTCGATTGGCGACACGCCGGACGCGGTCACAGCCCCAGCTTGGCGCGGAGTTCGGGCTGGCCGCGCAGATCGCTCTTGGCCTGCTTGCGCAGCTTGCCCGTCCACTTGCGCATCGCCTCGCCCGCCTCGTCGCGCGCCTGGGTGGCGGCCGTCGCGCTCTTGTCCGCCGCGCGAAACTCGCGGCTCAGCTTCTCCAGCTCGTCCACCTCGGCCAGCCGCGCCATGAGGACGGCCGCCGTGAGCTTCCGCTTCGCCAGCGTGGGTGCGAAGTCGGGCGTCTGCGCCGTGGTATAGGCGCCGCGCATGAGGGTAATGCGCTTTTGCAGATCGGTCGGCACCACTCCGCCCGCGCCGAGCGGCGTGCGGGCCGCGGGCGGGAAGCTGTTTTGCACCGTGGTGCGAAAGGCGGTGAATTCATCCATCACCTTTTTGAGCAGGGTATCGCGGGCGAGGCGTTTGGCGCTGGCCGCGCCCTGCGCGTTTTGCCGCGCGTCGAAGGCCTTTTGCGCCGCCTCCTGCAAGGCGAGGCCTTCGCGCAGTTCCTCCTCGCTATAGCTCAGCGCCGCCAGAACCGCCGCGTCGCTCAAGGCGGCCTGGATCATCTCGGCCGTCGCCGTGATGTCGTTGGCCAGGGTCTGGTCGTAGTCGCTGCGACGCCCCTTGGGCGCTTTGGGGGTGATAACAGAGCCGCCAGGGGCGGCCGGAGTGGTGGTATCTGCCATGGTGGATGAGATGTCGATGTGTGGGCGTTCGTCCCCGCAGCCAGCCGCTCCACCCGGAGCCTTTTACTACGTGGATACGCTTACCACGCCTCTAGCAACCACCTTGCCAAGCTTCGGATATCTGTGAGGAAAAAACTCTGAAGCACCTCATGGCCGGCATCTACCGTCTTTTGGCCGCTATCCGGCACCTCGCGGCAATTATCCCGCGCCTTGTGACTATTATTCCGTGCCTTTCAGCCCTTATCCGCCGCCTTTCGAGGTTCGGCTGAATACCGCGCGACTTAAGTTTTGCCCACTCCGCCTCCCAACTCGCGCCCCGCGCCAGCTGATTTTGGCCTTTTGGCAACCCCGATCCACCCCGCGCCTCTTGGCCCACTACCTCGCGGAGATAACGTCACCCGCCGTCGCGACTATCGTGAGCTTCGCAAGGATCACCTTGCGCATGTCAACTCGTGGATAGCTGGCAAACCAAGGTGTTTTAGAGAAACGAGCCTGAGATTATTGAGTATCGGCCCGACCTAATTTACCGCCTCCGCCGGTCTGACCATCAGGCTAGTTGCTGTCCCCTTTTCCCAGAGCGATAATCTTACGCATCCGCAATCCATCGCATAAGCAATCACGTCGCAAGCCGGATAACCGTTTCTCAAAAGCAAGCTGAGCGCCACGTATCGCCTTTATCGGCGCATCGTATTCTTTGCAGCAGTCGCTTTTCTTTAACACCGGAAAGTCATCCCCAATCAAAACAGTCCGCCATTCATCGAAAGCCTTTTGAAGGCCCGATGACGCATTTGAACTTATAAATACACTCAAGACCTGCCGGCGATCATCTATGTTCTTAAATCCCAGCATTAGAATCTTCCTCGAATCACGTGCGGCAGCAGTTGTAAACCCCCCTTCATACTCCCCCATGTAATGTTTCTCCATCTTTGAGGCCAAGAGCCTAGATTCATTGAGCACCTCCTTTAGTTGAGCCGTCACATCTTCTATAACTAGTGCGTGCCGACTGTCGGCTGCAGCCCACCTAAAAGTGGCCCAAGCAACGAGCATTGAAGCCGGGAGGCTCAATGCTTGGAAGAAATCACCCGGTGACAATCCATTGATTATCTCTGACCAAGTTGTCCACGTGTAATTCATCGTCATGCACTCGAATTCTTCGAAATAACCTCTGCTATTGTCCTCAACGCCATATCATCGTCGGAAAGCTCGATCTTCACGCGCTTCATGAATGTATCCTTTCCAAGCTTCCTAATTAGTGCGCCAAACGCCTCATCAAGGAAAGAAGGAGGGAATCCAAACGCACCGTTTAGGTCTAACTCCACGGCAGCATATTTAGCGAGCAGCGGCTCCAAAACAGATTGCCGGAATTCCTCGCCCGACTTCTCGCTCCTAGACTTATAACGGCCACCAGGACAGTCGGTAAACTCCCTTACAAAATTGTATTTAAAAGGTTCCATGATCTCATTTCTTTAAACGCCACAAAATTAGTGTTCCGTCCAACGATTGCGCAAGTTCCTCTGAATATGCAACACTCCCGTGAGGGAAAATACATTTAGTCCGATCAGTTATGATTATCAAGTCACCCGCACTAGCTTCGTCAACGAACTGGAAAAGACTAGGAAGTCCTGTTCCACGGTTCAACCTACGATGCCTAGAGTAACTCCCCTGTGTTACGGCCCGGATTACAATCTCTCCATCTGACTCGGGAATGAGCTCAAGTTGCGCCGCAGCAGTTCCCCTGATTGTAGACGGTATACCAACCCCCTGATCATAGAAGCAAAAGCAGACCTCGCGTGTTTCTGAATCGCGATACGCGAGTAACCACCACTGGTGACGCAACCTCGGAGGCGAATAAACCCTAGCATATGGATACGCATGATTCATCACGTTATCCAAACACTCAACAAGCGCGATATATAATCGCGTCTCCTCCGACTTCGTAAGCTTTACCGCCTCGCGAAACATCACAATCATGTCTCGTATCACCTTTCCATCTGTTCTGTTCCCCGTTTTATGAAGCATGAATTGGCGCTTTGACTTCAGCTGCCCGGTAAACCTGACTCCAAAATACTGCCAATATCCTATCTTCTCAAGTAGCTCAGATACCTCGTCATTGCTGGGCAAGTTCCCCTCCTTGTTGCACTTGGGCGCATATGCATCCGCCCTGAACAGCTCAGCAATCAATACAATACCCGCATCTGGCGAGATTTGCTTAATCGTCTGATGATCCAAACGAACCCGCTTCTTGGGGTTAATCAGGATATCCTCACGAAGCTTGCGAAAAAAAGCGATTGTTTCGGTCGACCTTCCAACCAAGTCGAAATCAGCCGGACACGCTATAACGGCTGGTGCGCGTTCGTATCTTGTCCTGCGCTGCTTCCTTATCAGCTTAAGCTTTCTATTCTTCGCTGGGGGAGTGATGCGCCTTTTCTGGAGCTTACAAGTTCTTCGCCTCCGCTTGTCTTTACGTTTTCTCAGATGTTTAGCTCTGCGCAGCATACGAATGACCTTGCGGGAAGGCACGCCTCGAAATTTTATTCTTTTCTTCATACAATGCTGCAATTAACGCAGATTCCACTCATTGAAGTTGGCCCTCCGCAGGCTGCCTAGGGTGGCGAGGGTTTCTAGGATTTCTTGAGCGTCTTCTTCTTTGGCGCAGGATCAGCGCTTGTTGATTTTGAGCACCGTGCGCCTAGTTTTTGGCAAGGTGGCCGGCGAGCCAGTGGTGCATGAAGGCGTGAAGGGTGTCGCGGCCGGTTTCACCGGTGGCGCGGAGGCGGCGGCGGAAACTTGGGCTGTGAACGTAGATGCAGCGGGCTTGGTGGGCGAGGCGCGCGGCCAGACGGGCAGGTAGCGGGCGGCCTAGGCGCAGACTGGCTTCTTCCAACACGGTCCGCGCTACCGCCAGCGCCACAAGAGGCGTATCTCGCTCTAACTGCGGGCTGCGGGGGACGCGGCTCAACCTACTCCTCGGTCGATTCATACGTTTCTTCGTAAATCTCCCTTAGCAACTTGCCATTATAGGTCCAATACATCGCCGGGGGGCGGTCGTATTCGGTATCCGAGAGCTTACGTGTAGCCGCCGTCAAAGTCATCTCCTCGTCACCCAGCTTAATTATCCTAGGACCCAAAACCGTTACCGTATCCTCGCCCTCGGTGAAATGCAAAATGGCCCCGACAGGGATGCCCATTTCCTGATAATTCATGTTGGGGCGCCTTCTCCTCAACTGAACACCGGCCGCGATGGACTCGGCATCCACTTGCGGAACTTGTTGGCTGATTTCAGCCCTGGCATCCTCCTTTTGCAGCAAGCGTAGGATTACCATCGCCTGCTCGGGATCGATTTTAAAAAATTCGCGCTTCGGATTGATCCGGTTTGGCGCAAAGGCGGTGTGCAAGGCGCGCTCCACCGCTGCTCCGTTTTCGACTTTCACAGCGGCGGCGATTTCAAATGGAACCGGAACCCCGGTAGTGTATAACTCCGCGATCCGCTTTTCCGCATCAACGCGGTCGGTAATGCCAATTTTCACCAGTCCCGGCATCGCTGGATTGGTTAAAACATAAACTATGCTGAGCTCGTTCATGGTGTAGTAAGTTTAGCCGGCCGAGCCTTCGACAAGAGCGATTTCATCGGGGGTGAGGCCGCAGAGTTGATACACTAAGGCGCGATCTCGCGGTCGGTCGCGGTGATTGGCCAAGCAAAGGGTGCTCACCGTAGGTGGAGTGGGTAGTGCGCGAGAATTTGCGCCTTTAGGCTCCGTAGAAAATTCTCGGGCCCGAACTCGGGAAGCGGAATTCGATGGTTAGGCGTCTTTTTCGCCAAGGATTCGTCGGTTACGATAAAAGCTCCCGCGTCATAAAGCCGCGCACCGACACTTTGCTTCAGAAACAGCTGGTAGCGCTCGGCGTAGGATGGGCCCGCAAATCTCTGCTGCGACTCGCTGCCTTCGCGACGAAAGGCCTCGTGCGCGCGAAAGTGCGGCTGAGAAATCTGGACCGGTTTGCTGTCGGTGGCAGGCTCGTAGTTTCCGACAAACAAGTATCCGAGCCATGGCCGCGGCTGCAGTCGCTCAAAACCGGAACAAGCGTAGGTGGTCCAAAAATCGTGCGCGTTGCCGATGCTTTCTTCGAGACGGTTGTTCTGGTTGTTGCCGATGCTCTTGTCCTGAGACTTGAACTCGACGGCGGCGTAAAGGACAGGCTCTCCAGAATCCCCCTGGGCGGAGTGGAAGCGGCTGTTCGCGATGACCACTAGATCCCAATTTTTTGAGGGACGGAAGTAGGACGGAAGAATGGACGGCGTCTTGGTGAGGTGGCCGCCGGCGAAAATATGCTCCGGTCTCACACCCAGACCGACAAGATAGTCGCGAAGCGCGAGCGCGAAACCGTCCATCGTCTTTCCATGCAGGTTGGCGTCGCGGGTGCCTCCTTGAGCACGTTTTCGAGGTTTGGCGGATTTTTTCGAAGCCCACCAATGCTTCACGGCTTGATGAAATAACTGCGTCTCGGGCGTGGGAGAGTTCATTCAGGAAGCGGAGGAGGGGAATCCAATCGGTAGGCCGCCAAGGCCGCCTTGCTCGCAAGCGCGGTGTCTTGCGTGTCGAACGCGCGGCGGAGCGTCGCGGCTAGTTCAGGCGTAATCCAACTGCTTGGTGGCACGCGAATGCGTCGAAGGTATTGGGCTTGGAAGCGGAGACTGCCGCCGCGCATACGCACCGCGTAGCAGCGAATGAAGAATTCACCCACCGAGGACATCAGCAAAGCGCCGAGAACCCGAAGATCCCACGTGGTGGAAGTGATCCAGTAGAGATTATGGTGTGGATACGTGCGCCCCTCATCGAGAGCGGGCAGCAGGCGCTCCTTGATATCGGCGATGTAAAGCTTCTCTCGGCGAAAGAGGGCCAGGTTCACGCGATCAATGGTCTTGTGCCAGTGCTGCGGGCGCTCCTTCGCGGTGTGGCGGGAACGAAGCAGCGTGTGGTGCGGCCTTAAGTGAGCCGAGAAACGCGGGAAGTCGTCGGGGTTTACCAAACCTTGCTCGTTCCAAGGGTTGACGAGGTGGCGGCCAGACCAGACGACCTTCCCATCGCGGAGGTCGCCGGCCATTGCCAAGGGGAGTAAACGCTCGGGCTCGATATCCGGAATCGTGTCGGGCTTAGTGATGAAAACGCGGTCGGCTCCGCTGGCGACCCCGATCCCGATTTTCGTGCCGGTCGTCGTGCATTCCAGCGGCAGACAAGTAGCCTCCAAGTGCTTGAGAAGCGCTAACGCCTCGGGCGACGAACATGGCCAAGGTTCGTCGCCGTGAAACCAATCGGCAAACCGAGCGGCACGAAGCCAAGGAGCGGATCGGGCTTGGGCCAGATAATTAAGAATATCAGGAGTCGGGATGGTTTCGATTCCGGGTAACGCCTTGGCAACGACTACACTTTCCTGCGGCGCATGCGCCAAGATGGTCACCGCCGGGTAGGCGGATACTTCGGTGGCAAAAGCATCGACGGTGTGGGCTTCGATCAACGTGCGAACTGCGTAACCCTGGGTGGTGATAAATTCCCGGAGCGCACTTCCATAGTCGTTAAGCATCCACCGGTCCGCGCAGATGAAGCCGCAAACTCCGCCCGGCTTTAGCTGAAGAAGCGCCGCCTGATAAAAAGCCACATAAAGATCAGCGCGACCACGCATCGCGCTAAAGGAGCGGTAAAACGCCGCTTTCTCGGGGGGTATGTCCTCGAGCCGAATATAGGGAGGGTTGCCGACCACGAAATCAGCGAACGGAAAACCGAGCGAAGCTTCGAGGAAATCGCCCGTTTTAATCCAAGAGGCTGCCAGCGAGGCGGCCAGAGTGGCGTCAACGCCCAGCTCTAGGAGCGTGGCCTCGGTGGTTGCGATGGCAGCGGCGGCGGCGGCGGGAGCTATTTCAAAGGCTCGAATGGCGTCACGGGCTTGGCCTAATGGAGTGCGATGACGCTTGGCTGACCAAACAAGCCGGCGGGTCATCTCTTGCAAAAAGGCTCCGTCGCCTGCGGAAGGCTCAACCGCGACCATTTTGGCCAAAGGGCGATCCGGGGTATAGCCCGCCAAGTCGAGGACGAGCGAAACCATCCACGGCTTAGTGTAGACGACGCCGGCGGAGCGAGGAGGGAGCACCTGAATCATGGCCGAACACCTTGTGTCTTCACTCAGGCAAGCGCGAGTTTCGAACGCCCCATTGCTCGGTCGCCAAAGTGCTGGGAGCCAAGGTCGGGGAGCCAAAGTCATCTTGCCGTAGAATCACTTAGCCATCAGCCCGGGAAATCTCCGGGGAGGCAAGCCGCGAGGCGGGGAAGCTTGGCGATTTTTTCACCAAAGGCGGGCGCGTCGCGCCGCGTGGTGGCGCTGGGCTCAGGGGCTGAACTAACCCGGTCCCTTTACCGCGGCGGCTCGCACTGCTCCGGATTCGCCCGATCCATGCGACCATCCAACGCCACCGGCACCGTGTGCTCGTGAAACCAGTGGTGCACCGCGTCGCTCCCGCGAAATACCGTGAGCAGGCCAAAGGCCACCAGCAGCACGCCCAGCGCCTTTTGCCCCGCCACCCGCGTCCGAACCGACAGTCGATTGCCCAGCCACGCCGTCGCCAGCAGGGCCGGCATCGTTCCGAAGCCGAAGACGTAGGCCCCCGCCACCAGTCCGCCGAGCGAGTCGCGGCTCACCAAAAAAATCAGCGCGGCCAGCGACAGGCCGCAGGGCAGGAACCCGTTCACCCACCCCGTCAGCGCCGCGCGCCAGACGTTGGGCGAGGTCCATAGCGCCCGCAACCCACCACACGCCCGCGCGGCCGCGCCGCCCAGCCCCGCGAAGCCGCCTCCCACCGGCCAGCGCCAGCCCAGGGCGTAGCTTGCGCCGATCGCCACCATCGCCCCGCCCGCCAGCCAGCCCAAAATCTGCCGCAGGCTTTCGAGCGACATCGCCGCGCGCAAAGCATCCGAGGCGAAAAACAAGAGCACGCCCACCGACGCATAAGCCGTGGCCTTGCCGGCCTGATAGGCCGCATGTCTTCCCAACAGCCGCCCCGCCTTGCCCTGCGTCCCCGCCGACACCGCCAGGGCGAACGGGGCGCACATGCCCGCGCAGTGGGCGCCGCCGAGCAGGCCCATCAAAAACACCGCGCCGTAGTCCGCCAAAATCACGTCCGCACTCTTTGCCTTTCCCTATCCAGCCGCAAGCGCCGCCTCCGATCCCCGATCTTGTCTCGCGAAGGATGGGAAGGGAGCGAAGGCGTTTTAAACGTCACGCCTTCGCCTCCTTCCCATCCTTCGCGAGACTCTTTCCGCTTTCCGCCCTCAGCTTTTCAACACCTCCGCATAGCCCTCGCGAAAGGTCGGAAACCGCGGCCGCCATCCGAGCACCGCGCGCGCCTTGGACGCGTCGATGATGCGATCCGGCGTCACCATGCGACGCCCGCCCGCCGGCAGCCCCGTGAAACGCGGCATCGCCACGCCGAGCCGCTCCGCCAGCCAGGCGACAACCTCGCCCTTCGTCGCCGCTCCTTCGTCGCAAATGTTAAAAAGCTGGGAGCTAGGAGCAGGGAGCTGGGAGCCAGCAAAGGCAGTCCGAGCCCACGCTCCCGCCTCCCCTTCCTGCTCCCCACTCCCCGCTCCACGCTCCCGGCTCCCTGCTCCACGCTCCCCGCTCCCTGCTCCCCGCTCCCCGCTCCTCGCTCCCAGCTCCCCGCTCCCTGCTCCCTGCTCCCACACCGCCTCCATGGCGTTTAAGATATCGTCGCGATAGATCAGGTTCAGGTGAAACTCGCCCTTGCCCGAGACTTCGCCGCTCCGCACCTGCTCGACCATGTGCACGCGCTCCGGACCGTAAATGCCCGCCAGCCGCAACACCGTCGCGCCAGCGCCCGTCGCCTGGGTCCACTCTCCGCAAATCCGCTCCGCCTCGACCAGCGCGCGCGTCGTCTCGGCATCGCCGCCGACCGCGTCCGCCTCCGTCACCCGCGCGCCGCCATCCTGCGGATACACCGACGTGCTGCTCGTATAAACCAACCGCCCAAGAATCCCCCGCTCCGCGCTCCACCGCCCCCACCCGACCACGCTGCGCAAACCCTCGACATAACTCCGGCGATAACCCTCCGCGCCTCCGCCGCCTGCGGCGACCGTCACGGCCACGCGCTCCGCTACGCCGGCAAACTCCGGCGCGCTCCACCAAGAGTCGCTCGCGAGCTCGGCGACCACGACATCCGCCCCCGCCGCGCGCAGCTCCGCCGCGGTGGCCGCGTTGCGCGTCAGCGCCGTCACCCGCCAGCCATTGGCAAGCGCCCGCCGCGCGAGCGCCCCGCCCACGTAGCCGGCCCCGAAGACCGCCAGCCGGCGTCCGCGCCCGGGCTCCGAAATTTCCGCGAGTTTTGCGCTTTTTGTGGCCATGCCGGCGGGCTCGTTCTGATTCATCGTCATCTCGTTTAACCATGCCCACGGTCCTCGCCATCTTGCCAGAGGGTTTTGAAGAGCTGGAACTGATCGCGCCCGTCGACGTCCTCCGCCGCGCCGGCTGCGCCGTCACCCTCGCCGCCCTCGCCCCCGGCATCCATGTCTCCGGCCGCAACGGCGTGACCATTCACGCCGACACGCCCCTCGAGGCCCTGCCCGCCGACGCCGCTCTCTCCGATTGCCTCTTCCTCCCCGGCGGCCCCGGTGTGGCCGCGCTCCGGGCCTCGCCCGTGGTGCGCGACCTCGTCGCCCGCCACCACGCGGCCGGAAAGTGGATCGCCGCGATCTGCGCCGCGCCCGCCGTGCTGCACGACGCGGGCATTCTCGCCGGCCGCCGCTACACCGCCCACCCCAGCGTGGCGACCGAGCTCACCGCCATCCTCGGCGACGAACGCGTTGTGCGCGACGGCAACCTTCTCACCTCGCGCGGCGCAGGCACCGCGCTGGATTTCGGCCTCGCCCTCGTCTCCGCGCTAGTCTCCCCGGAAAAAGCCGCCGAGATCCACGCCGCGATCAGAGCGTGAGAGCGAGGAGCAGGGAGCATGGAGCTAGGAGCCAGCAAAGGCAGTCCGAGCCCACGCTCCCGCCTCCCCTCCCGACTCCTTGCTGCCTGCTCTCTGCTCCCCACTCCCTGCTCCAAGCTCCAGGCTCCCTGCTCCCTGCCTTCCGTCTTCTTCCGCCTACTGCCTTTTCCGGCTCCCTGCTCCTAGCTCCCCGCTCCCTGCTCCTATGAACGATCACGGATTTCGTTTTCAGCATTTCGACATCTGGAAACGCGCCATTGCGATCGGGGGAGAACTACACGACCTCGCCGACACTCTCGAAGCCCGCGGCCTCCGTCGCTACGCCGAGCAACTCCGCGCCGCCGCGATGAGCATCTCCAACAACATCGCCGAAGGCTCCGGCAGCGAGTCGGACAAGGAGTTCGCCAACTACCTCAACATCGCCCACCGCTCCGCCTTCGAAACCGCCAACATCGTGCTCTTCCTCCACTCCAAGTTGCTCCTCGCTTCCACCGAAACCGATCACCTCCTCGACGAGCTGGAACAAGTGTGCCGCATGCTCACCGCCTTCCGCCGCAGCCTAAAAACCTAGCCCCCAGCTCCTCGCCCCTAGCTCCCTGCTCCCAGTTCCCCGCTCCTAGCTCCCTGCTCCTCGCTCCTCGCTCCCTGCTCCCATGTGCGGCATCGCCGGCTTCGTTTCCCTTCGTCACTCCCCCGCCGTCCGCGAGGCCGCGGTCGGGCGCATGCTCGCCGCCCAGCAGCATCGCGGTCCCGACGACTCCGGCCAGATCAGCTCTGGTCCGGCGACCATCGGCATGCGCCGGCTCGCCATTTTTGATCCCGCCAACGGCCGCCAGCCGATGGTTTCGCCCGACGGCCGCCACCACCTGGTTTTCAACGGCGCCATCTACAATTTCCGCGAACTGCGCCCGGACTACGCCGCCCGCGGCTGGGTTTTCCGCACCGATTGCGACACCGAGGTCCTGCTCGCCGCCCTCGTCCTCGACGGCGAGGCCGCCCTCCCCCGACTGCGCGGCATGTTCGCCTTCGCGTTTTGGGACGCGTCCGAGCGATCCCTGCTCCGCTCCCGCGACGCCCTCGGCATCAAGCCCCTGCTCTATCGCCACGACACAGGCGGCCCCTTCCTCTTCGCCTCCGAGGTGCGCCCGCT
>JACCEC011920078.1_pt1 | contig 14529 bp, 2 predicted proteins | sample 7450121 | NCBI WGS metagenome assembly JACCEC01 (sample SAMN15323455, study PRJNA562643) | freshwater metagenome | isolation source: river surface water | place: USA:Blue River Watershed | collected 2017-08-18 | reverse complement strand
GAAATAGAATCTGTAGATGTCTTTGGTAAAAATTTATTAAACATTAAAAGACCTAATAATTTTTATCAGACTAAATTAGCTACAATGTCTCCTAAAACTGTTTCTCAAAAAGATTTAGATTTTGCTAATAATTCTCTAAGAAAAGATGTATATTCACAATGAAAAGGAAATACAAATGTTTTTGGAAATAAATTAACTCTGCCACCACTTAAGGGCATGGATTTTACTAATCCTGATATCCTTAATGCATTAAGTTATGCTTCTACTTTAAGATCAAATTCTGCAATTGCAAAGTCACAGAAGCTAGCAGCATTAGCTGGAATTGTAAATCTTCAGACTCCTGGAAAAGAATATTTAAGAACTCCAAATCTAGTATCTCCTGTATATCAAACTCAAATTCCTAAGATACTAGGAGCAGCTAATAGGCTTAGTAGTTCAGTGGCTGATATAGATAAACGTGCAGGAATAATGTTGGCAGCTCAAAAACAAGGAAATGAGTTATTTGAGAAAGGTCAACAAGCAGATCAAGAAATTTTACAAAATTTACAAGATAAAAGATCTGCTGTAAATGCTCAGTGGAATGCATCTGCAACAGAAACTGCAAATAGGAACAAACTTAATGTAGCAGAAGCTGAAAAGGCTACAAACTTAATAGATGCTAATAAAAGATTAGCTAATGATACTGCATTTAAGAATCTATTATTAACTATCAATCAGAATAAAAAAGTTGCAGATCAGGAAAAAAGATATAAAAATTATTATGATCTTATTACTGGTCCAGAGAGTAAAAATATTCAAGGAGAAGTAACTGCGTTAACTGAAAAGGAAAAATTAGCTAAGGCTAATTGGACGAAAGCAACTCCTTCAATAGCTTCAGCAACTAGAGCTACTACTTGAGAAGAATCTCCACAAGCTAAATCAATAGCTGCTGAAAGAGAGGCTTTAGCACAGAGGATAAAAGATTATAGAGAAAGAGTCTTTGGAGCAAGTCAGTTATTACAAATGCCTATCTTTGCTAAAGGAGGATCTATTTCTGAGAGAAAAGAATTAATAAGATATAGAGCTGGTATTAATAAACAGCAAAAAGAAGAAGAGCAGTTATTTAAAGATATATTGAAAAACAATGAATTAATGTTAAAGTCTCTAATTAGAGTATTTAAATAATGAAATATAAAATAGAGAAAATGCAGCAAGGGGGTGGATTCGCAACATTCACCCCCATTGTTAGATCTGCTCCACTTCCAGCTTCGGGAAATACTTCTAATGAAAAGTCTTCTAGTGCTGGAAGTGAAGATACGCAGTCTATAATAGATAAAAAGATGTATGAAAAACTTATTTCTGAAGGCGGGCTAGTTAATGATGTGAATTATTTTGTTGACAAAATTTCACAGCTTAGTAGTCAGCCATTAGCTTTTTTAGATAGTAGTAATGTTAATTCTAGTTTAGAGTTAATAAAAGATTTTAATAGAGTGTCTCAAAATAAAAAATTATGAGAAACTACATATAAGAATGCTCAAGATCTAGGAGGATTAGGAGAAGTTGCTGTTGGAAGACAGGGAGAACTTTTTGTAAAAGATGGGGACTCTTTTAAGGCAGTTTCTGTTGGAGAGTATTCAAAAAATAAGGATAAATATAATCCTTTAACTGTAGCAGAATTATTAAGAGCAAGACAGTTTGATCCAAATTTGGTTTACAATGATTCAGTTTTTCAAGTTGGAGAAACAGCTTATGGTACAAATAAGATTCTGGAAAAAATTAAAGACACCATTGACTTAGTAGGTGAATATCACACTAAGAATGAAAGGCATTTTTCTAAAGCTTCTTTAGAAGAACAGTTAGGACAATTAGGAATGATTAAGGCTCCTACTGAACAACAAAAACAAGGAATGTTCCAACTAAAACAAATGTTAGATACTCCTGGTGAACAATATAAAGTAGTTAATGATTTTACTACTAAAAAAAGATATGCAAAAGATGCTGAAGCATACTTAGTAAATGCTCTTACAAGAGAAGAAAGAAATAAATTATCAGCAGTTGCTGCAATCAATGGGACTACTATTGGGAATTTAATTTCACAAGCATTAACGGTAGGTCTTAGTGGAGAAGAGGAAATTTCTGAAATATCCCCAGAGAAAGTAGGAGCAGGCGAAGCGGATGGATCAATGAAGAATTTAACTAATTATTCAAATGATGAATTATTCTTTTCTGGTAAACTTAATACTGGAGAAAGATTTGCATGGAATGATCCTGATACTGGAAAAGTAATGTCTATGCCTGTAACCGGAAGAATGGTATGGCATAATGAAGGAAAACCAACTGGAATGATAACATTAAACCAAGCTGCTAAAACTAGTTTAGCACAGTATCTTTATACAGATGGAGCCACTTTTGGGGGTAAACCATTATCGTTAGCAGATAGGGATAAAGTAGTTCAAGAGGATTCTTTTAGTAGAATATATCTTCCAACTAATTCAGATGGTTCTCCTAATTTAGAACAACTAAAACAATTTAAAGATGCTCAAAATGAAGTGGAAAATCATCCAGACTGATCTCCACAACAAGTAAATGAATTTTACCATCAAAGAGGACTTGGTTATATTCAAGTCAACGAAGAGGGTAAAATAGTGGAAACGGGAAATATAAAACCATTTATGGTTGGATATGGCTATACTACTAGTCAAGCTGCTGTAATTGATAACAATTCTAATATAGAAAAGGTCCCTAGTAAACTTGAAAGTGATGTAGATAAAGCTCTTACTAAAGTATATGAAGAAGCTAAGGTAGAAAAACCTACTAGATTAGGAACATGGATGACTGATTACTATAGAGGAATAATAGCTTATCCTATTAGGACAGAAGCATCTATAATAGCATCAGCTAATAAAGGAAATGTATTTACTGCTAAAACAACTTTAGATACTTCAAAATCATTACTTAATGCAGCTGTTCAGGGAAGAGAAATCCCTCAAAATACTTCTGAATTATTTAAATAATATATAATATGGAAATAACAAAACCAAATGACATTTTTGCAATCAGTGTTGTTACTCCTGATGTAAATAATTATGATTTATTAAAATCAGATATACATTCGGATAATACTTCTTTTTTTGATAAAGATACTTATAAGAATACTGATTTTGTAAAGAAAGCATTTACTGATGAAAATGGCAAGTTTGATGACTTAAAATTCAATCAAGCTTATACAAAGGCTTCTAAATTATTTACAGAAATGTCAAATGATAAGTTTTTAAAGAACAATCTAGAATGGGACGCATATGATTTTATGCGTCCTTTAGATTCTAAAACGAAAAAAGAATCTATCACTATAGAGAAGGATATTAATCCTTATAAAAACTTATATGGAAGAACTTCATTACATTCAATAGATCCTGGAAAATTCTCTATGAGAGAGTTAGCTCAACAAAGTCAGATTTTTGATACAAAAGAAGGAAAGTTCTTAGATAAAAGTGCTAATGATTTAGGATTATTAGGCTCATTATTTGGAGAAACCATGGTATATGCTCAATGGGATGATGAAGGCTCTCACGTTGATCCTATAACAGGAAGAGAAGTAAGGCATAAAAAAGGAGAAAATAAACTAAATAAAGATGGAAATTTCTATATAGAAACTTTAGGTGATAGAGAAATATATGGAAAACAAGTAGTAAATCCTACTGACTTAATTACAACTGATGGATCTTATTTTAATAAAATAGATTATTTTGATTCTGATGGTAAAGATAAATCAGTAATTGGAACTACATTTAAGGTAGCTACACAAATAGCTCCGTTACTAATTCCTGGAGTTAATATGTACTATGGTACTATGAAAATGGCTTTAGGATTATCATCAGCATTACCAACTTTTTATAAAGCCTTAGAAGGTATTATTGGTGGAGAAAATACTTCTGGAAATGAAACCTCATTGTGAAAAGCTGCAACTAAAACAGAAAACTTCTTGTCAAAATATACAACTGACTCATTCTCAGAAAAAGGGTCTGAATCTATGTGGAACTATGAACAACTCTCTCAAATGTTGTCTAGTACATTTTCACAGATATATGAACAGAGAGCTGCTGCTAATTTATCAAAATTATTTTATAAGGTAAATTCTCCTGAATATTCTAAGAAATTAGTTGACTTAGCTGAAAAAGAAATTTTATCTGCTGGATTAGCTGGTAAATTAGCAAATAAGCAAACTGCTAAGAGAGTTGGAGAAGCTGCATCAGAACAATTAATGGAAATGTCAGGAAAAGCTTTAAAAAGTTCAGGAATGGCAAAAGCATTATCATTAGGATATATGGCATTAACTTCTACTGGTGATATTTATCATGAAGCTTTAGCAGGTGGATACGATAGGAGGACTGCTGGTATAGCTGCACTTTTAGCAGCAGGAGGACAATATGCTATTATGAATAATAACAGAATGGCTACTTGGTTCTTAGATGATGCTGTTGGCTTCAATACAGAGACTAGTAGAGCTGGAATGAAAAATGCTTTGAAACCATTATTACAAGACATTGAAAATAGTGTAAAAGTTTTTGATATAAATAAAGAAGCTGGTAAAAAATCTTTAATAGGTATCATTGGAAAAGCTAAAAATTCAATTAAAAATATATTAGTAGAACCAATAAGCTCTTCTGAATTAACAGAAAGGCTTTATAAAAATTCAATAACTGAAGGTGTTGAAGAAGTAACAGAACAAATGGTGTTAGATGCAACAAAAGGTATTGTAGATACTATGAGTTGGTTAGGACTTACTGGTAAACAAGGAAGTTTTAATACAATTGATAAGGTATTTAGTGGAGAAGGAGTTCAAAACTATTTAGCTAATTTTGTTGGAGGATTACTTGGTGGTGGTGTATTTGAATTACATAGATTCAAAACAGATCCGTTAGTATCAGGAAGAGCTGTTGATCCAGGAACTAATTATGAATTAATTAGAATGATTTCTAATGGTAAGGCTGGAGATTTAAAAGCAGAAATTGATAGAATGTATAAGGCTGTTGGTAATGATGAGTTAGCCCCATTAGCAGCTGATCAAAATGGAGAAAATATATATTTGTCTGATAACGTAAATAGTCAAGCATCAATAATATCACAAGTGTCTAAACAATATATAGACTACATAGATAGTATGCTTAATTCTGAAAATCTAAAACAAGATGACGAATCTGTAATAAGAAAAGCAATCTTGAATGAAATAAGGATTAATGACTTAAAAGATTCAGGAATTGATAAATTTATTTTATCTGATTTTAATGAGCTGTCTAAAGAAATAATTGATTTAAAATCTAAATTAACTCAATTACCAGAAGACGCTGACACATCAGAATTAATGAGTAGTCTAAATGAAAAGAAATTACAAGTTCAAGATTTATTAAGTGGAAAATGGGCAGAAGAGTATAAAGCATTATCTTTATTTTCATTAAATAGAGATTTACATGCTCCATTTATTGCTTTAAATGTCTTGGATTACGCAAAATATAAATATAATGTAAATTATAAAGATCTTCCAGAAGAAGGAGCTACTTTAACTAAAAAGAAAGTAGATCAGGAGTTCAAGGATATTATGGAAAACGATAATAACAAAAAGGATAAAATGAAAATAATGTTCAATGCCTTTAAAGATTATATCGGAAAATATTCTAATAATATTGGAGACTATGCTGACGAAAAGCATTTAAGAACAAGAGAAAAATATGTTAATATTTTAACTAATGCTAATCTCCTTACATCTGAATCAGTAGCTAGTATTGATGAATTAACAAAGCAATCTGGATTACAACGTTATAATTTAAATAACTTCTTTAATCTTCCTTTAGGAGATCTATTAGAAAGAAATGGATATTTAGATACTAAAGGTTTATCTGATGAAGATAAGCAAAAAGTAATTACTGAATTAAATCAACAGATATTGCCACTAGAAAATGTAAATTTAGAGTTTATTAATGGATTAGTTACTAATACAAAGAATCAAAAACTAGAATCTGTTGCTGAAAAAATTAGAAATGAAGCAGAACAAACAGGAGTAGATCCTATTACAATTGCAGCTAATTATAGTAATGAGGTAACTGAAATACATAGATTAACTCCAAAATTAACTGGAGCTAATAATATGGAATTATTGCCATTAGATTTAATTTATTTAACCCAAGAATTAGCAAATGATCCTGATGTTCCAGTAGAAGTAATGGAAGTTCTTAATAAGAAATTGACAGATTATTTGGAAAAATTAAAAAAGCCTGTAAAAGATATCTTTTTTGAAGAATGGGAAATAGAGGAACGTAATGCAGAAGACCCTGAATTTACAAACGAAGGTCTTTCTGAACTAGTTACTGAGGTTAATAGATTAAAAAATAAAATATTATCTTCTAATTCTATTAAAGAATTTAATTCTGCATTAGATGAATATAAATCACTAACTAATAAAGATACTGGAAATTTTATATTTAATAATGAACTAATTGGATCTGCATCAGATCTTAAAAATGCATCTGATGTATTTATACAAGCTGAGAGATTATTATCAAAGAACATTGTTGATAGTAAATTAGGAGACATTCTTAAAAACTTAAATATAGAACTATATTCTGGAGAAACAACTAATATAGAAAATGTATTAGATATGTTAAATGAAGAATTAAAAGTTTTAGGGAGGGTAGAAAGTCCAAGTGACTATGTAAGAAGTAAAGACGTTACTGATGATATGAAAAGAGCTGTAGACACTTTAGAGTTAATAAAGGCTATAGGAACTGCTATGTTAGATTCGTCAATAAATGCTTCTAATCCTTATGGATTTAATGTTTCTATTATTAATGGATTAATCAAGAATGAAAAAGCTGGAGAAGCCTCTAAATATAGGGTTATAAATTCTGATTCTTATAACTTATTAAAAAAGGAAATCAATCGTCTTCAAAATAAATTTAAATTTTTAATAGATTTATCTGAAAGTAATCAGAGTACTATTGCTACTACACAAGAAGCAATTAAAAATAATAATGTTAAATTATTACTTAATATACTTACTGATGAAAATAATGATCTTTCTCCAATAAATCTTTTTATCGGAGATAAGCCATTACTGGATAAACAAAAATTATCTGCTATTTTAGGGACATCAAAAACTGATGAAGAGAAATTATACGATATTGAAGAAGAAATATACAATAGTTTTAGTACTAGTTTTAACGATAAAGGATATGAAATTTTAGATTCAATTTTTTCTCCATTTAAAAATAATGGATTTAAAAAAGAAGTAGAAAATTATGCAAATGTTGGTTTCACTAAAAATTCTGAGGTATTTAATACATTAGATTATTTTAATTATCTGCATTCAATTTTTGCTTTAAATAGTAAAGAATTCTTCAATAACTATAAAAATGTTCTGGAAAAAGAACTATCTTTACAGGATGATAAAAAATCTCCATTCTTTGCTCAAGAATATTGTATAAGATATATATCATCCTATATGAACAATAAACGAGTAATGAAACATTCTCAAGAATTTATTGATAATTTAATAGGTTCTGGTCGTATACATTTAAAGAATTCAGTCATGGTTACTGGTTCTGGGGGAGTTGGTAAAACAACAGTAATTTCTAATATGGCAATTAGACTAAATGAAAGGAAAGATACAGAATTTTTAGTATCTGCTCCATCTGAAACTATTTTAGATAAACTTAAAAAAGATATTAGTAGAAATACTAATTTAGACATACATGCTTTAGAAAAATCTAAATTATTCTCCAATATAATTGGAGAAGATCTATACAGAGAATTGGTTGAGGCTATAAAAAATCTTGAAGAAAATTCAAAAGTAAAACTTGATAATCTTGTAATAAAGAATACAGAAGGAAGTTCAATTATAGAAGTTAAAAATGCCTCTGAATGACAAATAAAATTGCATCCAGATTTTATAAAAAGAATATCTTCTAATTTATTAAAAGATAAGGATACAGTATTATTTATTGATGAAGTTTCTTGATTTAATCCTCTCGAATTAGAGGTGTTGGATACTATTGCTGGGCTAGAGGGAAGTAAATTTTATATGATTGGGCTTGGGGATGAATTACAGAATGGATATGCTTTGAATGAAGATAAACCATTTTCTCTTGAATCATTTTACTATAATCATCCTCCAAAATTAAAAGGAGTTGTTAGAGCAAACAATTTACATAAAAAGGATAATATTGAAACAGTAGAGGATTTATTAAATAAGTCTATAAGTGATATAGTTCTAAAAACTACATTCTTAAAAGAATTACAGCCTCAAATAAATTATTGTGAATCTATAACATTAGATGGAGATAAATTTGTTGACACTCTTACTGTTGCAGATCTTAATAAGTTAGATAAAGAAAAAGAAATTGCAGTAATTACTGATAAAGGAACTCTTTCTGATGATCAAAAAGAAGTATTTAAAGCTGTTGGAATTTCATTGGATTCATTATTAGTATTAGCTAAAAATAATATTCAAGGTAGGGAATTTGAACAAGTAATTTCTCTTATTGAAATTCCTTTTAAAGATGGGTCAACTTCAAAATATAAAGCTACAAAAGCATTATATACTACTCTATCTAGAGGTAAAAAATGTACTTTAATTGTTGGGAATGGAAAATTAATGAATGCTTTAAATATACTTAATGTTAAGAAGTTAAGTAGTCCTAAAGTAGAACTTGTAGGAGACCAAATAAATTCATTATTAGAAAAAAGACTTATGTTAGCTCAATCTATTTCTAAAGATTTTATTCCAGAAGATATTTCTGCATCAAAAGAGATCATAGAAATTGAAAGGGAAGCTGATATAAATTCTAATACAGCTAATGAGACAGACCCTGAACCTATTGATAATAATGACACAGAAGTAGAGAATACTAAACAGAAAGACCATGATGGTGATAATACTTTCTTGCTCTATTCTTTTTATAATGTATTAAACGCTTATATTAGTAAAGCTGATACTGAGAATCCTACATTAACAATAAAAGAATGGGATGGAACTTCTCCATTATCAGATATGCAAATATTAGAATATGCTATCAACAGCAATAGGTTTAAAAATAAAACTCCTAAAGAAATCATACATGATTTTATAGTTGCTAAAAATCACCTATTACATGAATTGTCAGTTCCCTCAGAAAACTTATTCTCTGAAGCACTTTCTATGTTTAGTGATCCTGAGAAATTTCAATTAGTAATTAGAAAAATAGCACATAATGAGTTTACAGAACCATATGGTAAACAGGCTCATATGAAAGATTCTTCTGGTAAAAGTAGAGAAAATACATATAATAGTTCTAATTATTTCTTGTGTATGAAGTCTCAAGTATTTGATTTAGACGGTAATATGACTGATGCTTATATAACATTAGGTGGATTGCCAAATTTATCAAATGAATCTTGAAAACAAGATCAAAATAAAGCCTATTTAACTGAAGTATATAACTTGTTAGAATCAGTTGAAGAAGTTCCTGTTGAAGCTGATCTAAGTGCTTTAACCGGTATTAGAATTATTTATGAAGATGGTACTTCTAAAAAACCAAAAACAAATAACATTGTTATTAGTGGAAATACTTTAGAAGAATTTAAAAAGGATATTCAAGACAAACTTCCTGGAGTTATTACATCTGATTTGAATAATATAACAGTATTTGCTGATGATATCCAGTATATAGAAGATCAATTTAAAGAAACTGGTTATGATTTAGGAAATCCTAAAAATAATCTTAGAAATGCAAAAGCTTTAAGATTCAGGCCTTTTATTAAATTATCTTACATAGATCCTAATAATAATGAATATTCTAAGATAATGGTTCTAAATTCTAAATATAGAACATTGTCTGAGGCTAAAGTAGAATATGAAAAAGTAAAACAGGAGTGAAAATCTGTTGATAAAGCTAATAAGGTTTTAGTAGATAGATTGCTTAAAAATGAATTCCCAGCTCTTATAAGTAGATGGGATGGTTTATTATTATTTTGTGATGTTATGAAATATTATAAAGATAACAACATAAAAGAATTGGACTCATCTGAACTTGATGAAACTTCTTCTCCAACATTGCGTGATAAATACGATATAGTTTGGGATAAAGTAATAGACGTTGAAATTGATTCAGTTGAACATACACAAGAAGCTGATTTATATAATACATTAGAAGAAATGATCAACATTCTAGAAGAAGCCGACTTTGATATAAAGAGAGTTTCTAAAAGAGATCAAGATTTTTTAATGGGAAAATTAAAAGGCCAAACTAGACTTAGTAATTTAGGATTGAGAATTCTTGATGTATTAACTGACAGTGACATAGATATGATTAGTCCTGATAGGAAAGTTTATTATAATCCAATTTGGAAATCCTCGTACGATAAGGATTCTCCAACTATGATTATGAGTGGAGAATTTTTAAAATATTTCCAAATAAATTGCTTCTTAGAACCGCCAATTTTTAAAGCTAAACTTACTATATCAGATACTAAAGAAGATGAAAAAATTACAGAAGAACCTACTTCTTCAATAGAAGAAAAAGAAATCTCAGAAGAAAAAACAGAAACTTCTAATATTTTAAAAGCTAAAAGTTTTTCTACTCCTTTTGTAATGATTGATGGATCTCCACTAAAAGTTGGAATTGATGTTTCACAATGAAGAGAAGAGGATGATTTACATATATTAATATCTTCTTTAAATTCCGCTTTAATTGATATTAAAGAAGGCCTTGCTTTAGTGAAACGTAAAATGGTCGGAAGTGGTTTAGAGCCAGCAACGGTAACTCTGTTAGAAACAGAAATAATTAATAATTTAAGTAATCAAATTAGAACAATTATAAATAATCCAGCATTAATTAACTCTTCAAAAGAGTTAAACTTGACAATAGCTGACGATATTTATAATAAATTAAACTCAGAATTATCTGATGATCTTGTAGATTTTATTTATGACAATGATCTAGAATTAAAAGAGTTATTCCTTAATAGTTCTAATATGAAACTTATAACAGGAGATAAAATTGATAAACAAATTAACGCAGAAATTTGTAAATAATGAGTACATGTGAAATTCTTAATGAACCGTTTGTACTAGCTAGAGGATTTATAAAAGAACAAGATTACTCACAGTTAGCAAACAAGTTATTAAATTCAAAAGAATCTGGTCACTACTATGATTTAGAAAAAACTGCTAAAGTAATTGAACAATACATCTTAAAGAAGAAAGGGGACACAATCCCCTTTTCTTCTAAGAAGTTTGTAAAGGTTGCTGAAGCACTTTTTAATAAACGAAAAGTTCTTTCTACAGTTCCTTTTTTCAATAAGGAATTAATAGAATTATATAAAAATTCTCCAGAAGCTATGTCATATATGACAAATGGTTTTGAAAAGAAATTAGTTAGAATAGCTTTCGTAGATCCAGAAAAAAAGACTGTAACTTTAGATGCCTCTTCATTAAATAGTAATATACAAGAATTTAAAAATGATTTATTTAAAACCATTTTTGATTATGTAAAATCTAAAAAATCTGAAGAGTATAAAGATGTGGAGTTTATACCATTGTATGCTGATAAAAGATTCAATGCAGAAGCTTCTTATACAAAAATATTAAATGATCTAGGAGAGATATTTAAAACAGAGAATTACTCTACAAATGTATCTGTATATGATCAAAAAGAATTACAAACACTAGATGTTTTTAATGCTGCTGTAATACTTAGTAATTTTGATTCTTTAATTGAGAAGAAATTTAATAATATTGTTAGTGTAAACCAAAGTAATTTTAGAGCACTAAATAATCCTATCGGAAATCCTCACTACTTTATAGAATTTAAAGGTATTAGTACTGAGTTTTGGAAAGAAAGTTCACATGAAGCAGAGGGGATTGAAAAATATGCTAGTAATTTTATAAAAGCTATTACAGCTACAATTCCATTATTAGATGTAAATGGAAAACCTAGAAATAATATGTATCTAGGGATTAATAATATTAATTTACTTGGAGTTCTAATTAAAGAATTAAATGATTCTGGAGAATTACAAAAAAGTTTTCAAAGTTCTCCTAAAGAGAATTTAAAAGCATTTTTATCACATCTTAAGACAAATGGTAAACTAACTTATAGAGATAAAATAGAAAGCCTTTATAATTATTTATATCATCCTAGAAATGGAGTTGTTCCATTAATAGAAGGTAAAAAGGCTGCTAATCAAAATATTGCTTCAAAAATCATTGATATTGAGGCTATTATAGCACATCATTTAAACAATGTTGCTGCACCTACTTATGGAAAGTATAGTACTAATCCAAAAGAGAAAAAAGTTTTATTAAGTCTTGTAAAGAGAGATTTTCAAGGAGATGAAATTAAAAAGAATATTCTTGAACAAATATTACAAAATCAAAACTTATTTAATAGTATTGTAGAAGTAACTAAAGATACTGTTCTACTAAAAGGAGTTGAGGATGTTGATGTAAACGCTATAGTAATTCCTGGACAAAATACAATAAGATTAATCAAAGATTTAACAGGTATAGAAATAACTAGTAATTTTAGTAAATTATTAGGTAGTACTCAAGCTGGAAAAAGGCATAATGAAAATATTGTTGGAAAATCATTTGCTGCATTATTGACAATAGGTTCTAAAATAATAAAAGAATCAACAAATCCAGAAACAACTAAAGAAGATTTATTGAAGATGCTTAATGATACCAATGTAGTTGATATTATTACAGCTGCAATTGGAGATATTAGTCCTGAAGCAAATATGACATTAAAAAATACAGCAGGAGATAATATCCCTACAGTAAAACAATCTAATATTGCTCATGAATGGAATTCTATTGTATCAATAGCTAAAGAAGAATATGGATCTGCTAGTTCAGATATATTATTTTTAAAATATCCTCAATTATTTAAAGGAACTGAAACTGTATTAGAAGTAGAAACTGATGAACAAAAAGCAGTTTCTGCATTATACTTAAATCCAGAGGAAAACTTTACATTATCTTTTATTGATAACTATATTAAACCAATGAGTTTATCAGAGGATGAAGTAGAAAGTACTGGAGGATATTTATCATTTAAAACAGTTAATTATTCTGATAAATCTACTATCCTAAATCAAATGATTGATCAAGATTTAGATATAGACGGCAAAGGATCATTAAGAACAATGAGTCTTTCAGATTTAAAGAACCTAAATAAGAAGTACATTAACTCTTATTACAGTCATTTAATTGAAAAAATTACTAAAAATTATAGTAATTTAATTTATTGGGAAAATGGAAAAGCTATAAAATATTTACCAAATATAAATAAAGCTACTCCTTTAGAAGCTATAAAAGCAATAAATAACTTCTTAAAAAATAATGGTAAAGGACTACAATCAATTATTCTAGACTCTTGGAAATATGTTGAGGAACAAAAGAAATTAGGAAAACTTCCTAAAGACTATGAATTTCAATTTACTGATGAAGTATCTTATTCTAAGTATGCTGATGGTATTCAATTTAACAAAGTAATTGAGTATTACTACAATGCTTCTATGGACAAAAATCCAAATGTAGTCAATGTAAATGCTATGGCGGAGAAGTTATTTGTAAATAAATTATTAGAAACTTTACCTAATATATCTGCAAAACAATTACTTGGTGGTAGTGTTGGAGCATCAATGAGTAAATCAAGAGTTGAAAACTTATATAAAAATTTAGGTTTGGAAATTGGAAATTGGGTTACCTTTGATAAAAATAATTTAGGTAATTTCATCTATTTTACTTATGAGAAAGATGGAATTGTTCAATATGTACATGACTTAAAGACAGTTTCTTCTGGTGATTTAAAGAATATAAAACTTAATCCATTATTAGCTAAATGGTTACATACTCAAAACTTAGTTAGGTATAATTATTTAGGTTTAACAACTAAACATGAATATCAACATCCACACAAACTTGGTGGAAAATCTGCTGGAATCTCAATAAATGATGATTCAATTATTAGAGAAATTACAGGTAGATCAATATCTATGACTAAACGTATGGTTATTCATCCAGCTACAATGGAGTATTTCATTCAAGGATTACAAAGTGGTATTCCTCCTAAAATTAAATTAGCAGTAGTAAATGATTTAAGCAGTTTATCTTATAACTTTCATGGTGTATCTAAAGAACATGATGCTTGGGATGGATCTTTAGCTGCAAATCCTTTCTTAACTTATTTCTTAAAAAATTCATTTCCAGCTAAAGGAATTTCTGATGTGCAAAAAATTATTGGAACACATTCGGCTGATACTCATTCGGTATTTCTAAAATGTGCGTTGTTTACTTTTACTAATGAAATGATTAGAAAAAGTGCTACATCAGCAGTTAATTTAGATACTCTTATGAAATCAATGAATAATATTAATATTGAAGAAGATATTGATTTTACTAGAAATTCTCTTAATAATAATTCTATTGACTTAGATCAAATTGTTCCAGATGGAATATATTATTCTATAGGTGGAAATACTTATAAAGTAAATAAATTATTAAAAGAAGAAGGT
>JACCEC010307242.1_pt1 | contig 14532 bp, 18 predicted proteins | sample 7450121 | NCBI WGS metagenome assembly JACCEC01 (sample SAMN15323455, study PRJNA562643) | freshwater metagenome | isolation source: river surface water | place: USA:Blue River Watershed | collected 2017-08-18 | reverse complement strand
TTCATGGAGCGCGTATACGCATCCCCATACAAGTACGACATCATGCCTGTTATGCAAATCCATGATGCACAGTACTATATCTTCCCTGATGATGTAGACATTGTTAAATGGGTTAATGACAACTTAACTGAGTGTATGTCTTGGCAAGACTTACCTGAGTTACAGCATGACGTTGTTAAGCTAGGCAGTAATTTAGACTTATTTTACCCCCACTGGGGAAATGCAATAACGTTAAAGAACAATATCAGTATTGAGGAAATCTACGATACTGTTTCTAAACAATCCTAGGGATATTCCCTAGGTACTAACCTATCTAGGGAACTCTAATGACAATCTACGAATTCTACCAAGAATATATCCTTACACATAAAGCAAGGTTAGAAACTCAATTTAGAACCACACTAGATGTAAGTATACACAATGATAGTGTATGGATTAATCACACGCCTCCTAGAACCAGACCACCTCTAAAGATTTCTTACGCAGAACCTGTTACTTGCCTAACTAACTACGGTATTAGGATTCTTTTAGTTGTTGATCCTGTATTTCTAGCTGCTTCAACACTTACAGGTGTTATTTCAATTCCCGTACCAGAACCTGATGACTTACCTTTTTGAGGCTTAAACCATGAACAGTCACACCTACCGTACTATTATACTTATGATTACTTTTACTGCTTGTGTAGTTACTTTCGTAGTTACTTCATCTGTTTTTCAATATCTTCTTGCTGTATTCAATTTAGCACTGCTATTTAACGCTATACGTATAGCTGTTGAATTGGAGCTTTAGATATGGATGATTATTTTTTATAAATAAAAAAGAGGAGATAACTCCTCTTTTAGATCAGTAAACTATTAATCAGGTTCATCTACACGTACAGGTGCAGCAAGTACAGCAAGCTCTTTAACTCCTTTATCTAATAATACAATACCACCATTCATTAGCATGATTCCGTCTTTACCTGCAACAACCATATCGTGAAGTGTTGGGACAACAACATTCAATGTAGTTTTTGCATTACCTTTTTCATCTACAACATAAGCCATGGTACTCTCCTAAAAAGCTTATCCATCTTAGCATGGATATTCTAACAATAAATATCTAGAATGGGTACGTCAACTCAGGAGATGTATGAATGGACGATTCAACTAAACCTGATGTACTGGCAAATGTTATTACCATCTTACTCGGATGTGTAGCAGCTTTCGTATCAATAGGACGTAAGATTGATAGATCACGTACTAAACTCTCATGGCTATGGCTCAGCACTGAGATTGGTTCATGTATCTTAGCAGGTTTCATTGGCTATGAATCTTATCCTATCATTCAAAGTGTATCTATGCTTTCTTGGATGCCTAAATCAGTCTTTACAATACTGTGCGTCTATAGTGGCTCAAGGCTTGTGATACTTCTTGAAGAGAAAGCAAATAAAGCCTTTCCATCGTAACTATACCCTCTTCGGAGGGTTTCTATTATCTACAGGTAAACCATGAACATCAATCAATTCAAGCAACGTATTACAGTTATTAGTAAACTAGCTGTAGCAGTAGCTGCTAATAAACCTTTCTTAATTGCTACAGTGGATAGTAATAGTAAACCTTTTATCTGTAGTAACCTTAAAGCTGCTGACAGTATTAAGTTTGCAGGTATTGCTGCTATGCACCTAGCAGAGGTAAATAACATTACATTTAAAGATGCTACTAACAATATCCAACAACAAATGCTCACTATCTACCGTGAGTCTCTTGGCTTAGAAAACAAGGAAACCACATATGAGTAATACAATATATTTATCAGGTGCACATAGAACAGGTAAGTCGTACTTAGCTACTATTGCAGCTCACTGCCTTAGCATTAACTTTAGAGAAGCTAAGTTATCAGAAGTGTATAGTCAGTTAAATACCCAACCTCAAAGTGTTCTTGTACCTACAATGTATTTACCTGTACAAGAACTAATGTTAGTACGTATGCACTCTACCTACATTAACTCTGCCCACATTGTAGATCGTTCTCACGTAGACCTAGCAGCTTATGCTATCTACCATCTACGTAATAACCCTGAATTAAATACATGGCTTACAGACTACGTAGAACGCTGTCTGAACAGTATTGATAAAGATGCTGTAATCGTATCCGTACCAATATCTACTATTAATATTGAAGACACAGCTAAATCTTTTACTAAAGATTCTGCTCAAGCAATTGAAGATATCTTACAAGGACTTTATTTACATCCGTTACTGAAAGCTAAGGTAGTACGTATTCCTGTACAGACTACTAAACTGTACGAACGAGTACAGGTTATTGCTGATGCACTTCAAGAACAAAAATCCACTAACAAGGGGGGTAACGTTAGCACTTCAGGTAGACCCTCTGAAGCTATTAAACTTCTTGATATTCTTGCGCATGAATCAAATCTACCTACGACAGGAAGAAAACCATGAACCCACAATATTTATCCGTACCTCTTGCAGAGCTTAAGAAAGTTATCTTACACGAAGAAGCTTTAGTATCTTTTTTTACTAAAGCCTTGAGCACTCCTCCGTGTATTCATATGAAGACTACGTCTATACAGTTTAAACAGATTACGTTTACCTACGTATACAACGAAGTAAAACAGACATGGTTTGATGTATTACTTAAACGTAAACGCTATAAACTAGCTATGGTTTGTAATGCACAGTTTGGAACTCAAACCATTTCAGCACCTTTACAAACAAGTAAAGAACTCACGTCTACCATCCCTAGCTGGGGTGAAAAATACAAACCACTAAACACTATCTACAAGGCTTATTAATCCATGAATGAATTAGTACTAGCAGTATCTCGTGAAGCTTTAGATGTAGGTACTGCATCAGGTATCTTTCCTATTGATCTAAACAGTATTGATAGTGAAGCATATGCTTTATTACCTCGTCATATTGCAGATAACAAATCTGACAGCTCAGTAGCTTTAGGTAAGCTATTCCCTCAAATCCTAGGCTATGTACAGCTTGTAAATGAACATGGTGAAATCTTATCTTATGCTCGTAAGGGTAAAGAGAAAGGACTCCATGGATTACGCTCTATTGGCGTAGGAGGACATGTATCTCACGAAGAGCTATTTACAGCTATCTATCGTTCAGGTGAGCCTACACAGCTTCCTAAGCTTACTGAGCTTATTCAGCTTGGTTTACGTAGAGAACTGCTTGAAGAAGTAGGTATCGACATTGGTACTTACATGGAAGCAAACCAACTACTCGTATCAGATAGTAATATTACCTCTCAGGTACATGTAGGCTTACCTATGCAACTTAGCGTAGTGGAGTCTGATATTAGCTTAGAAGAATCAGAATTCTTAGATGCTCGTTGGATTAGCGTTGAAGAGCTTAAAGCTACTGTAGATATCTACGAGCCTTGGTCTCAACTTATTATTCAACACATGTAAAAATAAACCCCTCTTCTGAGGGGTTTTTAAATTACCGTAAACTAATGTCTATACATCTTCCGGTAGGGATACTCATAGGTACATTTAGATCAGGTGAATACTTACCATTACTAAATAGTACGTCATAGACTTTTACAACAACAGTAGATGCTGCAGCAAATTCGATAGTACAAGTACAGAGTAAGTTACCTAATTCATCTCTAGGAAGGACATACTTAAAACCATTTAAACCATGAGAAGTAGCAGTCTTAATAATGTATGTATTAATGTCTTGCTTAGTCATACTAAACGGTCTAACAGCTTGAGGATAGTTAACTAATCTATCGTCATATAGCTTAGTAGCTGAACCTCCTAGAACAAAGCTGTTATTAGTGTCAGTAAGTAATCCAAGATTATCTCTAGCTCCTTGTACAGTCTCTGCTCCAGTACCGCCTTTAGAAATAGGAATACCTACAGCAGGGAGAGTAACAGTAGACTTATTACCAGATAAAAATAAATAAAGCTCTTTAAAAGCATCTTCACATTTAGCTCCAAAGACAATAGCTGTATCACCTTTCTTATCATTAGCTGCTAAGCCTAATGTTATGGTTTCTCTAGTCATATGTATACTCCGTGATTAGTATGGTTTAAGCCTCGTTAGTTGATATACGTCCTGCAGCTAACACAGGTAGATCATAGCGATGTTCATGAGGTAAAGACCCAGTACTAATCCAACGATAAGCAGTAACTCGCTTAGGATCGAAATCAGAGATGTTTACAGCATTAGATTGGTTTCCGCCTAATACTTTAAGCATACCTGTCTTAGTCTTACCTACTACAAAACCAACATGACCTCCACCATCGCGTGTGAATGTCACTACACACCCATAAGCAGGTTTATCTAGTTTAGTACCTACCTTCTCCCACTCTTTAGCACGGAAGAAATCTTTAGGTACTTTGGCACTGAGACCTGTTTCTTTAAATATCTGAGCACAGAAAGTACCACACCAGGGTTGTCCTACTAACCACTTACCTGAAAGTGTTTTAGCCCAAGCGTCTATAGTGGGATGTCTATTGGATGCTTTAATTTCAGACAAACCCAAATAGCTACGTGCAATAGCTATGTGTGCAAGTTCTGGTTTATCACTCATGATTTACTCCTAGTAATACTTTTGGGTTGAGGTATTATTACAGACTATTATTAAGAAACAAACCAGGAACTTACTACGGCTACACCTAAAGGACTATCCATGGTAGAGATGCGTTTACTAGCGGATTTCGGTAATGTGATCCAAGCACGTGAATATAACAGCAAGGTTGATATTCAAAAGTTAATATTAACTTACGATGTTACTGGTGGATTTACTATTGAATTAGTTGAAACGCCAAAACAAGTATCTACCCCACAAACGCCTACTACTGTTACAGCTACTTAATCCGTAGATAAAATAAAGCCCCTATACGGGGCTTTTTATTTTGATGCACAACGAAATAATTAACCTATCACTCAATTTCAATTTAAACCCTCTGCGCTTCTGTCCACATATCTTTCAACTGCTGTTCAGTGAAGTCTAACTATATTCATATACCGCACTCGTGCGGTATATGAATTGTGTGTGTGGGTGTGTTTAAACCAATCCCGAATATGAGTTATTCGGGATTAGTGAATTTGAATAGCTGCTATGGTGCAGGACATGTACCCCATACAGGTAATTTAGCACCCACTAAGAATGGTGCTCCGCTGTTAAAGGAATCAGGAATATGTAGGAAGTTAGACACACACCACATTGATAAATCTTGGTTAAATGCACTTGCATTGTAGAACATACGAATCATACCAGTAACATTAGATACATTCCAGTTATTTAATGGTTGATTAAATGAGCTTGCTTGATAAAACATATGAGACATATTAGTAATGTTACTAGGTAAGACATTAGGTACTTTAGTTAAGTTAGGTAAGACGTTGTATTTGCGAGTTGTGAAATTAAATTTAGTAACTGTACTTAACGTAGGGAAGTTGTGTAGTTCTACTAAAGCTTCACCACCTACTGAAACATAATTATTCCTACCAACCGATTCAACTAACTTAACTTTATGTTTACCCGATGGTACATTAAATGTGAATGTTTTGTTTGTAGCGGTAATGTCTACAATACTGTTGTCACTTAAAAGTATTTGATCTCCTTGAGTACCAACGTAATCGACTGAACCTGCTAATGTAGTGAAGTGCATCTCATCTGGTAGTATCTCAATTGATGGTGGCTCACCACCGCCACTAGGTAGAGTTATCCATTCAACACCATCTTCTGTAGCGTTGACTGCTAAAACTTTACCTGCATTACCTGTGAAGCTAGGGTAGCAAGCTGTGCCACCGCCTGAGCCGCTACCACTACCCATATTATTTATCTGAGCTTGTAACTTTCCAATTGCTGCAAGAAGCTGATCACCTAATAAGCTGTCTTGCTTATCTACATATGCTTTATCAACATCTGCTGCTATAGTTACCATACCCACAGGAACTCTTAAAACTAGTTCTGGATTCTGAATAACTTCATCAATAGAAATAGGGTTATTACTCCAGTAACCTTTTAAAATTAAATTCATGGATTAATACTCTTCGTAATAGTGAATGGGATAAAGTCAGATATAACCACTTTACCATCAATAATAATTTTGACTTCAATATCCGCTTTACCGTCATACCACTTAGATGTTTCTGCAGCAGGTACGACTAGCTTAAAAAACCCTACTTGTGCTAAAGGTGTGACAGCACACATTGAAACTCTTTTACGACCACCTCCACGTGAGATAGCTACACTAGCTTGTATTTGCATATCTCCTGTAATAGCTACAGCAGCGTTTGCATCCTCATCAAATAACTCTAAAGGATATTCAAAATCAGCACCTGTTTTAAAATATTGCTCAGTCATCTGTTCAACCTGTATCTGAATAAAACGCTTTATATTGTACATGTATTTGATAAAGTTATTTACTGGATGGGTAACGTTCTATGTACTACATAACGTGCATCATAGAAAAAGCCCCTACATTAGGGGCTTTATTAATTATAACTGTATGGCTTCCACTTGCTCTTTAGTTTCAGCATCAAAGATGAGTTGTCTAGCAATACGCCCTCTTTCGTGAACGCTTGCTATATGTGCTTGCAATGCTGCATAGAGTTGCTTCAATTGTGATGCGCTTAACTCTACAGTTGTGTTGTCAGCTAAAGTCCAGACTTGATCTACTCCAGCTAGGGTTGCACCCATTATACGCCCTTGTGATACTTGATCAGAGTCATAGGTATTACCTTCAAACTCAAAACCACCAAACTCAAGCTTGTCGCGCTGTGATTTAATCTCAGTCCATTTCTGAGCCTTGATTTCATCGAGTGTTCGTGGGTCGATCCATTGCTTGATCTTATAGTCAAAAACATGTTGTGGTGAGGGTGCATCAGTTAATGCAATAAATCGCTTTTCAGTAAAGCTGTAGTATGATGAGCTAACAACAGCTTCACAGGTGTCAATAAATATCTCCCCATCTTTTGTATTGACTTGAAACTGCTCTCTATTGCCCCCGATTGCTCGCAATATCTCCCCATATTGACTTAAAAAATAGCGGATCATTTTTTTACCTCCAGTAAAGCCATGCTTGTTGTGCCCAACCCATTAAGCGAATATGTATGTGTTCCCGCACCCACAATGTCAACCACCATTGGTAATTCTTGATTTAGTTGCACCACCCACCCGTCATCGACATCATTCCAGTACCCAGAAAAAGACCATCTTTTAAGTTCAGTACCATCACGATATAGGATCAGCGTATCTGTGAATCTTTTATATCCGTGCTTTCTGAAATAATCAATACCCACATTGATGCGCACTTGCCCACCATTTGTCACTATGGTAAGACTGGTGCAGTTTTGTGACGCAATGCCGTTTGTTATAGCATTATCTTTTACTTTAATAGTATCTACCTGTAAGTCACCGATCTTAGCAGTAGAGATAGCACCTTCTGCAATATTTGCAGTACCTACTTGGATAGTACCTAGATTCGCACTAATAGCACTCAAGCTACCAACGCTAATCTGGTTTGCTGTAATTGAATTTGTATATATCTTACCGCCATCAATATATGTACTGTTAGGGTACATCCAATGTGTTAATTGGCTGTTTGCAGTGTTTGCTAAGTCATATGCAGCATCTGCTGAATCCTTAGCTACAGCGATAGCTGCATCTACGTCTTCAGGGGCTGGTGCCCATTCAGTTGCTTTGTTACCTAACTCTAATTTAAGTTTTCTTAACTTAGTTGCTCCATAAACATGAGGAAACAACTCAAAACCCTGATAATCATTTTTAACGAATACAAAAGTTACTGAAGCTCTGATCCAAGTATTTGAATTAATTGCTGGGTAGTTTTTAGTTACACTGTCATTTAAAAACACTGTCCCAGTAACATTACCAATATAATCAAAAGAGAGTGTATATTCTTTACCTACAATTAAAGGTGACGCTGTAACTACAGCCCAGTAGGTTTGGTTTACTTCTACACCTGTATTTAAAGCTAAGTTAGTACCACCTATTTGCACGTTATCTACATAAGACTTAGCGTTAGCTGCAATCTTATCGTTGATGGCTTTAGTGATAGCAACTGCTTGAGTGTAGTAAGTAGTGTACTGTGTCTTGTACGCATCACGCTGAGTTACAGTTAACGTAGTAGTTGTACTCATAGATGCCAAAATAGTAGCCATAGCAGGGTCTGCAGTACTTAAACCAGTATAAGCAGAAGTGTAAGCAGTAGTAGATAAACTAAGAGCTTGAGCTTGTGCTAATAAGGATGCGTACTCTTTCTGGATACGATTCCATTCTTGGTTTATTGCAGCCTTCTCTACAGGAGTAATCTTAAGATCACTCATTACATCTGCATACACTGCAGCACCATTAGCAGCATTTAAAACTACCGTAGCAGCGTCTACACCATTAACCTTTGCAGTATCGGCTGCTGTGTTATAGGCAGTTACATCCCCTACAAGTATCCAGTCTGAAGCTACATAGCTTCCTGATGTACGAGCAGTAGTACATACATAAATGGAATTACCGTTACGGTAGATATCACCCGATGAGTAAGGTGTAGTAGGCTGCGAAGTAAATGTTCTAGTCTTCGTATCTGTGTATGTTTTAGCGCCATTAAGGACATCAGTAGGTGCATATCCAAAGTCAAACTGGGTAGTATCACCTACACGTATACGTCTTGCTTCTAAAATACCTGTAGTAATCTTGGAGGCATCTAACTCACTAATATGTGCATTAGTAATAGATGCATCTTTAATGTGTGCTGAGCCAATAGTGGCATTAGCAATAATGGCTGAGTTAATCCAAGTACCTGCAGGAAAATCAATACCGTCAATATTAGTAGGTATAGTAGTGACTACAAAAGGTTTTACAGCATCTGTTGGTTTACCCACATAAAAAGTATCTGCATTAACACCAAAAGCAGCTTTAACAATTCCATTTTCTAATTCAGAAATTAAACCATAACCTGTAACTACTCCATCAAGGTCTACAGTTACAGTACTTACTGCTTTAACAGATGACAGTCCTGCAGTGATTTCATTAGTGATATTAAGCTTAGAAATATTGTTATTAACAATAGCAAGTAATTCATCTGTCTTACTTACTAGTGCAGAGTCTAAATTAGCGTACGCAACATAGTCAGTAGTAATATTAGCAAGAGTTTTATCTACTTTAGCAGTGTATGTAGTTAAAGCTGAAGTGATAGCTTCATTAGTACCTGCAATTGTACTGTATTCTTGTTTGATACCTGCTATAGATGTCTCTGTACTTGCTTTAAGGGCAAATACAGCTGTAGCTATCGTTTCTTGCCCTTCGTGGCGTAGTTGGGACTCTATTGTAATACCATCTTCTAATTCCTGAATTGAACGAGTACGTGTAGCAGCTTCCTCTGCAATTTTATCTATCTGCTCAGATATTAAATCATTGAATGTAAGTGTTAGTTGATCAAAGGTTTCACCATTCTGTTGTGCTAAAGCAACAGCATCTGCATATTGTTTTGCTTTAAGTGTTTCATGCGCTAAACGTAGATCACTTAAACGAGTAGACGTACCACTAAGAGCTGCGTCCAGATCACGTATTAACGGACTATCTGTTACTGCTCCAATGATCTTGCTGATATGCTCATTACCTTTAGATAAATTCTCAAGAACACTATCGGAAACCTCAGAAACCAATGATCCTTTAAACTCTGCAGACTTAATCTGATCACGTAGTTTAGTAATTTCTCTGCGTAACAAGTAATCCCAATAAGAAGCTTGAGCTAAGATATTCCATCCAGTGAAATTTACTTCATCAGTATCCATAGTGAATTCGTTTGAATCCATAGTGATATCTTGAAGCATCTGTTCATACTTCTGCACTCGTGTAAGCAATGCTTGGTACTGAGTGTTTAAAGCAGTCTCTGAATCTTTAACTTGATCCAGTAGCGCATGGGTATCTCTAGAATAACTAGCTAAGTGCGATTCCCAAGCAAGCATCAATTCTTGAGGTACATATATTGGTTTCAAAGTTTTTGCTAGTAATTCTGACGAGGTCTTATTACTATCGTCACCTTCTTCTGATGGGTACTTTGGAATGTACTCAGACATTGCAATCTCCTATTAAATTTAGCCAAGTATAGATTATTTTGGTCGCTTTGCGACCTAGATTGATGAGTACGTATGAGGATTATTGTATGAACGACATCCGTGTAAAATACATTACACATGCAGGAACAGATAAGCTTATTGCAGACGTTGCTAGAGTATCGTTTGCTAACACTCAATTTGACCCCCTGAACGAAGCATCAGAAAAAGATGCGGGATTAATTAACTACCTAGCAAGAGGACTTAAAACATCAGAATACGATGCTATTTTATCTAGCTTGCAAGAAGCTACAGATCGAAACCAAGTAGCTAAGCTATACGATCAGATTCGTAATACTGCTACACACTTCACACCCTTCTGTCATACATCAATTACAGTCCAATGTACTGCTCCATTACCCGTAAGGACACAGGCTTATAAGCATAAGATTGGCTTCGTGGAAAACGAAGAATCAAGACGCTACATTACATCAACCCCTGAACTTTACTTACCTGAAAGCATTCGTGCTAAAGCAGAAGATGTTAAGCAAGGTAGTGCAGGTGAGCATCTACATTCTAAGGACTGGCTTAAGGTTTATACCAGACAGTGTGAAGAAGCTATCACAGTATATGAAGTTATGATTGCTGATGGTGTTTGCCCTGAACAAGCTCGATTAGTACTCCCTCAAGGTTGTATGGTGAATTGGGTATGGACAGGTAATGTAATGTCATTTGCAAATATGTTTAATAAACGTATTGACCCGCATGCTCAGAAAGAAGTACAAGACTTAGCTTCAGCTATCCAAGAAGTAGTAGAACCATTATTCCCTATTTCATGGAAAGCATTAACTAGAAAAGACTTAGGTGCATGATGATACGTCCGCAATTAAACATCCCTCTAGATAAACCATTACTATCAGAACATATTGACTATGATGCAGATAAGCACATGGTTGAAGCTGGTAAAGTAACAGTCATTGACCGTTACCTCATTGAAGGCGAGACTTCACCACAACATGCGTACATGCGCTGTGCTACAGCATTCGCTACAGATAAGCAACATGCTTTACGCATGTACTCTTACATGAAACGTCAATGGTTTGGACCAGCTTCACCAGTCCTAGCTAATGCTCCAGTACGTATTAAATTCTTTGAAGATTTTGAACGTAACTTCTCACATGAAGCCTTTGTATCTGTATATGGTCCATTACCTATTTCTTGCTATACAGGTTATGTACCTGACAGTCGTGTAGGTATTGCTGAGCATTACCAAGAGATGCTATGGATTGCATCTAACGGAGGAGGTTATGCATCTGATTGGTCCCCTCTACGTCAAGGAGGGGCTGTAACGTCCACAGGAGGCGTATCAGGAGGCTTAGTACCATTCTTCCATGTAACAGACTCTCTCGTAACAGCAGCTCACCAGGGCAGTAATAGACGTGCTGTATACGGTGGTAACATTCGTTGTGATCACCCAGAAGTGATTGAGTTTATCGAGTCACGTAAAATGTCTGGTGATCCTAACAAACGTAGCCGTAACGTATTCCAAGCACTCAAATGCTCAGATAAGTTTATGTACGCTGTACTTCAAAATAAACCATGGGACTTAGTAGATAACAAAGGTAAGGTTGTAGAAACCATCCAAGCTCGTGACCTATGGGAACTTGCTATGGAACTTATGTTTGAAACTGGAGGTCCATTTATTGTCTTTGAAGATACGTGTAAACGTATGCTACCTGAAGAACAGAAAGAGCTAGGGTTAGACTTTAACAACGTTAATATATGCTGTGAAATAGTATTACCTAACAATGAAGAACGTACAGCAGTTTGTTGTTTATCTTCGTACAACATGCTTAAGCATGATGAATGGAAGGATAACGAACAGTTTATTTTTGACTGTGTAGAGTTCTTAGACAACGTCCTTGAATACTTTATTCAGAACGCTTTGTACTCATGTACTAAAGACTTTGATTGGAGTGGTTTACGTGAAGTACTTAAAGACTTTGTAGCAGAAGATCAATTAGATACTGCTATGAAAACTTTAGTAGAGAAACGCTTCATGGGTTTACGTAAAGCAGTTCACTCAGCTAAATCAGAACGTGCTCTTGGCTTAGGTTCTATGGGTTGGGACTCTTACTTTAAAACCAAGATGCTACCTTATGAATCTACTGAAGCTTTAGACATTACGTATACAGTAACTAAATGGGTTAAAGAAACTGCTGTCAAAGCAAGTTACCATCTAGGTACCCAACGTGGTCATGCTCCTGATATGTTCCGTAGTAAGCGTAGAAACTCACATCTGTTAGCATGTGCTCCAACAGCTACCAACAGTCTTATCTGTGGAGGTGTTACTCCTAGCCGTGAACCTCGCTTCCAGAATATCTATCCTCAACAATGTACGTCTGCGACATTCCAAATGGTAGAGCCTGAACTGGCTAAGGTACTAGATAAGTATAATAAAAATACTTATGAAATCCGTAAGTCTATTGAAGACATGGACGGCTCAGTACAACACTTAGACTTCTTAAATGAATTAGAGAAGAAAGTCTTCCGCACTGCTTATGAAGTAGATCAGTTATGGATTGTAGAGCATGTAGCTGCTGCACAGCAGTTTGTATGTCAAGCAATCTCTACTAACCTATTCTTCCGTCCTGATGTACCACGTAAGTATGTGAACGCTGTTCACTTCCAGATGTGGAAGAAAGGATGTAAGTCTCGCTACTATATTCGTAGTAAAGCATTGGCTACATCTAATGCTCTAGCGAAGAAGGTAGACTCTTCTATCATGACTATTGATTATAACCGTGCAGACATCTTCCAAGTATGCCTATCGTGTGAGGGCTAATGAATGGCTTTTAACTTAAACCAACATGAACACTTACGTCTTACAGATACTCGTGCTTATTGGAAGCCTATGCGCTACCCAGCTCTATATGAGCTAGGTGAAACGCATCGTAAGATGAACTGGACCATTAACGAAGTACGTAAGCTCTCTCAAGACATTAAGGACTGGAAAGAGCTAGACGAGAAGACTAAAGCTACATACAAGTTCTTATTGCTTTACTTTACCCAAGCTGATGTAGACGTAGCAGGCTCTTACTTTGAGAACTTATCTAAGTGGTACAAGCAACCTGAACAACGATACTGGTTAGCTCGTGTCATTGACCGGGAAGCTACACATGTTCAATGCTATGACATGCTACCTGAACAGTTTGGTATCAATAAGGAAGAGTACTGTGACATGCTTGATATTGATGTGATCTATGATCAACGTCAGTTCATGATTGCACAGGCTCAAGCAGATAGCTTTGAAGATCGTGTATACACTTTAGTTAAACACATCTGCGGAGAAGGTATTGGTATCTACGGTATTTTCTTAATGCTCATTAATGCTCAACGCTTTGGGCAAATGATGGCTTTAGGGCAAGAAGTAGTACAGTGGTCTGCACGTGATGAGAACCAACACGTAGAAGGTCTTACATGGTTACTAAACCAAGAACTACATGAGAATGCTAATCTCGTTACAGAGAAGCTTATTACAGACATTAAGTTTATGTTTGAGCTTGCTGTACAGCGTGGTATTGCACTAGCTAAACGTGCTTATCAAGAAGGCGATCTACACGATCTAACAATCAATCAGATTGCTAACTTCTTAAAGCAATTAGCAAATGCTCGTATCAATGCTATCGATATCTCAGTAGATAAAATCTTTACTGAAGCATCTGAAGAAGTATTACCTCAGGTAGGGTTACTGTTTACAGGCTCTAGCTTAGTTAACTTCTTTGAAGCAGCAAATACTAACTACGCTGTAGGTACTCTTACAGGTGATTGGGAATATCCACCAGAAGACTTTAAAACAGACTATGATACTGAACAGGAAATCCTTAATGGATGAGGGTTGTGATCTATAACCAAGGCAGAGTTTAGGCTCTGCTTTTTATTTAGCAAACTATATGGAGAAAACACGATGGACTTACAGAAAGAAAGACAAGAGTTTGAAGCTTGGCACTACAATCAATATTTGCTTGAGAACCCAAATATAGATAGTTCCAACGCTAAGTATATTTATGATTATGCACATAAAAATGTACTTGTGTTTCAGCTCAAGGAGTCGCATTTCACTGCATGGCAAGCAGCCAAAGCCCAAGCGGTTCCAGATGGTTTTGTAGTTGTGCCGAAAGAGCCGACGGATGCAATGCTATTCGCAGCAAGCGGCAGAGATATAGTTGCTGAGCATTACGGTGATGAAAACATAATGTGGTCAGAACTTAGAGAAACTTGGAAGGCAATGCTAGAAGCAGCACAGGAGCCAGCCAATGACTAATCTAATCAGTGGGAAAGAAGCGTTAATTGCACTGGCGGATGGTGAGGAGGTTGAGTACTGGTGTGAGAATGATCCAAGTATTCAAAAGAGATGGACACCAATTAAGGCACTTAATGAGTATAAATTAAGTTACTTTTTAGAGAATAAGCCGCGCTTCGAGTTCCG
>JACCEC010176272.1_pt1 | contig 14532 bp, 15 predicted proteins | sample 7450121 | NCBI WGS metagenome assembly JACCEC01 (sample SAMN15323455, study PRJNA562643) | freshwater metagenome | isolation source: river surface water | place: USA:Blue River Watershed | collected 2017-08-18 | reverse complement strand
TCGTCAAAGATCTCGTGCTTCTTGTCAGCAAGTTCCTTGAACTTGGCAAAGGCCGAGTTCAAGGCTTCTTCGCTCTCAAGCACCACGCCGAGCTCTGCAAGGCGGGACTTAAATGCATTACGCCCCGAGTGTTTACCGAGCACGAGCTTGTTCTGCGACCAACCCACATCTTCAGCGCGCATGATCTCGTACGTTTCACGATGCTTGAGTACGCCATCCTGATGGATACCGGATTCATGGGCAAAGGCATTGGCACCCACGATGGCCTTGTTCGGCTGCACTGGGTACCCCGTAATTTGCGAAATGAGCTTCGAGGCCGGCACGATCTGCGTGGCATCGATCCGCGTTTCTACCGGGAAGATGTCCGCACGCGTACGCACCGCCATGACCACTTCTTCCAGTGACGCGTTACCCGCACGCTCACCCAAGCCATTGACCGTACATTCCACCTGACGCGCACCCGCCATGACTGCGGCCAACGAGTTGGCCACGGCAAGGCCGAGGTCGTTGTGGCAATGCACCGACCAGACCACTTTGTCCGAACCCGGCACACGCTCAATGAGCTGCCGAATGGTTTCGGCATACTGTCCCGGCACGTTGTAACCCACGGTATCCGGTACGTTCAGGGTGGTGGCGCCCGCCTTAATGACAGCCTCGAACACACGGCAAAGAAAATCAATATCCGAACGGCCGGCATCTTCTGCCGAGAACTCCACATCATCCGTGTATTCGCGTGCCCAGCCGATGGCTTTTACCGCTTGCTCCACCACCTGGTCGGGCGTCATACGAAGTTTCTTCTCCATATGAATCGGGCTGGTAGCGATAAACGTATGCACACGCTTACGTGGGGCTGGGGCAATCGCCTCACCCGCACGACGGATATCGTTCTCGTTGGCGCGCGCCAACGAACAGACCGTCGATTCACGAATCACTTGCGCGATCGAGTTGATCGAATCAAAATCACCCGGTGACGCGGCCGCAAAACCGGCCTCAATCACATCCACGCGCATACGCTCCAGCTGGCGTGCCACACGGATTTTTTCGTCTTTGGTCATCGACGCACCCGGGCTCTGTTCGCCATCGCGCAAGGTGGTATCAAAAATAATCAATTGGTCTTTTTTCATGTCAGGCTCCTGCGGGCTAGGCCACTTTTTGTGCCCATGCCCTGAATCAAAATCGGGGGTTCCGGCTAGCACCGGAGCGGTCATTGCAATGCGAGTGGGGGGTTATTTTGTGCGCGCCACGCGCAGCAGCGGCCGTGCACCCAACAGTAGATGCAGCCAATAAGTCGCCCGACCGCCTGAGGCAGCCTCAAAGGCACCAGCGGCTTTAGCGATGAGAATCATAAACATTGCAGACATGACCTGTAATATAAGCCCTAGATGAGCCGCTGGCAATTGTTTTTGTCTATAAGTTCAATAGGTTCTGATCCTTAGGAGCACTGGCCATGAGACTGAATGCCCAACAATCCGTATTACTGATCATTGACGTGCAAGGCCGGCTTTCACCGGCCATAGACGGCGGAACTGCCGTTATCGACCATACCGCCTGGCTGATCGGGGTTGCTCGCCAGTTGGGCGTGCCCGTGATGGCGACCGAACAATACCCGCAAGGCCTGGGTGCCACCGAACCCAAAATCGCAGACCTGCTTTTACCCGGAGAACTTCTAGAAAAGAGTCACTTTTCGGCAGTCGCTGAGGGCAATCTATTCAGCCACGTCAATGGCAATCGCCGGCAATGGGTGGTTTGCGGCACGGAGTCGCACGTCTGCGTACAACAGACCGTGCTTGATCTATTAGCGGCAGGTCGGCAGGTCGCCGTTGTTGAAGAAGCGGTAGGCTCCCGCAAGGCCTCAGATAAGGCACTCGCGCTCAAGCGCATGCGGCAACATGGTGCGGATATCGTCTCTCGCGAAATGGTCGCCTTCGAATGGCTTAACAAAGCCAATACCCCGCAGTTCAAAGCCGTGCTCAAAGAATTTATCCGCTAAGCACTTCAAAAAACCTTCAAAGTGCCGCGAAACCCGCATCGACTTCCGGTTGCGTGGTCGGCCGAACCACCCGAGCGACTTCCACGCCATCCTTCATAAAGATCAGCGCTGGCCAGAATTTCACCGAGAAAGTCCGCCCTAAGCGCCGACCACGCCCATCTTCCAGGCGGAGATGCTGCACAGCAGGGTGTCGCTTCAGCGCATCAGCAATGAGTGGCTGAGCCACCTGGCAATGCGGGCACTCATTGATACCAAACTCCAGCAGCACGGCGCCGCGCATGACGTCGACTGCGTCACGAACGGGTTCTGGCGTAAAGGGAACGGGGGACATAGCGCACTCCTCAACAATGTAGCGATATCATAGCGCCCATGCTGCCTCATCATCTAGAACTTCTTGCGCCCGCCCGCGATGCCGATATTGGTATCGAGGCTATCATTCATGGTGCCGACGCCGTTTATATCGGCGGCCCTTCATTTGGCGCCCGCGCTGCTGCGGATAACACCGTGCAGGACATTGCCCGGCTGGTCAAGTATGCGCACCGCTTCGATAGCCGCATCTTCGTCACGCTTAATACGATCTTGCGCGATGACGAGCTGGAACCCGCCCGCAAGCTGGCCTGGCAACTCTATGATGCCGGCGTCGATGCGTTGATCATTCAGGACATGGGGCTGTTGGAAATTGATTTGCCGCCCATCCAGCTGCATGCCAGCACACAAACGGATATCCGCACCCCCGAGAAAGCCCGCTTCATGCAGGACTGCGGTCTGTCGCAGATCGTACTGGCCCGCGAACTGACACTGGCCCAAATCGCTGCCATTGATGCGGCACTGGGGCCACGCGATGCAGCTGGCCGCGCCGCCCTCGAATTCTTTATTCACGGTGCCCTGTGCGTGGCCTATAGCGGTCTCTGCTATATCAGCCATGCCCATACGGGGCGCAGCGCCAACCGGGGCGATTGCTCGCAGGCCTGCCGCTTACCCTACGAAGTGAAGGATGCACAAGGCCGTATTGTCGCTCACGACAAACATGTGTTGTCCATGAAGGACAATAATCAGAGCGATAACCTGAACGCACTCATTGATGCGGGCATTCGCAGCTTCAAGATCGAAGGCCGTTACAAAGACATGGCCTACGTCAAAAACATTACGGCGCACTACCGCCTGCTGCTTGATCAGATTCTGGAAGAACGCCCGGAATTGGCTCGAAGCTCGAGCGGCCACAGCACCTTCAGCTTTACACCGGACCCCAATCAGAATTTCAATCGTGAGTTCACGGACTACTTCGTACAAGGTCGCAAAGAAGATATCGGCGCCTTTGATACCCCCAAAAACCCGGGTCAGCCGATTGGCTGGATTAGCAAGGTAGGCGCTGATCACCTGGAACTGACCACCGACCAGCCAGACACCCAGCTGAACAACGGAGATGGTCTCTGCTACTACGATCTTCAAAAAACCCTCATCGGCCTGCAAATCAATAGAGCCGAAGCCACTGCCCAGGCCGGTGTCTGGAAACTCTGGCCCAAAGACCCCATGGCCAGCTTCAAGGATCTACGCGCCGAAGTTCAGGTAAACCGCAATCGCGATATGCAATGGACGCGCACGCTGGATAAGAAATCAGCCGAACGGTTGATCGGCGTCTACATCGGTCTGAACGATGATGGGCAAAAACTGCGCCTAGAACTCACCGATGAAGACGGCCATAGCGGCAGCGCAACGCTGGATGGCCCGTTTCAAATTGCCAACGACACGACACAAGCGGCAACCAAACTACGTGATGGCCTGCAGCGGCTCGGCGAGACAATTTTTAAACCGATTGCTGTTCAGTTGCAGCTGACGCGGCCCTGGTTTGTACCAGCCTCACAACTCAACGCGTTACGCCGTGCCGCAGTAGAAGCCCTGGAAGCGGCTCGAAGCAATGCCTGGCATCGACTACCACGTGCGACTCCCGTTTCACCGCCGGTACCCTACCCGGAAAACTCGCTCAGTTATCTGGCCAACGTATTCAATCAGCACGCACGGGACTTTTATGCCAAGCATGGCGTCAAAGTCATTGATGCCGCTTACGAATCACACGAGGAACAGAGTGAAGTCAGCCTGATGATCACCAAGCACTGTGTCCGCTTCTCACTCAACCTATGTCCCAAACAGGCCAAGGGTGTTACCGGGGTGCAAGGCACCGTGCGCGCAGAACCGCTACAGCTGATCAACGGCAAAGAGAAGCTGACCCTGCGCTTTGATTGCAAGCCCTGCGAAATGCACGTCATGGGCAAGATCAAACCAAGTGTGCTCAAGGCAGCCAGCGCAAGCCCGCTCCGTTTTTATAAAACGCGGCCAGACGCCAAAGGCGCGCATTAGGGATTCGTCGGCCGCCGCTTGGCCAGCAGTCGATCCAGCTGATTAGCAAACGTCTGCACATTTGATTTGGATAACGCCGATGGTCCGCCCGTATCAACACCGCTATTGCGCAAGCCTTCCATGAAGTTTCGCATGGTGAGTCGCCCTTCGATATTGTGCGCATTCATGAGTTCACCTCGTGAATCAAGTACGAGCGCGCCTTTGGCGATCACTTGTGAAGCCAACGGAATATCTGACGTGATCACCAGATCGCCGGGCGCTGCTTCTTGCACAATCCGCTGATCCGCCACATCAAAACCCGCAGGGACTTGGAGCGCCTTAATCCAGGGCGATGGGGGCACACGCAACATCTGGTTGGCAATTAGGGTCACATACACCTTGGCACGATTGGCTGCCCGATAAAGCACTTCCTTGATGGCAATCGGACAAGCGTCGGCATCGACCCAAATTTTCATACGATTGCCCTAATGAGAAAAGCCCCGACATCTGTCGAGGCTTTGAATGGAGATGGTGCCGATGGCCGGAATCGAACTGGCGACCTTCGCATTACGAATGCGCTGCTCTACCAACTGAGCTACATCGGCTCCAAGGGCAAGATTATAGCAAAATTTACGGCAGTGTTTCGCGGCTTGGTGGCCCCGATTGAATGAGCCAGGCCTGCCCAGCCATCGCTGGGGTTGTCAGCCTGGCCGGAATGCTTAAAGCCAGCTCATCGCCGGTCTTTGGATCGCGCCACTTGGCGGTGATGGTGGTTTCAGCCAAGCCATTTGCATCCACTGACCAGGTCCAGGTACGGCGCAGTGTCACCTCATCAACTTGAGTCTCATCCGAGCCCGCTAGCGGTGTTTGCCCAGCGGCCAGTTCAAAGCGCAAGGCTTCCAGTTTGTCTTCAGCCAGACGGACAGCGCTGTCATGCAACACGCTTTCCGCCGTGCCACTCAACATACTGAGCTGCAATCGAGCCAAACCTAAGAGCCCGACTCCCAATAGGACCAACGCAATCAATACTTCGATCAGGCTGAATCCATGCTGCTGAGCGGATTTCAATCGCAAATGCCTCATTCGCCATCACTCCAGCTACCCGGTACCGGTATAAAAACACCCAAGCGGGTTTGCGCCATTTGTAAGGCGATAGGCTGATAGGTGAATACGCCACCATCCTGCATCATCAGGTTGTTTTCTGCGATGAGCGCGCCATCAATGCGACCGGATATCAAGTGGAGTTCCGTGACCGGTGCCATGCTGTAGACCACCCCGGTGATGCGCGCAGACCCTGAGACCTGCAAACCACCACTGGCGATAACGACTACGGGCGCATTGCTGGACCCTAGCGCACCGTTCGTGAGCCGTGCATTGCCTTCGAGCCAGATGATGCGACTGCCAGCGGCAGCAACCGCTGCACTGCAGTCACCTTCACAACGGATACGCGTTGCTGCATTTTGAATCAACCCTTTGTCGGCACCGAACCAGGATTGAAAAAAAGCATCTGGAGTCATCTGCGCTATTGCCTTATCGTACATCACCACCGCTGTGTCCGGATGCGTGCCGGGAATCGTACTGCGTTGCACGGTTTCATCAACCACCACTGACTTACCCGCGTGGAGCAATAGGCCACGCACTGAGGTCGTTTGATTGATGATACTGACGGGACCTGTCGCCGAGATTTCTCCGCGGGCAGTGATGAGCGCATAGGGGATCTTGTGGATACCACCGCGCATGGCCAGCGTCTGACTCACGGTGGCGCGCCCTTGGTCACAACCCGCTACACAACCCGTGCTTTGTAATTGCAAGCGAATATCCGCCTTACCCATAGCCAGGCCTTTGATCTTGATGCTGGCGCTGAGCTGATCCCCCAGCGGCACCTGCATAACAGGCTGCAGGATGGCATCGTAAAAACCTTTAGCTTGACGATCAGCAAGTATCTGACTGCGCTGTAGCGGGTCATTCAATCGGGTCAGCGCAGTGGCCAAACCTGAATCCGCCGCTGCATAGGCCAGCCGATGCGCATACCCATTTTTAGTGATATGCAGATCGACCAGCAGATTGCGCTGTGTGAAAAGCAACATCAACGCGGCGCCGCCCAGCAGGATCAAAGCGACCGGGAGCACGCCCGCACCTTTCTGCAAAAGAAATAAACGCTTCACGGCGATACAACCGGATTACGCCAGGTCATGCGCCCAAGCTGCGTCCGTTCAATGGCAGGGTCGGCTTTAAGCCGGCCAACGATACGTATCTGAACAGCGGGCGTTGCGACCGTCAGCGCGCCTGATTTGACTTGCGTGCGCGCTGCTTGAAATTGCAGTTCGGTCACGTTCATGAATGCCGCATCACTGATGGTTTCTGCGGCTGACGCAGTGCCCGTATGCATGAGGATCGTGCCAGCTTTGGCATCGTGCGCGAAGCGGCCGCTGACCAGTTTCCCATCTGCATCACGATAGGCGTAAGTGAGTGTCGAGCCGACGAGTCCATCACGCAACGGTTGCCCATCAATCATCGGAGGCGTTGGTTGATCTTGCATAAATTTAATGGGGGCGCCAAGGTCGGACACGCCTTCAGGAAAGTGCCCGGCACGGCGGATATCTTGCAGCATGATGTCCATCAGGGTTCGAATATCCTGCTCGAGCCGCGTTACTTTCAAGGTCGTGGTATTGCCTTCTACCAAGCGCGAAACGAATTGCAACACACCGGCCATGACCATGAGGCCCAGAGCCATAGCGATCAAGGTTTCCAGGAGCGAGATGCCTCTTTCCGCTAGGCGTCGCTTAAACGCCCTGGTCAGTTTATTGCTGCCAGCAGGCCGCCGGCTCATAGCGCGTTTCCAGCCCGTGGGCGACTAGGGTCAGCGTGCTACAGGCAGTGCCTGCTTGCTCATCACTGAGCTGGTTGCTACCCGGCAAGGCTTTGGCCGTCAGTGTGTAATCCTGCACACCCGTGGCCTGAAAAGATAATTGATAATGCTTGGCGACTGGGGCTGCCGTGGTCCAGGTTGAGGGCAATACAGGCATGGCGCCAATACGGACAAGACGCTGCTTCTCCACAGCCAACTGCATGCGTAAAAGTTCTGCCTTGGCGTCGGCCCGCGCACTGCGCTTGAGATAGCCGTTGTAGGACGGATAAGCAATGCCGGCGAGCACGGCCACCACAACCAGCACAATCAACAATTCAATGAGGGTAAAGCCCGTCTGCAGCCGCCTGGCGGTTAGCACGGGCATCGCTTAGACCTGAGGACGCCGTTGCCGCTTGGGCAAAATGGTCGTGACATAGCCAGAGAGCGCGTAGACCAGAAAGAAGCCAAACAACCAGCCGGGTGGATAGCTTGAAATCAGCACCAGTGCCAGCGCAAAGGCCGCAACCGCAACAAAGGGCACGCTCTTACGCAGGTTGATGTCCTTGAACGAATAGAATTTCACATTCGTCACCATAGTGACGCCCGCAAAAATGGTCAGGCCAGCTGCCAGCCAGGAGACATCTGGGCCAGCAACGCCGAGGTCACCCATCACCCAGATAAACCCAACGACCAAGGCAGCAGCAGCCGGGCTCGGTAGCCCTTGGAAATAACGTTTGTCGACGACTTCCAGCGTGGTATTAAATCGCGCCAGACGAAGTGCTGCACCAGCACAGTATAAAAAAGCGGCTAACCAGCCGAACTTACCCATGCCACGCAGGGCCCATTCGTAAACGATTAGCGCCGGTGCCGCACCAAACGACACCATATCCGACAGCGAATCATATTCCGCACCAAAGGCGCTTTGCGTGCGCGTCATACGCGCTACGCGACCATCCAGACCATCCAGCACCATGGCGACAAAAACGCCAACGGCAGCCTGCTCAAAGGCGCCATTCATGGCTTGAACGATAGCGTAGAAACCCGCAAACAACGCCCCTGTTGTAAACAGGTTCGGCAATATATAGATGCCCCGACGTTTTACTTCGGGGTTAAACAGTGCTTTGCGTGGTTTTTTTGCAGGAAACATGCGGGAAGCTTAATCCAGTTCGGCGATGACCGTGGAAGAAGCATACACCTTCTCGCCAATACTGACTTTAACCTTGGCACTGAGCGGCAAGTAGAAATCAACGCGAGACCCGAAACGGATAAAGCCGTAACGCTCACCCGGGTTGAAACGATCACCCACGTTAGCGTAGTTCAGAATACGACGCGCTACCAAGCCAGCGATCTGCACGCAGGTGATGTCCTGGCCGGTTGGCGTACGCAGATGCAGGGCGCAGCGTTCGTTATGCTCCGACGCTTTATCCAGGGCAGCATTCAGAAAACTACCCGCGACATACCATTTACCAACAACTTCACTGGTGGTCGGAATACGGTTTGAGTGCACGTTAAACACGTTCATGAACACGCTGACTTTGAGTGCCCGACGATTCAACCAAGGATCTTCCGTTTCAGCGACAACGATCACGCGACCATCGGCTGAAGAAACAACACTGTTGGGGCCACCGGCGACAACGCGTGGCGGGTCCCGGAAAAACTGAACGACGAAAATAGCGATTGGCCAGAGCAACCAGGCCAATGCGCTATCCAGGACACTGGCCAGAACGGCCGCACCCAGCGCCAACCCGATAAAGGGCCAGCCCTCGCGGGCGAGAATAGGGTGCGGATAGTTCATAGTGTGTCCTTTGATGACTTAGTTCTTCGACTGATCGACCAGCTTGTTCTTGGCGATCCACGGCATCATGGCGCGCAGTTGCGTACCGACCACTTCGATCGGATGCTCTGCGTTCAGACGACGACGAGCGGTCATTTCTGGGTAGTTAGTGCGGCCTTCCAGGATGAAGCGCTTGGCGTATTCACCGTTCTGGATGTTACGCAGACACTCACGCATGCCTTCACGTGCTTGCTCAGCGATCACGCGCTGACCAGTCACATACTCACCGTATTCAGCGTTGTTCGAAATCGAGTAGTTCATGTTGGCAATGCCGCCTTCGTACATCAGGTCAACGATCAGCTTCAGTTCGTGCAGACACTCGAAGTAGGCCATTTCAGGGGCGTAACCGGCTTCGGTCAGGGTTTCGAAACCCATCTTCACGAGTTCAACAGCGCCGCCACACAGCACAGCCTGTTCGCCGAACAAGTCGGTTTCGGTTTCTTCGCGGAACGAGGTTTCGATCACGCCACCCTTGGTGCCGCCGTTAGCCGCTGCGTACGACAGGGCGATATCACGTGCCTTACCCGACTTGTCTTGGTAAATGGCGATCAGCGATGGCACACCACCACCCTTGAGGTATTCCGAGCGCACGGTGTGGCCTGGGCCCTTCGGGGCCACCATGATGACGTCGATGTCGGCGCGGGGCACAACCTGGTTGTAATGCACGTTGAAACCGTGTGCGAAGGCCAGGGCAGCGCCTGCCTTCATGTTCGGCGCGACGTCCTTGTTGTACACGTCCGGAATGTTTTCATCCGGCAACAGAATCATCACAACGTCGGCGTTCTTGACGGCATCGGCGATTTCTTCCACCTTCAGGCCAGCAGCTTCAGCCTTAGCCCACGAAGCACCACCCTTACGCAGGGCAACGGTGACGTTAACGCCCGAGTCGCGCAGGTTTTGCGCGTGTGCATGGCCTTGCGAACCGTAACCAACGATGGTGACCTGCTTGCCCTTGATGAGCGACAGATCGGCGTCCTTGTCGTAATAAACTTTCATGATGATCCTTTCAGAGGGAATTCAAAAAATTAAAAAATCAAACTTTAAGCATGCGGTCGCCACGACCAATGCCTGAGACGCCAGAGCGAACGGTTTCCAGAATCAGTACCGGGTCAATGGCGGCAATGAACGAATCCAGTTTATTCGATGTCCCGGTGAGCTCAATGACGTAGGCCGAATCGGTGACGTCAATGATGTGCCCACGGAAGATATCAGCCAGACGCTTCATCTCTTCACGATCTTTACCGGTGGCGCGCACCTTGATCATGAGCAGTTCACGCTCAACGTGCGGGGCTTCCGACAGGTCGATGACCTTGACCACATCGACCAGCTTGTTCAGCTGCTTGGTGATCTGTTCAACGATGTCATCCGTACCGGACGTCACGAGCGTAATACGCGACAGCGACGGGTCTTCTGTCGGCGCCACGGTGAGCGACTGAATATTGTAGCCACGGGCGGAGAACAGACCGGCCACACGCGAGAGCGCACCCGATTCGTTTTCCAGAAGGATGGAAATAATGTGTCTCATCATGGGCTCCTTACAGATGGTCTTCGGCCAGGACCATGTCGGACAGGCCCTTGCCAGCCGACACCATCGGGAAGACGTTGGCCGTCGGGTCGATGATGAAGTCCATGAACACCAAGTCGTTCTTGTGCTTGTCAGAGAACGCCAGTTCGAGTGCCGGACCGACATCTTCCGGACGCTCGATGCGCATACCCACATGACCATAGGCTTCGGCCAGCTTCATGAAGTCAGGCAGCGATGACATGTACGAATGCGAATAACGGTTCTCGTAGAACATCTCCTGCCACTGACGCACCATGCCCAGATAGCCGTTGTTCAGGTTGATGATCTTGACCGGTACGTTGTATTGCTTACAGGTCGAGAGTTCCTGAATACACATCTGAATCGAGGCTTCGCCGGTCACACAGGCCACCGTGGCACCCGGGTTCGCGTAACGCACACCCATGGCGTACGGCAGGCCGACACCCATAGTGCCCAGACCACCGGAGTTAATCCAGCGACGTGGCTTGTCGAACTTGTAGTACTGCGCAGCAAACATCTGGTGCTGACCGACGTCCGAGGTCACAAAGGCATCGCCCTTGGTCACTTCCCAGAGCTTTTCGACCACCGCTTGCGGCATGATCTTCTCAGGGCTCTTACGATAGTTCAGGCAGTTACGACCACGCCAATCGGCAATGGTTTCCCACCACTGAGCGACGGCCGCATCCGGCTTAGTGCCAATGGCTTCCAACTGTTTCATCAGCTCTTCCAGCACATCCGGCACATTGCCCACGATCGGCACATCGACCTTAACGCGCTTGGAAATCGACGATGGGTCGATGTCAATGTGAATGATCTTGCGCGGGTGCGTGGCAAAGTCTTCAGGGTTACCAATCACGCGGTCATCAAAACGGGCACCAACGGCCAGCAGGACATCGCAGTGCTGCATGGCCATGTTGGCTTCGTAGGTGCCGTGCATACCCGGCATACCCATGAACTGCTTGTCCGTGGCCGGATAGGCACCTAGACCCATCAGCGTATTGGTGATCGGGAAACCCAGGTAGCGCGCCAGCTTGGTCAGCGGGTCAGCGGCATCCGACAGAATCACACCACCACCGCTGTAAATCATCGGGCGCTTGGCTTCCAGCAGCAAATGCGCTGCCTTCTTGATCTGGCCCTGATGGCCCTTGACCACCGGATTGTACGAACGGATGTGAACGGTTTCCGGGTACGTAAATTCTGTTTTATGAGCGGTGACATCCTTCGGAATATCGATCAGCACCGGACCAGGACGGCCGCTGCGTGCGATATGGAAGGCCTTCTTAACCGTCTCAGCCAGATCCTTGACGTCTTTGACCAGGAAGTTGTGCTTGACGCACGGACGCGTAATACCCACCGCATCACTTTCCTGGAAGGCATCCTGACCGATGTAAAAGGTGGGCACCTGACCGCTGATCACGACCAGTGGGATCGAATCATAGTAGGCCGTTGCAATACCGGTCACGGCATTGGTCAGGCCAGGACCCGAGGTGACCAGGGCAACGCCAACGCGCTGCGACGAACGGGAATACGCGTCGGCGGCGTGAACGGCAGCCTGCTCGTGTCGTACCAGTACGTGATGAATTTTGTCTTGTTTGAATAGCTCGTCGTAAATATGAAGCACGGAGCCACCGGGGTAGCCGAAAATCGTATCGACGTTTTCAGCCTGCAGACATTTAACAAGAATCTCTGCGCCACTTATTGCTGCTGACATACACACCTCCTCGCGAAGCGTCACTTCGCCTTGCCCCTATCCGGCACGCACACCTTGTGAGTGGCTCCGACAACAGGGTTGTGGTTACGGGGAAAACCGCCAATGATAGCCAGTGCAGCACATTTGGGCAAGACTTGTTAGAATCGCCCCGAATTCTAGTGTTTCATTTTCTAGCCGGAGCAATTGCTTGGCCACCCCACGCGAACTGGATGCTTTTCTTGCCGATGTCGAGCGCCGGGCCTATAAAACGGCCTGGTTTGCCGTGCATAACGAAGAAAATGCACTCGATATCGTGCAGGATGCCATGCTCAAACTGGCCGAAAACTATGGTGACCGCCCCGCCGAGGAACTACCCGCCCTGTTTCAACGGATTCTGCAGAACACCATTCGCGACTTTTACCGGCGCAGCAAGGTGCGCAACCTGTGGACGACTCTGTTTTCGGCACTGGGTGGCGGCGAAGACGAGGACGATCAGGAAAAAATCGATCGTTTGCGCTCACCCGATGCCGACCAGGCTGAACGGCCTGAAGATGCCCTGGCGCAACGCCGAATACTAGAGGCGATTGAAGACGCCTTGGCAACTTTGCCCGCACGTCAACGAGAAGCCTTCCTCCTGCGTTATTGGGAAGGATTAGACACTGCAGAAACTGCCGAAGCCATGGGTTGCTCCCAAGGCAGCGTCAAAACCCACTGTTCCCGAGCCACACAAACTCTGGCAGCGGCCCTGAAAGAAAAAGGACATCAGCTATGACCCATCCATCGCAGCAACATGACCGCACGCAGGACGACCTGCTGGCTAAAGCCGTGGCGCGCGCATTGGATCAGGGCACTGACATCCTGCCTAGCCGTGTCACCGCTCGCCTGGCGCAAATGCGCGAACAGGCACTTTCCCACCAAAAACAATGGCAAAGTGCCCTACAACTGGCCGGACAAAGCACCCATCGCGCCGTCGGCAGCCTGTTTGGGGATAGCTTTGGTTCAGCCACCGATTGGCGGCGCTGGGCCGCATCGGCTGGCATTTTGTTGCTCACCGGTGCTTTTATGTTCTGGCAGGCACAAACGCAGATTGAAGATCTGGCCAGCGAAGATAGCGCACTGCTCAGCGAAGCGCTACCACCTAACGCTTTGATTGACAAAGGATTTCAGACATGGCTTTCCACCGGAACGCCAACCGTAACGGACTGATCCTGATTGCGGTACTGGTCGCTGCCATTACTGTGGCGGTGGCGTACCCACGCGCGCGCCCAAACCAGGATACGCCTAGCGGTGTGCGGGTGGCTGTACCACCGCAGCCCAACTGGAAAGAACTGAAACCCGCTCAGCAGGCTATTCTGGCGCCACTGGAAGAAGACTGGAACAACATGGAGCGCTTCCGCCGCAAAAAGTGGCTGGAAATTGCTGCTAAATATCCCAATCTGAGCGAGGCAGAACAAGAACGCGTGCACGAACGGATGCAGGTGTGGGCTAATCTGACACCCGCCCAACGCCAAGCTGCACGTGAACGCTTCCGTGAACTGGCCAAACAGACGAATCCCGAGGAACGGGCTGAACTCGCGCAAAAATGGGCGGATTACCAGAACCTGCCAGAAAATGTGCGCGCCCGCCTAGAGGAAGAGGCACGCGAGCTTGAACTGGCCAACAAGCGCGCTGCGCGAACACCGGCGGTGGATGGCAAACCCGTAGCCACCACCACCAAAGAAGGTGCCCTGCCTGCCGGGACTGCCGCAGGCTCTTTAGCGACGGCGCCTGGCGCCGTCAAACTCGTACCGCCCAAAGCTGCCGCCCCAGTCAGCCCACTGACTTTTGCGCCCACAAAACCGGTAGAAGACAGCGCAAGTCCGGCGACTAACACGGAGTCTTCCGGCAATGACAGCCGCTGAACGCGCGCCCTTGGCACGACGCCTGGGGAGCCTGCTTTATGAAGCGCTGGTCATTCTGGCCTTAAGCATCTTTCTTTTTATCCTGCCGGTCGCCATTTTTGCCGGCCTGACGCAACGCATGCCCGGAACGGCGCTACTCTGGTTTTATCTGTTTACGCTGCTCGGCACTTATTTTGTCTGGTGCTGGGCCCGCGCCGGCCAGACACTGGCCATGAAAACCTGGCGCTTACGCTTGATCGATGCACAATCGGGTCGGCCGCTGCGCCCGTTACAAGCCATTGTCCGTTACGGCATGGGCTGGCTGTGCTGGCCAACGGGCCTGGCGCTGCTCTGGAGTTTTATCGATCCGGACCGGCAATTTCTCCATGACCGCATTGCCGGCAGCCGGATCG
>JACCEC012717046.1_pt1 | contig 14545 bp, 13 predicted proteins | sample 7450121 | NCBI WGS metagenome assembly JACCEC01 (sample SAMN15323455, study PRJNA562643) | freshwater metagenome | isolation source: river surface water | place: USA:Blue River Watershed | collected 2017-08-18 | reverse complement strand
TGGAGCCCATGCACCCGGAATGTTACGTTTAAATTTACAAGAAATGGGGGCTACTTATTATACAGGGAACTGTCATAAATGGTTATCTGCACCGAAAGGAGCGGCGTTTTTATGTGTAAAACTGAATAAACAATCGTTAATTCGTCCGGTTACAATTAGTCATGGAGCTAATTCTCCCCGTAGCGATCGCTCTCGATTTTTCTTAGAATTTGATTGGACAGGGACACCTGATCCGAGTGCGTATTTATGTATTCCTGAAGTGATTAAATTTCTAGGTTCTCTCTTACCCGGAGGATGGTCAGAATTAATCAATACTAATCATAATTTAGCCATCCAAGCTAGAAAAATATTAGCAGAAAAATTAGAGATATCCTTACCTTGTCCTGATGAGATGATCGGTTCAATGGCTGTTTTACCGTTGGGGAAAAGATGGCAACATTTTTCAGATTTGAATCAAAAACTTTGGGATGAATATAGAATTGAAGTTCCGATGATGCCTTGGGATGATGAAAATAAACCTTTAATGAGAATTTCGGCTCATGTTTATAATCATCTGTATCAATATGAATATTTAGCAGAAGTTTTAAGTGCTTGTGCTAAATAAATGACCGAGTTAAGAAAGAGAACAGGAAACAAGAAATCACCAAATGTAAAATCATCGTGTTTGGGTAATTAGATTGCCTTTGACTTCGCTTATAGGGATGATGTAGAAACAGTCATCAAATCTTATGTGTATTTTGAATCATGCAATCTCCTATGTTTTAGGATAGGATAGAATAGAAAAAAATAGCAATACAAAAATAATAGGAAATGAATCATGCGAGAAGCCAGAAATGTTTTAGGTGGACAATTAGAATTGTGTTGCTCTAATCCCATGACCGGATTTTATCGGGATGGATTTTGTTATACTGGGGGACAAGATTTCGGGGTTCATGTGATTTGTGCCCAAGTTACGGCAGAGTTTCTGGAATTTACGAAAGCCCAAGGAAACGACCTCAGTACCCCAGTTCCCGCCTTTGGCTTTCCAGGGTTAAAACCGGGTGATCGTTGGTGTTTGTGTGCGTCTCGTTGGCAGGAAGCGATGGAGGCGGGAGTTGCACCGCCTGTGGTCTTAGAAGCGACCCATGCTAGAGCGTTAGAAATGGTTTCCCTTGATGACTTGAAACAATATGCCGTTCAGGGTTAGCCGAAAACGATATAGTAAGAAATTGAAATTCTTAACGGTTTTTGAGATCCTATGTTCACCGTAGACATTATTGTTAAATACACTCCCATCCCGTTGTCCATTCAAAAAAAATCCGCCGAGGATGCGGAAGCCATTTACAATCACGTTTTAGAGGTCTTACGGGGAGGAACAACGCAGGTCTTAGAATTTACTTGCGATAAGATGACTGAGAAGAAATTAGCTATTCTCAGTAGTGAAATTTCTGCGGTACAAATTTCTGATAAACAGGGGGGAAATGCCGCCGGAAAAGCCCCTGGGTTTGCGGTTTAACGGCAGAATAGAGGAAATCACAACGAGCATGGAATCTTCCAGTCCAGCGATACGGGTACAAGACCTATGCTTTAGTTGGCCAAGCGGGGTACAGGTGTTAAAATCCTGTTCCCTGGATGTCCCCAAAGGAGAATTTTGGATGCTTTTGGGGACAAACGGAAGCGGAAAGTCAACTTTATTACGATTATTGGCGGGATTATTAACATCTCAGTCGGGAGAAATTCACACCCAAGGACGGGTGGGGTTTGTGTTTCAAAATCCTGACCATCAGTTAGTCATGCCAACAGTCGGTGCGGATGTTGCGTTTGGATTAGTTGAGGATCAATTACCTTGGATAGAAGTGAAACAACGGGTAGAAGATGCCTTAGCTGCGGTGAAATTATTAGAGTTACAACGACGTCCGATTTATGCGTTAAGTGGAGGACAAAAACAACGAATTGCGATCGCAGGTGCATTAGCAAGACATTGTGAAGTTTTACTTTTAGATGAACCTACGGCTTTATTAGATCCTGATAGTCAAAATGATTTAGTAATTGAAGTCCAACGGTTAGTTAAAACTAGAGGAATTACCGCGTTATGGGTGACACACCGTTTAGATGAATTAGATTATAGTGATGGTGCATTTCTATTAGAAAATGGTGTCGTTGTGGGTCAAGGTAATCCAGAACCGTTGAAACAGCGATTAATGAAAAAAGGGTTGACATCTTCTCCTTTATAGAATCTAGGATTATTTGATATTGAGGGGAAAGGGGATCAAAAAATGCGATCGCCTTTGACTGGGCATTTTTTCTCATTACCCCTGATATTTGGTTGAATCAAACAGCATTCGCTAACTATAGTATGTAGAACTATAGTTAGCAATTTTCGTAAAATAGCGATAGAAAAAGCTTTGGTTCCTCAAAAGCATGAAAGAACCGATTTTAGTTCAATTTGGCCAACAAGTTAGAAAAGCTAGGTTGAAGCAAGGTTTATCCCAAGAAGAACTAGCGGAGAAAGCAGGAGTACACCGAACCTATATCGGTATGATTGAAAGAGCAGAAAAAAATATTACTTTATTAAATATTGAAAAGTTAGCCAAAGCTTTAGACATTACTATTATTGATTTACTGAAAACAGATGATGAATGAATTGATCAGAAATATTGAAGAATTTTGTGTAAAATATAATATACTGCCAGAAAGTTTGCCAGAAATTCTTCAAGATCCTAAAGTTTTACCCATGATTCGGGGGAAAGCTTTTGAATATTCTGCCATATCAAAATTTGAAAATTTTCTGGATAAAGAATCTTGGAAAATTGTAAAACCTAAAATTAATCCTCAATTTGGTTTCCATGATCAAGATGTGGTTATTACTCATTTAGAAAGCCATACCAATATTAGAGTAGAATGCAAACTTGCTGCTAAAGGTAGGTATAGAAAAGTTAAAGCAAAAGTAGAAGATAAGACTCAATACTTTGAGATTGATGTTAAGTGTATGCGGAGTCGAACTTTGGGTCAAGAAAGGGCTAAACAAGTTTCTGCTCAGGTGAATATTCCAGTTGATGTGATTATGATTCATAATGATCAGTATTTACCCCATAGTTTTGATGTTGTTGTCACATCAATTGCGAATGCTTTTTATAAAACAGATGAAGCGACAGGCAATTTTGAATGGTGTCCTCAAGCAAAAGCAAAAGATTTTTTAGAGAGAATCAGCAATAAAACTATTATAGATTTACAAGATGAGTCTAATCTAAAAGATATTATATTTGATAAAGTTTATATTGCTCAGTCTCAAGATTTAGCTGCTGTCTTTGGAAATAATATCAAATGCACAAGACGAGAATGCAAAACTCCCTCTAGTTGTGGCTTTATCCCTAATTTTCCCAAAATTGTTTTTGATCTCAATACAGGTAAACCCTTACCCCCTTGGTTTGAGTTAGAAGATTGCTTACAAGTTTTAGAAGCTTTTATCAAGGATGGATAGGTTACACAGTTAATTATATTAGTAATAAAGGGGTAATTCTAGCTGCTTATAAGAAAAGGATAGATTAATTTCATTTAATCTATAATTCGTGATAAAAATTTCTTTACCTTTGTATCGACTGCCTTTTTGTTTCAAGGTTTTTGAACTATTATTATCTTTATATTTTTTCTGATCATCAGTTCTCCCAACGGTATAGTTCCATTCTTTCTCATCAATTTTAGAAGCCCATTGATAGAGTTCTCGAATTTCAGAAACATTATCATAAGTTAATAAAAAATTAAGCCGTTTGCTATGTAATTTAAGAAGTTCGGATAGTCTAAAGTGGTCATCTTTTGTAAAGTGATGCGTATAAAAATTATCTTGACGAGCGTTAAAATAAGGAGGGTCTATGAATAAAAATGCACCATCTTCAGCTTGATTAAAAACTTCTTCAAAATCAAAGTTTGTAATTCTAACATTTTGAAGCTTTTGAGAGGTACGCAAAATATTACGAGGCCAATTTTCAGGCTTCATGCTATATTTATCGCCATATCCCCAATAGCAACTTTCCCTTTTCATAATTCCAGAGTAGGAAGTTCGATTTAAGTAAAACCATCTCACCGCTTTTTCTAAATCGTTAGTCGGTTGATATTCATTTTTATAATAAGTATGGCGTTCTTTTGTGGCTTGTTCTCCTTTCAGCTTTTCAATTAAATCATGAGGTTTGTCTCGAATAATTAGATAACAATTAATTAATTCTCTATCAATATCATTTAACCAATTTTTATTAACTTTTTCTTTTGCAAAAAATATGGAGCCTCCTCCAACAAAGGGTTCTATATAATGGGTATGATGCGGGATATATTCTAAGATTAAATTACGGGCATAAAATTTACCACCCGGATATCTAAATGGGGAATTAATCGCATGATTCATTAAAACTTTCTCCAATTATTGAATCTTCTTCGCTTTTTGAATCAATTTTAAGTATTTTTTAAATCAATAATGATAACTATAGTATGCAGAGCTAATTTTGTCAACCCTGAATTGACAATAATGCGATCGCACTCATTTAATAACTTTCAATAATATGATCTAGCTTAACATTTTTCTCAACTCTAAAATTAGGCTGTAGAAAAATTATAGCTTAATGCGATCGCCCTCCCGAAAAGTGACAGAAGAGGGATAAATTAATAGTTCATCATCAAACCCCTTATTAACTCTAGTTTTTTCATTAACCCTTCCTGATCTATCCAACCCACATAACCACCAAATTGAAGTTCATCATCACTATCTAATACATAAACATGATGTACGTTAATAGCATTAACATATAAATAAATTTTCCCACTTTTATCAGGAAATTTCAAATAAAGATCTCCCTTCTGAATATTCTTGCTATGATAATTAAGTTTGATTCCCATAACTTCGGATATAGGTGTCATCCCCTTAATAAGTTTCCTTCCCATAACTTCGTATATCGGTGTCATACCCTTAACTTGAGATAAATGGTGAATTACGGTTTTTAAGAAATTTTGAAAAACCACTTTTTGTTGATTCAAAATATTATTAGTAATTAATCTAGCAGTTTGAGGACAATCCCAATAACTACTATGGGCATCACTACAACCTAAAACCATCGCTAAGTCAGTTTGACCCAAACTTCTAGCTGTTTTTTCAGCCAAGTTAACATCCTCTAATAAATACTCATCGTTGAATTTCAGACAACTATTTTCAGCCAGATGTAAACTTGCTTTTAAGGGATAAGCAATTAAGTCCGAAGCATGAATTAAATTGAGCCATCTTAAAGGCTGTTCAGAAGAATAGGAATCAGCAAATTGATTAACTTTTTCGGGGCGCACATCTAACATAGTATTAATAAATAAAATGGGGGAACCCATGATTGTGATACTCTTCAAATTAACCTGATGTTTAAGTTTCACATCCGTCTGATTTTCTAATTCTCGAAGCATCGCTCGAATCGATAAAGCGGGGTCTTTCGCTGAAAATCGATCTGAAAATAAAACATCCCATAGAATCACAGTTCCTAACGAATGGGCAACAATATGAAGTTCAGAATCATTGGGATTTTGCTTAATAAAATTATAGAGTTGTTGAGCGATTGTTTTGCGAACTTCTCGACCCTTATCAGGATTCATATAGGTAAAAAAATCACCCAAGAATTGAGAAAATAAGCCTTCTCTAAAGGGTCGATATCGAAAAATCTCTTCACTATCAATTTTAGGATATTTCTTTTTAACGGCTGCTAAATCTTCATCAATCCCATTCCATATTTTCCCCATATCCGTTAAGGCAGAACCCCAAAAACTAGCATAAAAATGAGGGTTCTTTTCTTCCCGGTGACTAAATTCTGTTTTGATCAGTTGTTGTAAATTTGATGAGTAGCAAGCATCTCTGGTGGCGACACCATGAATAAAGAATACAAGCATAATCGAGAATAGATCAAGTGTTTCTGAGTTGGGTTAGGATTTAATTATAGCTCATTTCGTGAAGGCTGTTTAATTGTAATTGAAGAAGTTGATAATAGTTTACATCGTTGTTTGTTTGATCCTTAGCGACTATTATTAAAATGGGAAATCACATCGCCCAATCTTCCAATCTTCGGTATGAAATCACTTGAACCTGCTAAACGTCGCTTAATTCCTCGACGGAACCAAAAGTAACCGTTTTCTCTTCAAAACATGAAAATTTGGTTGACACTTGTGAGGTAATAAGCTATCTTTATATTGAAAGTTGCATTATATAGGATTTAACTTTAAAATAGAATTAAAATCAAACAATGTTAATTCGGTTTACTGTAGAAAATTTTCTATCTTTTAATGAAAGAACTGAATTTACGATGATTGCTTCTCCTGACAACAATCATCCTCGCCATGTTGTTCAAGAGGATAACAAAGAATCCATTAGATTATTAAGAACTTCTGTGATTTATGGAGCTAATGCTTCTGGTAAATCTAACCTAATCAAAGCGATGAAATTTGCTCAAGATTTTATTGTAGATGGCGTTGATAAAAATAAAAATATAAAAGTTAGCCCATTTAAACTTGATCAAGATTCTTTACAAAAGCCCTCTCGGTTTGAATTTGAGTTTAGACATCATCAAAAACAGTATGCTTACGGATTTATTATTGATGCTACCCAAGTTTATGAAGAATGGTTATTTGAAATAGGTATTACCAAAGAAGAAAGAATTTATGAAAGAAATGGCAATGATTATCAATTTAACTTTAAACATTCTCTATTTAATAAAATAGAAGGCGAAGAAGAAAACAGAATTAAATATGAATCTAAAAGTACGAGAGAAAATTTATTATTCTTAACTAATTCTAAAGAGCGACGTATTACACATTTTAAAAATATTTATAATTGGTTTTCAAATGTATTAACAATTTTATTTCCTGAAAGTAAACCTTTTGCTCTACCCTTACTGTTAAAGGACAATGAAGAATCATTAAACCCAGATTTTTTTAATGATTTTAATCAATTACTAAAATCTTTGGATTTGGGGATAGAAAGAGTAGATATTAATGAGATTGATTTAGAGAACTATGAGAGAATTCCACTAGAATTTAAAGAAATGATTCAAGAAGAATTCCCTTATCATGATGAAACAGCTAATGCAATATTTGTTTTATCGAGAAATAAGGGGAGCAGTTTAATGATTCGGTCTATTCCAGGTTCAAAAGCTTTAAAAGTTATGAACTTGGCTACAATTAAGCAGGATAAAAATCAAAAAGAAGTTTTGTTTGAAATTGAAGAAGAATCAGATGGAACCCAAAGAATTATAGATTTAATCCCAATGTTAATTAAACTCTCTCAAGACGATGCTGTTTTTGTGATTGATGAAATAGAGAAAAGTCTTCATGTATTGTTAGCACGGAAAATATTTGAGCTTTTTCTCAATTTTGAAATAGGCAATCAAAATGATAAATTGCATAATAGCCAATTAATTGCTACAACACATCAAGTTACTCTTTTGGATATTAAAGAACTTTTTAGAAAAGATGAAATTTGGTTTATTGAAAAAGATCAACAGGGACAATCAATTGCTTATTCTCTGGCTAATACCCATGTAGAAAACTTAGATTTAGTTAAAGGTTATATTAACGGTCGGTTTGGAGCTATCCCTTTTTTCAGAGCGATTAAAAATAATGAAAAACCTGTTTTGGCTACATAGGGATAAAAAAATGCCTAGAGAAAGAAATGATTATCAACGAATAGTTCAAGATATTTTAGATGAATGCCAGGATGGTAACTGGAAAATTTATGTAATTGCAGCAGAAGGTGACAAGACAGAATATTTTTATTTCCAGAAGCTTATTCAACAATACAGTTTACAGTTAAACAAGAGGAATATTAAGTTAAAATATCTTGATAGAATCCATTCTGGAGACTCTGCTCCTGCTGCTGTTTATGCACAATTAAAGCAATGTTATGATGAGTTAGTTAAAAAATATGATATCCAAGAGTATGATGAATTATGGATGATTATTGATACAGATGATTATAACAACCGTAAAATTCAAATTCAGCAATTAACAAAACTCTGTCACGACAACAAAAATTTTAAGATGGGATTGAGTAACCCTTGCTTTGAACTTTGGTTGATTCTCCATTTTGTAGATGTTGATAGTCAAATTGAGAAAGGTAACAATTCTAAAAAATTTAAAACTAATAAAAAACGAAAAGTTAAACAACCTACAATTAGAGAATCTATTGAAAATGAAGGAATCAAAGGTAGACCTAAACTCTGTAAGCAGGTTCTTGATGATATCCACCCAGATAAATCTAAATCCAATTACTATAAAGAATTTATTAAAGGTGAGTCTATAATTGCTGCCATTGAACGAGCGAGAAAACTAGGAGACTTTACTCCAGAAGATAAGGACTTTCCTCAAAAAACAATCGGTACAACAGTTTATAAACTTTTAGAGCAGTTTTCAGAAGTCTTGAGACAATTAGATTAAAGCTTCTCCATTTATTCCTAACCCCAATATTAAAAAAGGGTACAGCATCGCCATACCCTCATGATTTTAACCCTTAAAATTCAGCAGACTATCCCGCTAACTTTAGTATGATAACTTTTGTTATAAAATATACTTAAACGAGTAGGCTATACTATAATTATATATATTCTAAAAGTAAGGTATAATATGAAACAGTTAAAACTATTTTCTGTAATATTCGCTGTTTCCTTAGTAGCCTGTGCCTCTTCCTTGTGCATCTTTTTGTTAATTGCGTTTTTTCAGAGTAAGGTTAGAAATAATGAGGGATTTGAACTTTATCAGCAGGGAAAATTAGAAGAAGCTATCGAAAAATATAACGAAGCTATTGAACAGAATCCTAAATTTGCCATTGCTTATAATAATCTATGTCTTGCATTAGCTAGTCAAAGAAAATTAGAAGAAGCGATTGAGAAATGCCAGAAAGCTATTGAGCTTGATCCTAAATTAGCAATGGCTTACAATAATCTTGGTTTTGCACTTGCTAGTCAAGGAAAATTTCCAGAAGCTACCGAACAATACCAGAAAGCTATTGAGCTTGACCCTCAATTAGTTGAGGCTTACAATAATCTATGTCACGCACTTGCTACTCAAGGAAAATCAGAAGAAGCTATCGAAAAATGCCAGAAAGCTATTGAGCTTGATCCTAAATTAGCAATGGCTTATAATAATATAGGTTTTGCACTGGCTGGTCAAGGCAAATTTTCAGAAGCTATCGAACAATGTCAAAAAGCTATTGAGCTTGATCCTAAATTAGCAATGGCTTACAATAATCTTGGTGCTGCACTGGCTGGTCAAGGAAAATTTTCAGAAGCTATTGAACAATATCAAAAAGCTATCGAACTTGATCCTAAGTTAGCTCTTGCTTACAATAATCTTGGTGTTGCAATGGCTAGTCAAGGAAGACTTGAAGAAGCAATTGCCGAGTATCAAAAATCATTGAACCTTGACCCAAATTCGGCTTTAGTGAAGAAAAACTTAGAAGAAGCCTATCAACTTTTGTCTTATCAACTTATACAACGCCAACTCAGGCAACAATACCAATATTGAAATAATCATATAATATTCAGCCAATTAAAAAAGGGTATGACAACGCCATACCCTCATTATTTTAATCCTTAAAATTCAGCAAACTATCTCTGTTGTAGAGACGTTGTATACAACGTCTCTACAATCATTTATTTCGCTTTAGCAACGTCCATGACTTCATCTAACAATGTGCCAGATTCTTCCATCTTGCCAATGTCAAGAATCGTTTTAATCACAGAGTCGGGGTTCAAACTCATTGAGTCAATTCCCAATTCAACTAAGAAGCGGGCAAACTCTGGATAATCGCTCGGTGCTTGACCACAAATCCCAATCTTGCGACCATATTTTTTAGCCGCTTTAATCGCAATCGTCACCATCCGGCGGACGGCTTCGTTGCGTTCATCGAAGATATGGGCAACTAAAGCGGAGTCACGGTCTAACCCTAACGTTAATTGAGTTAAGTCATTAGACCCAATGGAGAACCCGTCGAACACTTGGGCGAATTCATCGGCGAAAATCACGTTACTGGGCAATTCGCACATCACATAGACTTGCAGACCATTGACGCCCCGTTTCAGACCGTGTTTTTCCATTTCTGCTAACACTTTGCGACCTTCATCGGGAGTGCGACAGAAGGGAATCATCGGCACCACGTTGGTTAATCCCATTTCGTCCCGAACCCGTTTCAGGGCGACACATTCTAACCCATAGGCTTCGCGGTAGTTGGGGTCATAGTAACGAGATGCACCCCGCCAGCCAATCATCGGGTTTTCTTCTTTCGGTTCAAACTGACGACCGCCTAACAAGTTCGCATATTCGTTGCTCTTGAAGTCGGACATCCGTACAATAACCGGATTCGGATAGAACGCCGCCGCAATCATCCCAATCCCGTGAGCCAGTTTATCCACAAAGAAGTCGGGTTTATTGGGATAAAGTTTGGTCAGGTCAGCAATTTCCCGTTTGACTAATTCGTCTTCGAGTTGGTCAAATTTCAACAACGCTAACGGGTGAGCTTTAATATGGTTGGCAATAATAAACTCAAGTCGCGCTAACCCCACACCATCGCAAGGAATACCGGATAACCCAAAGGCTTCTTCGGGGTTCCCGACGTTCATTAAAATTTTCGTCCGCGTTTTCGGCAGATTATCCAGAACGGTTTCTTGGACTTCAAAGGGCACTAAGCCTTCATAAACGCGACCTTCTTCCCCTTCAGAACAGGAAACGGTAATTTCTTGTCCATTTTTAATCACGGCTGTAGCGTCGCCGCAACCAACAATGGCTGGAATTCCCATTTCACGGGCGATAATCGCTGCGTGGCACGTCCGTCCACCTGCGTTGGTGACGATGGCGCTGGATTTCTTCATGATGGGTTCCCAGTCGGGGTCAGTCTTATTGGTGACTAACACTTCACCCGCTTGGAATTCATCAATTTTATGAACATCCAGAATCACTCGCGCTTTCCCTTGACCAATCATTTCGCCAACGGCCCGACCCCGTGACAAAACGTCGCTGGTTCCTTTGAGTTTGAAGTTTCTGAGAACGGAACCGGATTTTTGAGATTGTACCGTTTCAGGACGAGCTTGGACGATGAATAATTGTCCGGTAATACCATCTTTCGCCCATTCAATATCCATCGGGGTGTAAGTACCACGAGCTTGCGAATAGTGGTTTTCAATAATACACGCCCATTTTGCTAATTGCAAAATTTCATCGTCATTAATACAATATTTTTCCCGTTCAGATTGAGGAACGGAGACGTTTTTCGTCAGTTTAGAACCGCCGATGTCATAAACCATCTTCAGTTCTTTGGTTCCTAAGCGTTTTTCTAAAATCGGACGGAACCCTTGCAATAAAGTCGGTTTGAACACGAAATATTCATCGGGGTTCACCGCACCTTGTACAACGTTTTCTCCTAACCCATAGGCGGCGGTCACTAACGCAGCATTTTTGAATCCGGTTTCCGTGTCAATGGAGAACATGACCCCAGAACTGGCGAGGTCAGACCGCACCATTTTTTGAACACCAACGGATAAAGCAACGTTAAAATGATCAAAGCCTTTAATGGTTCGATAGGAAATCGCCCGGTCGGTGAAAATCGAAGCAAAGCATTTATGGCAAGATTCTAATACGCCTTCTTCGCCATAAACGTTTAAATAAGTTTCTTGTTGTCCGGCAAAACTAGCATCGGGTAAGTCTTCGGCGGTCGCGGAGGAACGAACAGCAACGTCTACATCGTTTGCATAACGTTTGCATTCTTCCTTATATTCTTCGCCAAATTGGTTGCAGAAATCCCCATCTGTACTGTAGCGTTCACAAAGTTTTTTATACGCGCTGGTAATCGCTTCTTCTAGGTCGGCTGGAAACGGAGTATCAAGGATTAAAGAACGAGCTTGTTTACCGCGTTGCCGCAGGTTTTGCATATCTTCAACATCGAGGTCTGCAAATAATTCTCGTAATTTTTTTTCTAAACCCGCAGACTCAATAAAATAACGATAAGCATAAGCAGTCGTGGCAAATCCATTGGGAACATTCACGCCTTGGGGGGTGAGTTGTTGAATCATTTCACCCAAGGATGCGTTTTTCCCACCCACTAAGGGAATATCTGAAATTCCCACTTCATCAAACCACAACACAAAAGCTTTTTCCTTCGCTTCTGAATTTACGGTTCCAGTCGTTGCATAAGCGTCAACCATTTTACAATTCCTCCAATTGGAATGACGATTTAATTCACTCGTCAATCTTTTTTTATTTAAGTTCAAACTTAGGTCAGAATGTATTTATCCTTACCCTTACATTCTGAATGGGCTGGCTCTAAATCATTCACAACTGAATTGAATGTTTAGAACTTTTGAATCTTGCATTACGAACTTGGTAGTTCTTAAGATTTTGTTTCGTTTTTTTGTCTCTAGGTGTGAACTTTTGGTCTCAACTGAGGGTTTGTTTTCCCTCTATCTCAAAGGTTACTACTTTCTATCGTGATTTCAATATAGGTTCCTTCGATTCACATAGTTACCAAAAGTAAAAGATAGTTGCCATCGGGGAATTGTAGGCTATTCTTAAAAAAGATTAAATCCTCAATGCTCTGGGGATTAACGTTAACAAATGTTGCAAATGAATGTTACCTCTTGTCTCGAAAAACCAGACTTGGGTTCTGCAAGCTCCCAGAATCCAAATACTTGCCCAATTCAATATATTGTGCAAATCATCAGTAGCAAATGGTCGGTCTTAGTTTTGCGCGAGTTATTCATCAAGAATTGTCGTACCCATGAATTGTTAGAGGCTTTACCCGGAATAAGTACGAAAACCTTGACAATTCGCCTGCGAGAATTAGAAAAATATGGTATTATTAAAAGGACGGTCTATTCAGAAATCCCCCCTCATGTTGAATATTCGTTAACAGATAAAGGACGACAATTACAACCTGTATTAACAGCCTTAAAACAGGCCGGAGAACGATTATTACAGCACGATGCTTGTCACTGTTCTATCAACTCTTAAAATCGGTGTCGGGTGTCGGGTCTGTTACAGGAAAGGGCGATTACTATTAACGTTTTCGCTAAACCGTTCAATCATTAATCGTAAAATCGATAATCCTAAAACCATTAAAAATAAAATTAAGCCAATGGTACAAGCATAACCCAAGTCTAACTCTTGGAATGCTCGTTCATACAAATAATAAACAATGGTTTTAGAACTATTTCTTGGCCCCCCTTGGGTCATAATATAAACTTCTTCAAACACTTTCGTTGAGGATATCGCCGAAATTACTCCCACTAAAACCATATAAGGTTTCATTAAAGGTAAGGTAATATCCCAATGTTTTTTAAACCCATCAGAACCATCAATACTCGCCGCTTCATACAATTCTAAGGGAATTCCTTGTAATCCTGCTAAATAAATTACCATATAATACCCTAATCCTTTCCAAATCGTCACCGCCATTACGCTAAATAAAGCAACATTAGGACTGGTTAACCAAGGAATAGGAGGAAAAGAAATCACACTCAAAAGTTGATTTAAAAAGCCATTTTCTGCATATAACCATTTCCAAGCAATACCCGCCACCACCATTGAAATTACAACCGGAACATAATAAGCGGTTCTAAATCCATTAATTCCCCGTAGTTTTTGATTGACTAAAATCGCTAAAGCTAAGGGTGCAAACACTAAAATCGGAACCACAATTATTAAATACAGAAACGTATTTTTTAAAGTTTCCCAGAATACCTCATCTGTCCATAACCGTTGAAAATTCTTTAACCCTACCCATTCTGGCGGCATTAATAAGTCATAACTAAATAAACTTAAATAAAACGCCTGTAATGCTGGCCAGAATACGGTTAAAGTCAGCATTAATAAAGCAGGAAATAAAAATAAATACGGCGTTAAAATCGATTTAAACTTTAACATATAGCAGGGAACAGGAAATTACGAATTACGAATTACGAATTACGAATTACGAATTACGAATGGACAACAGGGAAGACCAGATAATATTTCTGGCTATTTTATGTCAGTTGTACAACCGACATAAAATGATATCTACCTCCGGGGCGGCGCGCGCGTCACCCCTACAAAGATATCGGGGTATTTTTTATTTTAAACTAGGGAAATAATAGATAGCAATCCCTATTCCCTATTTTAATTCGTAATTCGTAATTCCTCATTCGTAATTCCTAATTCCCTATTAATCCCGTTTAAGTTGAGAAAATAACTCATCCCAATTTTTTGATGCTGGACTATCCAGTTGAGTTTTAACTTCAAAAGTCGTATTACACGCTTTCGGTTGAGTTAAAACTTCGATACATAATTCGGCAATATCCTCTCGACTAACTTGTCCTTTAATTGTATCTCCCTGGTCAAATATTAACATAGAACCTCCGGCTTGTTCTGTTAACGCACAAGGACGAATAATCGTATAGGGAATTCCACTCGAACGAATTACATCTTCTCCGCGTAATTTCCACGTTAAAATCCCCCCTAATTGTTCATTTAAACGCACCGCCGGAGGTTCTTCATCTAAATTTAATCCCGGTTTCCCAGGACGAGTTAC
>JACCEC012032883.1_pt1 | contig 14546 bp, 14 predicted proteins | sample 7450121 | NCBI WGS metagenome assembly JACCEC01 (sample SAMN15323455, study PRJNA562643) | freshwater metagenome | isolation source: river surface water | place: USA:Blue River Watershed | collected 2017-08-18 | reverse complement strand
CAAACATTATGTCCGTGCCGCCGATTGCCACCATTACAAGCAATAGCGGAGTTAGATATCTCACGCCATTTTGCTTTACGGTCAATTTATGTCCGTGATACTCATCTAATGTTGGTGCAATCCGAGAGACAAGTTTGACTAAGAAATTGTTTGGTTGTTCTTCATTTTCTTCGGATACATGCCTGTCTGCTGCCACTTTGTATGCAGTCCAGATCAGGAAAACACCAAATAGGATAAAAGTCGGCTGGAAGGAATTGATCGCTCCGACACCTACAAAAATCAAGATTGCTCTAAAAATCAAAGCCAGAATTACTCCAACAAGTAGGACTCTGTGTTGAAGTTGTGACGGAACCGAAAAAGAAGTCATGATGACAAGGAAAACAAAAAGATTGTCAATGCTAAGACTGTACTCAGTCAAATAAGCCGCGAAGAACTGCCCGGCAACTTCCCCGCCGTCAGAATCTCTGAAGATGAAGAAAAGTAGCACTCCAAAAAGGACTGCGAGTGATACGTAAAAAAGCACCCATTTAGTTGCATCTTTAGTAGTGAACGAGTGTGGCCGTCTATCTACAATCCAAAAGTCTGCTAAGAGAACGAGGCCAAAAGCTAAGGCCGTACCAAGACTTAAATAGATCGGAATGTCCAGGCCAGCATTAGTCATGAGGCCATCTTGCCACGCTTGGAAGTTCCGGTGAGTTTCAAGCCCCCGCGTCCTTCATTGCACGTAATTCCCGTCGTAATTCGGTAATTTCGTCACGATATCTGGCTGCAACTTCAAATTGAAGTTCGGATGCCGCTTGTTTCATAGATGCAGTTAATTCTTCTATCAAAGAAACTAAATCAGTCATCGCCCGGCTTGCTTTTGGTGGCAATGAAGCTCGAAGTGCTTCGCTCTGTGCAATTGCAGCCTGCGTTTCTAGATTTTCCTTCACCAAACTATCGGTGATATCAGCAATCTTTTTTCGTAACGGCTGGGGATCAATGCCATGTTGTTTGTTGTACGCAATTTGTTTTTCCCGGCGGCGGTTAGTTTCATTTATTGCTAGCTCCATTGCTGGAGTAATTGAATCTGCATACATGTGAACTTGACCCGAGACGTTTCGAGCCGCTCGACCTATGGTCTGAATGAGACTTGTGCCTGATCTTAAGAATCCTGCTTTGTCTGCATCAAGAATTGCAACTAGAGATACTTCTGGAAGATCCAGTCCTTCTCGCAACAAGTTGATACCAACCAGAACGTCATACTCACCCATTCGCAATTCTCTGAGCAATTCAATGCGTCTTAAAGTGTCGACTTCGGAGTGTAAATAGCGCACCCGAATGCCTTTTTCAAGGAAATAGTCTGTTAAGTCCTCGGACATTTTTTTCGTAAGTGTTGTCACCAATACACGTTCATTTAATTTGGTTCGGATTTTTATTTCATGTAATAAATCATCGATTTGACCTTTGGTAGGTTTTACAATGATTTCAGGATCAATCAATCCAGTAGGACGGATTACTTGTTCAACTACATCCCCTTGTACTTTTTCTAATTCGTACTTTCCAGGAGTGGCACTCAGATAAACGGTTTGACCAGTCCGCTCGCGAAACTCATCAAATTTAAGGGGCCGATTATCAAGTGCGCTAGGAAGCCGGAAACCGTGTTCAACCAACGTGCGCTTACGACTTGCGTCTCCCTCTTGCATCGCACCTATTTGAGGGACCGTTACGTGACTTTCGTCAATTACTACCAAAAAATCTTCCGGGAAATAGTCAAGTAAGCAGTTTGGCGGTGAACCCTGTTCTCTGCCATCTAGATGGCGGGAATAGTTTTCAACACCGGAACAAGTGCCAATTTGTTGAAACATTTCAAGATCATGCTGAGTGCGCATTTTGATTCGCTGCGCTTCCAACAGTTTGTTTTGCTTTTCAAATTCTTGCAATCTATCTCTAAGTTCATCTTCGATTGCGCTAATTGCTCTGCTGAGTATCTCTGGTCCTGCTACGTAATGTGTAGCTGGAAAAACAAATGCAATCGGTTGGTCCTTGATAATTTCGCCTGTAATAGGGTCAAGAATTAAGAGCTTTTCAACTTCGTCTCCAAAAAATTCAATGCGTAGTGGGAATTCCTCATAAACTGGGAAGATCTCGACCGTGTCGCCTCGAACTCGGAAAGTCCCGCGTTCAAAGGCAATGTCATTACGTTGATATTGCACATCAACGAACTTCCGAAGCAATACATTTCTTTCAATTTCCTGGCCAACTTCAAGTCGAACCATTCGATCTACATATTCCTGTGGTGTTCCAAGACCATAAATGCAAGAAACTGTCGAAACTACAACCACATCTCTTCTGGTAAGAAGAGCGTGTGTTGCTGCGTGACGCAGCCTCTCAACCTCGGCGTTGATTGATTTATCTTTTTCGATGAAGGTATCTGTTTGAGGTATGTACGCTTCAGGCTGGTAGTAGTCGTAGTACGAAACAAAATATTCAACTGCATTGTTCGGCAAAAGTTCGCGAAATTCTTGCGCCAATTGTGCCGCTAAAGTTTTGTTAGGGGCCATCACGAGAGTTGGCCGCTGTAGCTTTTCAATTAACCAAGCTGTGGTTGCAGACTTTCCAGTGCCTGTGGCACCCAAAAGCACAATGTCACGATCTCCACGTTCGACCCGTTTTACAATTTCAGCAATTGCAGCAGGCTGATCGCCAGATGGAACAAAATCAGATTCAACCTTGAATAAATTGAGAGTTTTTTCTAAATCGGTTACTGGCCTAGTCATTGGAAACCTTGGCTAAGAAATTGATCACGGATTTTTCTAGTTCATCCACACTGCCTGAATTTTGGATGAGAATTGCATTTTCGGGAACATATGTATTGCTTCTTTGTACTTCAATGCGTGATTTTGCATCTTCAAAGTCCATACCTCGTTCGACCGCTCTTTCTAGCCGCAAACCTTCAGGTGCTTCCACGTACACCACATAATTGGCAAGGCTCAAATTTGTTCTTGAATTGAGAACCGGAATTTCATAAACAAGCAAATCAGTGCTCTTTGACTCATTCAATAAGCGGTTTTGTACACGTGGATGAATAACAGCCTCTACTTTTTGCCTAAGTGTGTCATTGGAGAAAATCAAAGACGCTATTAATTTTTTATCGACTTCACCATCTTGATTAACAATTTCCGGACCAAGAATCTCTTGAAGCTCACTCAACATCTGCGAATCTTTTGAATATAGCTCTTTAACTATCTCGTCGGCATTTAAAACTTTTGCCCCGTGTTTTGCACACAGTTGAGTGAAAAGAGTCTTTCCCGAGCCCAAACCACCACTCACAAAAACCACAGACACAGGTGCATTGTGCTGCATAAAAAAGAACCCAGCCTTTCGGCTGGGTTCTTTTCGTCTAATGCTATTCAGCGGCGGCAGCTGCGGCTTCAGCCTCTGCTGCCTGCTGTGCTCGATGCGCTTCCCAGCGAGCGTGGGCTTCAGCGTATTGCTGTTCCCATTCTTTGCGCTGATCTTCTGAGCCTGGTTTCCATTCACCTGTTTCAGGATCAAATCCGTCTGGGCCAATGTATTTACCTGCTTCATCGTAAGAAGCTGGCATTCCGTACAAGTAAGGATCGAAACCAACGTTCAAATCTTCGCCAGATTCATTTGCTTGTTTCAATGAAAGCGAAACTCGACGACGTTCTAGGTCGATATCAATAACTTTGACCATAACTTCATCATTAACCTGAACGACCTGTTCTGGAATTTCAACTTGACGTTCAGCCAATTCAGAAATGTGAACCAAGCCTTCGATGCCTTCTTGAACACGAACGAATGCGCCAAATGGAACCAACTTGGTTACGTTACCTGGAACGATTTGACCTAATTGGTGGGTGCGAGCGAAGTGTTGCCATGGATCTTCTTGAGTTGACTTGAGCGACAATGAAACGCGTTCGCGATCCATATCAACTTCAAGAACTTCAACAGTAACTTCCATACCAACTTCTACTACTTCGTTTGGATGGTCAATGTGCTTCCATGAAAGCTCAGAAACGTGAACCAAACCGTCAACACCACCGAGATCAACGAATGCGCCGAAGTTAACGATAGATGAAACCACACCCTTGCGAATTTGACCCTTGGCCAAGTTGTGAAGGAATGTGCTACGAGATTCAGATTGTGAATGTTCTAGGAACGCACGGCGGCTTAGAACTACGTTATTGCGGTTCTTATCAAGTTCAATAATCTTGGCTTCAATCTCTTTACCAATGTAAGGAGCCAAGTCGCGAACACGACGCATTTCAACCAAAGACGCTGGCAAGAAGCCGCGAAGTCCGATGTCAAGAATCAAGCCACCCTTAACAACTTCGATGACAATACCTTTAACGACGCCATCTGCATCTTTGATTTTTTCAATATCGCCCCAGGCGCGTTCGTATTGTGCGCGCTTCTTGGAGAGAATCAATCGACCTTCTTTGTCTTCTTTTTGAAGCACAAGTGCTTCTAGGCGTTCGCCAACTTTTACTACAGAAGCTGGGTCGATGTCGTGTTTAATAGAGAGTTCGCGTGAAGGAATCACGCCTTCGGTCTTGTAACCGATGTCAAGCAGAACTTCGTCTCTGTCGACTTTAACGATGATGCCTTCTACAAGGTCACCGTCATCGAAGTTCTTAAGTGTGTTGTCGATCGCTGCTAGGAAATCTTCAACTGTGCCGATGTCATTTACAGCGATGTTGTTTGTTGTCATGGAGAAATTGCTCCGATTGGATAATTGTTAGGTGGTCGCTCTACCCAGTAACGAAACCCTCTCTAGGTCTAGAGGGCCTCTTCAGATTTGAGCCTGCGAATTCTAGACGGGTTTTTATAGGTCATTTACCCAGGGTTTTGTCCAAGTTAGTGAGCGGCTACATCCCAGTTTTCGCCAAATCCCATTGAAACTTCGAGCGGAACACTCATTGTGACCGCCGACTCCATACCTGCTTTTACGATTTTTGAGATTTCAGCTTTTTCACCTGGCGCAACTTCTAGCACAAGTTCGTCGTGAACCTGAAGTAGTAGCCGACTCTTCAGTCCTGCTGCCTCGATGCCGGCCTGGACATTGAGCATTGCCACCTTTATCAAGTCTGCGGCACTTCCCTGGATTGGAGCGTTCAATGCCATTCTTTCTGCTGCCTGCCGTGCTTGATAGTTCGTCGATTGCAGATCAGGTAAGAATCGCTTTCTTCCGAACATGGTTTCGGTGTATCCAGTTTGGGTGGCTTCGATAACAACTTGTTTTAAGTAATCGCGGACCCCTTGAAATCTTTCAAAGTACTTGTCCATAAGAGCGCTGGCTTCACGGGTTTCGATCCCTAACTGTTGGCTCAAACCAAATGAACCTAATCCGTATGCCAGACCGTAAGACATGGCTTTGATTTTTCTGCGCATGTCAGCAGTCACATCTTGTGGGGCAACACCAAACACCTGTGAACCAACAGTGGTGTGCAAATCTTCCCCGCTATTGAAAGCGGCTATCAAACCTTCGTCTTTGGAGAGATGAGCCATGATTCGCATTTCAATCTGGCTGTAGTCAGCAGTTAAAAGAGATTCATATTCTTTGCCACAAATGAAAGCGGCTCGAATCATTTTCCCCTCATCAGTTCGCACTGGAATGTTCTGCAAATTTGGATCAACACTTGAAAGTCGGCCAGTTGCTGCAACTGTTTGGGCGAATGTTGTGTGAACTCGTCCATTCCCATCAATTAGCGGCAATAATCCTGAAACCGTTTGCTTCAATTTTGTGACTTCACGCCAAATTAAGATTTGCTCAACAACTTTGTCTTTTGTGTTTTCAAATAACCATCCAAGGGCCTCTGCATCAGTTGTGTACCCCGTCTTAATTTTTTTGGTTTTCGGGAGATTTCTATCTACAAATAGGACTTCTTGCAATTGCTTCGGACTTCCAAGATTGAACTCTTTTCCAGCTTCTTCTTGGGCAAGTTTCTCTGCTTTTGTTGCAACTTTCGAAAATTGGGTCTCAAGTTTCTTCAAGACTTCTTTGTCTAAACCAATTCCAGTAAATTCCATCCTTGCGAGTAATTTCAAAGTTGGAATTTCAATCTCATCATGAAGCTTCATAAAACTTGCTTCTAGATACGCAGTTTGATGGTTCCATAAATCGAGTACCGCGCTCGCATGCTGCGATAAATCAGCTGCGGTTTCATCAAACAAACTCTGTACTACTTCTAGTTTAGGTAATTCTTTTTGAAGATTACGCTCGTAAGATGCTTCAAGATCTAAACCTCTTTGCCCTGGATTTCTCAGGTATTCGATGAGTTGAGTGTCTCCCTTGATCGCATCGGAGCCTGCGCCTTCTTTAACTAAACACCGAACGAAGGGTTTTAAGTCATGTCCAACAATAAATAACTTTGGATTAGCGAAAACCGAGAACATAGCCTCTTTATCGGCCTTCTTTAATTGTGAAATTTCTATGTTTAAATGGTTTTCTTGCCATGCGAAAGCTATGCTCTTTAGATCAGCCAGGCCATTGACTTGCGCATAAACCCCCACTGGATATTTTGGATCGAATGTGGCGAAGGTTTCACTTAGTTTTCCAGGTGTCCAACCAACAGCTACACGCGTAATAGTTACAACTTCATTTTTTTCAACCGGTACTCCAGCGTCGCTGCTGACAAATGCAGCATAAGCGCGTTTATGGAGGGACCTAAAACCTAATCGCCCAAAAACTTTATCGATTGCAGCTGGATTTCCTAAGTGTCTGTGAAGATCGTTCACGTCTGCTTCGATCGGCACATCATGCACCAATTGAGTTAATCTTCTATTTAGCAGAACTTGCGAAGCATTGTCTCTAAGTGACTGACCAACCTTGCCTTTTATCTCGGACGCATTTGCCAAAATCCCATCGAGGTTCTCATAAGTATTAAGCCAAGACGCTGCCGTCTTTTCGCCAACTCCTGGGATTGAAGGAAGATTGTCGCTCGCGTCACCTCGAAGCGCTGCAAAATCTGCATACTGATTCGGAAAAACGTTATATTTTTCTTTCACTGCGGCTGGGGTCATCCGAGCCAATTCGCGAACACCTTTTGTTGGATAAAGAACTGTGATTTGTTCATTTACTAGCTGAAGAGAATCTCTATCGCCGGTGAGAATGAAAGTTTGTGCTTGTTGACCACTTGCTGCTGTGGCTAGAGTCGCGATGACATCATCTGCTTCAAAACCCTCTATTGCAATATTTACGATTCCAAATGCATCTAGCACTTCTCGAATAATCGGAACTTGAGATCGAAATTCTTCAGGCGACTTCGCACGATTGGCTTTGTATTCAGGAAATTCAGCTTTTCGAAATGTATCTCGACTGACATCAAATGCCACAGCCAAATGAGTTGGATTCTCAGCCTCGACAACCTGCAACAACATCGAGACAAAGCCTTGGATGGCATTTGTTGGCTGGCCATCAGGCGCCGAAAAATTTTCAACTGGAAGTGCATAGAAAGCGCGGTATGCGAGCGAATGGCCATCGACTAATAAGAGTCTCGATTCTGGACCCATCGCTGCTGTAGTTGAATTCACAAGATAAGCCTAGGGTTGCCCTATGAACGAAGAACTTGGACGGCAATTTCTAGAAACTCGCGGTATGGGTGCGCTTGCAGACAAGATGGGTTTAAAGGTAACCCATGCAACTGCAGAATTAGTCAAAGGCACTCTCCCAGTGGTCGGAAATACCCAGCCGCTCGGCCTATTGCATGGCGGAGCAAATGTCGTATTGGCAGAATCTTTGGGATCGCTTGCAGCAAATATCCATGCGGGGCCAAACAGATTTGCAGTAGGTGTGGAAATTAACGCCACACATTTAGCAAGTGCTACCGATGGTTTGGTTCATGGAACAGCTAGAGCACTAAAACTTGGTGGCAGTATCGCCGTATATGAAATTGAAATTACAAATGATGCGGGAGATTTAACTTGCGTATCGCGCTTGGTTTGTGCGATTCGAGAGCGACGTAAAGCCTAGAGATTTCCCATTTGATCAATTACACCTTGGGAAACTTCTTTCATGGAAGTTCTATTGTCCATTGCAGCCTTTTGTAACCAACGAAATGCTTGCGGCTCATCGATTCCAAGTTTTGCTTGCAGCAAACCTTTTGCTCGATCAACTATTTTTCTGACTTCCAGTCTTTCGGTGACCTGCTCAACTTCAGTTGACAAAAGGTTAAATTCTTCGAATCTTGCAATTGCGACTTCGATTGCGGGCAAGAGGTTGGCTGGGTTAACTGGCTTAACCAAGTAACCCATCGCACCTGCAGTCGCTGCGCGTTCAACTAATTCCACCTGGCTGTATGCAGTGATCATCACAACCGGACAAATTTTTTGAGCGGTGATTTCAGAAGCAGCCGTGATTCCATCCAATTCCGGCATCGCAATATCTAGTAAGGCGACATCGGGTTTGAAATTTTCTACTGCATTAATTGCAGCTCTGCCATCAGCAACAGCCGCTAAAACTTCGATTCCAGCATCTTCAAGCATGCTCACCAAATCAAGGCGAATCAGTGCCTCGTCTTCAGCGATAACTGCAGTGCGCTTTGCGACCATAGTGTGAGCCTAGAGCCTGCTGCTATTAGAGTCTGCCCGTGCTCGCCCTTGTGGCGGAATAGGCAGACGCGGCGGATTCAAAATCCGCTTCCGAAAGGAGTGGGGGTTCGACTCCCCCCGAGGGCACAAACTAAAGGCTCAGGTTCTCCTGAGCCTTTTTTTAATCGATACTGATTCGATGCTTGATCGAAGAAATCTTCCCGAGCAAACCATTTAAAAAAGCCGGTGAGTCATCGGTGCTCAACGATCCTGCAAGTTCAACAATCTCATTTATAACAACCGCATCTGGCACTTCTTCTTGAAATAAGATTTCAAAGACTCCAATTCGTGCGAGTTCTCTATCGACCATTGGCATTCGGTCAAGCGACCATTCCTGAGAATAAGTTTCGATTGTCTCATCCACAATTGACTTTTTCTCAAGAATTCCTGAAACTAGAAAAGGAACATACTCATTTAGTTTGTCAGTTGAATCAGCTTGTGTTCGGGCCAATATATCTTGAGGTGAAGCCGAACGCATTTCGGCTTCATACAAAATGTCGAGCACCCTTTTACGGGCACGAGTTCTTGCAGACATTAATCGTTGATTCGTCCGAGGTAAGAACCGTCTCGGGTGTCAACCTTAACTTTTGTCCCGTTCTCAATAAACAATGGAACTTGAATTTCGTATCCAGTTTCCAATCGTGCAGGTTTAGTGCCACCTGATGAGCGATCTCCTTGAAGCCCTGGTTCGGTATATTCGATTGTTAATTCAACGTTTGCTGGAAGCTCAACGTACAAAGGTTCTCCTTCGTACATTGCAACGATGGCATTTTGGTTTTCAAGCATGAAATTCACAGCATCGCCAACAACATTTTCACCAATAGTGATTTGGTCGTAAGACTGTGCATCCATAAACACAAAACCATCACCATCGTGATAGAGGTATTGCATGTCCCGCTTGTCAACGTTCGCGGTTTCGATCTTTAGACCCGCATTGAAAGTCTTTTCAACAACTTTGCCGTTGACAACATTCTTGAGTTTGGTTCGAACGAAAGCTGGACCTTTACCCGGCTTTACGTGTTGAAATTCAACAACCGACCAAAGTTGGTTTTCGATGTTTAATACAAGACCGTTTTTTAGGTCGTTCGTGGTGGCCACATTGGCTCCTTACTTAGGACTGCGTCTCACCACTCGATGAAATCGCGAGTTGCTTTTGTTAGATCTCGATACCCGCCGGCGATGACCTCAATTGTGTCTTCAATCCGAACCCCACCGCGACCCTCGAGATAAATCCCAGGTTCCACAGTGATCGGCATACAGGGGGCGAGGATACCGTCCTGCCGACCTAAAAATGGACGCTCATGTATTTCCAGCCCAACTCCATGGCCTGATGCGTGCAAAATATTCTCTGCATAACCAGCATTTTTCACGACTGTATAGAGCTCATCATTGATTGGATACACATCCGCACCTGGCTTACACAGCGTCTTGCCGTAGCTTTGCGATTTTTCGACAACTTCGTAGATTTCCCGCTGCCAATCCGCAGCTTTACCAACCACGATTGTTCGGGTCATATCAGCGTGATAACCCAAATACTTCGCACCGCAATCAATCTTCAGTAGGTCACCTTTTTCTACCAAGCGATCAGTTGGGTGATGGTGTGGAATTGCAGAGTTAGGACCAGTTGCCAAGATGGTTTCGAAGGCACGATCCTGTGCACCATTTAGTCTAAAGAGATGTTCAAGTCTGACAGCAAGTTCGAACTCAGATTTTCCCTCAACACCTTCTTCAAGCAATTGCCACCAAGACAAGGAAGTAATGTCACACGCAGTTTCAATTGCCGCAATCTCAGCAGGCTCTTTAACTAACCGTAAATCCTCCACCATATTTTCGACAGCAACGATTGAAATATCTTGCACCTGCAAAAGATTTTGATAAACAGATGCTGATACCCAATCTGATTCAATTGCCAGTTTCTTACAATTCATTTTCTTAGCTTGTTCAACCGCACCAAAAACTACGTCTCTTATTATGTGCAATTCACAATGCGGAGCCTCGTTTTTAGCAGCTGTTGTATATCTTGAATCTGTGAACAGATGGGCAATTCCTTTATGAACCAAAACACTGCCATTACTGCCGGTAAAACCGGACAAATATTGAACATGAATAGGCCTTGTAATCAAAAGAGCGTCTGATCCTGATTTCTCAATTTCGACTTGTAGCCTCTTTATGCGATCTGAATACTGCATTGCAACCTACGCATTCAATTTTGCAATTTGAGACAACGCCAACAAATACGAATCAGCCCCGAAACCTGCAATCGTTCCAGTGGCTACCGGAGAAATTACGCTCCTTTTGCGAAAATCCTCTCTAGCATGCGGATTGCTGATATGGACTTCGATTAATGGCGCAGTGTGTCCTTTGCAAGCATTGGCTAAATCAAAAGAATAGTGCGTGAATGCTGCTGGATTTAAAATTACAGGAATTTGCTTCTGGTTTGCGTCTTCAATCCATTGAATTAACTGTGCCTCTGAATCACTCTGTTTTACTTGAACTTCAAGGCCTAAACTTGAGCCCCATTGGACGCAAAGGTTCTCTAACTCCGAATATGTTAATCTTCCATAAATTTCGGGTTCTCTGGTGCCAAGACGGGAGAGATTCGGACCATTAACGATAAGTACTTTCATTGAGCAACTGCTAACTTAGCAAATGCCCACTCAAGATCCTCAACATTCGGTGCAGCTATAACTACCGGTTGGCCAAAATCTTTTAGACCAATAAAACGTAATTTGTTTCCTCTGGACTTCTTATCGATTGCCATTACATCGAGCAATTCTTCGAAAGAGCCTTCATACACAGTTGAAAGTCCCAACTGGTCAAATACATGCTGTTGCCTGAACACCAAATCGTCTGAACAATTTCCGGTTTTGAAAGACAAATGCGCAGCAAACATCATCCCCACCGAAATCGCATCTCCATGACGCCACTTGTAACTCTCTATGTTTTCAATCGCATGCCCTAGCGTGTGACCGTAATTCAATACTTCTCTACCTAAACCACCAATTTGGTTTTCTTTAAAGTCTTTCGCAACAACATTTGCCTTGACACTAATTGCTCTTTCAATTGCCTGAAGCAAATTTGGATTCTCGATATTTAAAATATCTTTTCCTGAAAGTTCGACCAATTCAATTATTTTTGTATCCGCGATAAATCCACATTTAATAACTTCGGCAAACCCAGCTCGTAAATCTTCTTGAGGCAGAGTTTCTAAATCGAGTAAATCGCACCAAACAGAGAATGGGTGGTGGAAAGCCCCCACTAGATTTTTACCAGATTCGGTATTTATGCCAGTTTTTCCACCTACAGAGGCATCAACCATTGCAAGAAGTGTTGTAGGAATGTGGATGATTTCAATACCTCTGAGCCAAGAAGCTGCGATGAATCCGGCTACATCTGTAGTGGCTCCGCCACCGATTGAAACAATTAAGTCTGAACGGGTGAATTTATTTTTACCAAGTAAGTTCCAAGCCAGTTCCAAGAATTTCACTGTCTTTGCAGATTCGGAATCAGGTGCTGTTAATAAATGAATCTTGATGTCAGGCAATACCTTTTGAATCTCCGAAACAAGATTTCTTGCTTTAGGTTCCATAATAGGCGCAAAAATGATAGCGATTTGATTTACATTTTCTGGAACTGATTTGGCAATTTCTTTCAACAATCCTTTGCCAACGAATACTTCATAGGGTTTATCAACCGCAACCATAATCGACTTCATTGCGACACCAACTTCGCTATTTGTTTTGCAACTGCGCTAGGAGTTAAGCCACTGGTCTCCACTTTATAGGTTGAGACCTCACGGTAGATCGGGGCTCTTTGATCCATTAAATTCTTCAATGTACTGCGGACATTTCCGAGTAGTAGCGGACGAGATGTGTTTAAACCAACGCGATGGGCTGCATCAGCTAGCGATACATCAAGCCAGACCACGTTTTGGTTTTTAAGAGCTGCTTGGGTATTCGGATCTAGAACCGCACCACCACCTAGTGCCAATACACCGTCATGTTCCTCTAGGGCTTTTGCAACTGCGTCACGTTCGAGTTCACGAAAAGCAGGTTCACCAAGTTGCACGAAAATATCAGAAATCGTCATCCCAGCGGTTTTTTCTATGTCGGAATCAGTGTCTCGAAAACTTACTTCCAAAATTCTGGCCAGATGTTTTCCAATGGTGCTTTTGCCCGCACCTGGAATGCCAATCAAAACAGCTTTGGGGCTCATTTAATTTGAAGATTTTCCAGGTATGACTTTAGGTTTCGACTGGTTTCAGCAACACTATCGCCACCAAATTTTTCAAGCATTGCATCCGCTATTACCAAGGCAACCATCGCTTCTGCCACCACACCTAATGCTGGTACTGCGCAGACATCGCTTCGTTGATTGAAAGCTTTTGCTTCTTCGCCGGTTGTGGTGTCGATTGTGCGTAGTGCCCGAGGTACTGTAGAAATTGGCTTCATACCTGCTCGAACACGCAAGGTCTCCCCAGTGGTCATGCCACCCTCAGTGCCACCAGACCTACCACTCGTTCTCTTGATTCCATCTGTAGTGGGAACTATCTCATCGTGAGCAAGTGATCCACGGGTAGCCGACAATTCAAATCCGTCGCCAACTTCAACACCTTTTACAGCCTGTATTCCCATTAGAGACGCGGCAAGTCTTGCGTCCAACCTTCTATCCCAATGTACGTGACTGCCAAGTCCAGGCGGAAGATTTTGAACTATAACTTCAACTACACCACCTAGTGTGTCGCCATCTTTGTGGGCGGTTTCAATTTCTTTTTGCATCAAGGTTGATACTTCAGGATAGAAACAACGAACAGGATCTTCATCGATTTTTTGCAAATCTGAAAATTCGGGTAAATTTGAATTCGGAGTGGAAACGCTGCCGATTCGTATCACATGGCTTAGGACTGTGATTTGACCTACATCATTTAAAAACTTTTTTGCTACCGCACCAAGTGCAACACGAGCAGCAGTTTCTCGAGCACTAGCTCTTTCCAAAATTGGCCTGGCATCATCGAAACCATACTTCTGCATGCCCACCAAATCAGCATGACCTGGTCGTGGGCGGGTAAGTGCAGCGGCTCGGGAAACGCCTTCAAGAGAGGATTGGTCAACAGGATCTGCGCTCATGACAGTTTCCCACTTTGGCCACTCGCTATTTGCAACAATTATTGAAATTGGTCCGCCCATAGTTGAACCGTGACGTACCCCACCGATTATTTTCACTTCATCGGCTTCAAATTTCATTCGAGCACCACGACCAAAACCCAAACGCCTGCGAGCTAAAGCCTCGCCAATTTCGTTTGTGGTTATGCCAACACCCGCCGGCATTCCTTCTACAACCGCGGTTAAAGCTTCACCGTGGGACTCACCTGCTGTAATCCATCGCAACACGAGCCCATTCTCCCACGCAAACAAGCACAAAAGCCCCATAAATGCTCACAGCGAAGGGAATTCTTGAAGTTTTTTTCGCAATTTTGAGCCAAAATCCGTGACAGATTCCCAATATGTAACACACAGATATCCAAATCAAAGTGCTCTGGGCTGAACCCAATCCCAATGAAATCGCAGCGATTAATTTCACATCTCCCATCCCAATTGAGTTTCGAATCAATAATGAAGGCAACAGATGGAAGACAGTTATCGAAATCCCAGACAGCAACACATCACTTCGAAAAGCGAGGACTTGGGAAAAAGTAGAACACAACAATATGGCGAAGGTAAATCGATTAGGAATCAAATAAGTTTTAAGATCATGTTTAGCCGCTAAAAAGCCAATGTACAAAACATTGATTTGTAGGACCAATTGCAAAATGTTCACGAATCTAAGTCTGCTCAACTCGGAACTTACTTGAAACAATTACAGAAAAGACTAGATGGATTTCTTTGTCTGTTGAACTAGTCCAGCTTCATACATGATATTAAAGAGATTGTGCATATTTTCACGATCGCACT
>JACCEC011244534.1_pt1 | contig 14547 bp, 10 predicted proteins | sample 7450121 | NCBI WGS metagenome assembly JACCEC01 (sample SAMN15323455, study PRJNA562643) | freshwater metagenome | isolation source: river surface water | place: USA:Blue River Watershed | collected 2017-08-18 | reverse complement strand
ATCCCAAACCAGAGACGAGGGATGCCCGTAAAACTTGCCCTTCTCCACAAAGTATAACGGATTCGTCGACCGAAAATCCCCCTGATTATCCGTCACCCACAAACTCCCATCCGGCTCCACCCCAATGCCATTCGGCGAACGAAATCCCTTCGCATACGGCTCCATCACACCCTCCTTCGAAATCCGCACCACCCACCCACGATACGGCACCGACGCAAAGTTCCGCCCGCGCCGGCTCACCTCCGAAAACAAACCCCGCGTATGCTCAAACGTAAATCCCGAGTGAGACGCCGTGTTCAACGCCACAAACCAGCCCCCCTTGCCGTCCGGCACCGGACCCGCAGTCACCTCATGGTAAGCCCCGCTCAAACTAAAAGGCGTAACCGTTTCGTAAACATCCGCCACGCCGTCCCCATCCGTGTCCTTCAACCGCGTCAGCTCAGGCATTTGACTCACCAAAACCTCGTTCTCTCCCGTCACAAACAACCCGTTCGCATTATGTAACGATTGATCCGAAAACACCTTCCACTGAAACCCCTCCGGCTTTCCGTCCGGCTTCGTCATCAAAACCCCAGAGCGCCGAGTCAAGACCACCAATCGTCCGGAAGGGGTAAACCCCAATCCACCAATCTCCGGCGCAATCCCTTTCGGCATCGGAATTTCTTCGACCTTGTACGGACGATCCTGCGCCACCGCAAAGACCGAGACGGAAAGAGCGAACACTCCACAGAAAAACTTTTTAACCTTCATAACACATTGAATAAAAGAAGACTGCACGGGCCCATCCTTCACTTCGCGGACGCGTCGTCCGCCACCAACACCTTGAGGAGGCCGCCGTCCACCACGGTCTCAATCCCGTTTCCGGATCCTCGCCAACTCGGTGCAGGCCCACCGGATTCAGTCGTAATCTCCACCTTAAACCCATTTGCACCAGGCACCACACTCTCACGCAACACCCTGTTTCCCATGCGATAACGGAAAACCGGATTCGCCGACTTCATCTCGTACCCCAAAAAAACCGGCGTTTCATCCCCCAACGGATGCGACCCTTTCGTGCGAAACACGAGGTTCCCCACCAACTTCGGAATATACATCTTCGCACGCCCGCTACCCGGCTCCTTCCCCCAATACGGATTCATATCCAAAAACCCACCCCGCCACGCGTACATCAACCGACACTCAGTCGAGTCCCAAACGTACGCAAACGTCTCGCCATGACTCACCGCAATCGCCCCAGCGATGCCCTTCTCCGCATTCACCACTCCCGGCAAATCCTGACGCGTCTTCGGGTCGTACTTCGCCGCAGACAATCCCCGTCCGTGGTGCGCAAACACCGCCTCCTCGAGGCCCGGGTCCGGCACAAAACTCCGCATCACCAGCGGCTTCGCCATCGTTCCCAACGGAAAGTGTGTCACACCCGAGTGCTGCAACGCATCCGCAACCTGCTCTCCCGGAATTTTTTCGCGAATCGCTTTCTCAAGTTTCCCTCCCGCCGCCACCACCCGCATCACCCCGCGCATCGTGAACCAATGCCCAGGAAACGTGCACAAGTACGGATACTCCCCCGCCTCAGCCGGCGCCGTAAACCGAATCCGATCCTGTCCCTGCGGCGACAACAGTTTCGAAGACGCCAAAATCCCGGGCACGTCCGGCACAAAGTGTTTCTCCATCCCCTCCAACCCCATCGCCGTCACGCCCGCCAAAATCGCCGACTCCTGCTTCGAATCAATCAGAACGAAGTTGTGGGGAAGCACGCACCCATTCTGAAACGTGATCTCCACCTTCGCCCCCGCAAACACATCGAATCGCGTCGTATCAAACTTCACCTGATTCGGAATCACCCGAATCCCCACCTTGACCACCTCCTCCGATCCCTCACTCGACTTATTCTTGGACGCCCCCTTGCCCTCCCCCTTCGCCTGCGCACACGCGCTCGAACCCAGACCACCCACCAGCCCCATCACCCCCACCACAAACATCGAAAACACGGTTCTTTTCATTTTCATCTCCCTGCACTTAAAAGTTTCACCTCTTTAAACCCCTAGAAATCGGCTATTAACCGGTAAATCCGCCGCGCATTCCCTGACCAAAGCGCGTTCCGAAAATCCACCGAGCGTCCCGACAAAATCTCCTCCAACGAAGACACCCAAGACGTCAACGGCCCTCCCAACAAACACACCGGCCAGTTCGATCCAAAAACCACTCGATCAGCCCCAAACGCATCCAGACAAAAGTTCACCACCGGCGCAATGTCCGCCGTCTCCCACTCTCCCACCGGAAACGGTTCAATCACCCCTGAAATCTTGCAGTACACGTTCGGCAACTTGGACAACGCCTCCATCTGCCGACTCCACTCCGACGCACCATGCGCCGGCTTCTTCCAACTCGGACGCAACTTCTGCGCAAACGCCTTCGCATCCCCATTGCCGCAATGGTCCACAATAAAACGTGTGTCCGGACACTCCCGAGCCATCTGCACGGCATCGCCCAACTCCGTCGGACGCATACACAAATCAAACGTCTTCCCCATCTCCCCAAGACGCCGAACGTGCTTCAAAAACAGCGCCCCCAATCCGTACCCCTTTGGCGTCTCGTCCGAGTGCAACACCCGACGAAACCCGCGCACCCGCGGGTCGCGCCCGACCTTGTCCAAAAACTCACCAAACTCAGCCCGCGCCGGATCCCCGCCCAGAATCGCCGCCCGCGTGCGACTCCGTCCGCCCCGACACAGCTTCAAAATCACATCCGCCTCGAGGTCAGCTTTTTGCCACCCCATATCAATCTCCATAAACACCGCCTTGAACGGCGTCTTCCCAATCGCCTTTTCGTACTCCTCCTCCCAATACCGCAATCCCAACGGAGCCTCGCCCCGCTTCAGCCACGCCGGACTCAGCAAATCCAAATCCCAAAGATGCTGGTGCGTATCAATCCGGTCCGCCTGCTTCGTCTCTTGCGCCACGACAGGGTTCACCGCTGCAGCAACGCCCGCCAACACCGTTCCAGTAAAATCTCTGCGGTTCATATTCATCAACTTGATCTCCGTTTGGTTAAACCCTCATTCAATCGCGTTTCCTCAAGAAATAAACCCCAAGCTCCCTCCCCCCGCTGCCAGTCCATCCGCATCGCCCGACGCCCGCATCACCGCAGACACCGTCCGTAACACCTCCACCGTTGCCCGAACGTTGTGAACCCGAAAAACGTGTGCCCCCGCCATCGCACCCCGCACCAAACACGCCATCGTTCCCGCGTCGCGCTCAGCCGCCACCGGGAGCCCCAAAACCTCACCCACAACCGTCTTCCTCGAAACCGGAACCAATACCGGTAAACCCCTCGCCACAAGACGCTCCAACCCAGCGTACACCCTCAAGTTGTCTTCACACTGCTTCGCAAAATCGATTCCAGGATCCAACAGCACCCGCTCGCGCGACACCCCTGCAGCCTCCACCATCGCAATCTTTGCGTCAAAAAACGTGTCCAGCGTCTCCCACACATCCGCATGCCGCACATGCGTATGCCGAACCTTCGGCGCTCCCACCGTGTGCATGACCACCAACCCCGCGCCACTGCGCGCGCAAACCCGCGCATTCGCATCGTCCGGCAATCCTCCAATATCGTTCAACACGTCCCCACCCTCCGCCAACACCCGTTCGGCCACCGACGAACGCCACGTGTTCACACTCAACACATGCGCGGACCCCATCGCTCGCCAGCCCCTCACAAACCCACCCAACCTCGAAACCTCCTCTTCCTCCGAAATCGCCTCTCGATTCGTCCTCGCGCTCTCCGCTCCCACATCAATCCAATCCGCCCCCTCCGCCAACTGCGCCTCCGCACGACGCAACCCCTCATCCACCGTCGCCACCCCGTCCCCAGAAAACGAGTCCGCAGAAAGATTCACAATCCCCATCACCACAGGCTTCTCCAACGAAACCCACCGGTCTCGAATCCTCATCCTCATGCGGGCAAATCAACCATCAATCGTCGCCGCCCCTCGAATCGACACACCGCGCGGTACCCCGCTTCACGCAGACACCCCAGTCCCACCCCAAAATCCGCTCCCAGTTCCGACACCGCGTGCGCGTCCGAGTTCATCAAGCACGGAACCCCCAACTCACACGCCATCCGCAAAAATGCCGGTTCCGGATAAATCTCGCGGCAATCCTTCCTCAACCCCGCAGTGTTCAACTCAAAAGCCACATCCGCCTCCGCCATCGCTTCAATCACCGGACGATAAAACCGTCCCAAGTCTCCGGACGGCCGAATCCCAAACTTCTTCGGCAAATCCGGGTGCCCCACAAAATCAAACAGCCCGCTCAACACCATCTCCCGATACACGCTCCAATATTCGGACCAAATCCGCTCCGGATCTTCCTCACGATACCGACGTAAATACTTCGGATTATCAACCTCCCACCCTTCAGGCAGATAATGCACACTGCCGATGAAAAAATCCCAGTCGGCCATTCCCGCCAACTCCCGTACCCACTCCTCGCAACCCCGGAGAAAATCCACCTCCAACCCCATCCGAATCCGCATCTCCGGCACCGCGAGTCGCGCGCGCTCAACCTCCTCCACATACCGAGGCAACTCCTCAATCAACATCCGCCAGTCATCAAACGCCTCCCGCATCGGCGAATGATCCGCGAACCCAATCTCCCGAAATCCCAGCTCCCGAGCCCGTAAAGCATACTCCGTCGGCCAGCCCGACGCGTGCCGACAGAGCGGGGTGTGCACGTGATAATCCGTCAACCCCGCGTACAACCCCGCCTCCAATGAATCTCCCTCACCCATCACGGCCTCAACACAGGGGTATCCGTCGACGGAAAATCCTTCGCCACCGGTAAGGTGACCGCACCCGTCGCCGCCCACTCCGTGCCACGCTCCAAATAGTTCTGGAATCCCGCACACTGCACCGAATCAACGCCATGCCCCATCGGCGTGTGGAAAACCCGTCCCTTGCCATACGCAATCGTCATCGCCATCGGCTCGTCCCGCTTCGTCACCTCGCTGTACGCCGTCGCCAAAATCTGGACCGACTCAGCCGGTCCACGAAGCGCGTGATACAGCTCGTCCGACACATGTTTCCAAACCGTCGGCACCCCCTTCGTAATCGGGTGCTCCACCCCCGTCGTCTTCACCTGAAACTCGTGCTTCGGACCGTGCCCGCCCCCGTTGCCAGGAGATTCGTCACGCACCACTTTGCCCTCTTTCAGGTACAAGTACGGACCGTGCCGTTGATTGCGTCCACCCCACCCGCCGAGACCAATCATGCGATTGTACTCGAGCCACTCAGGAAACGAGTTGTTCGCCGCATGCACACACACAAAGCCGCCCCCGCCGTTAACGTACGTTTCAAAGGCCTTTCGAACGCCCTCGGGCCACTCCTGACCGTTGTAGTTACTCAACACAACCTGATACTCCGAAAACTTCGGATTCCACGCATCCCATTCCGCCGAAGCTCCTTTTGCCGGACTCGTCGAAACCGTTACCTCAAACCGGCCACTCCGCTCCAACGCCTGCTTCAACACCGGTGACGTCTTCCGCCAATCATGATTGTTCTGACCATCAATCACCAAAACTCGAACACGCGCCGCCTCCGCGCTCTCAGCACTCGACCACCCAAAAAGCACCACGCACGACGTCGTAAGAATCAGAATCCGTTTCATAGTAATTTCTCTCCAACACCCCGTCGCAAACATCAGACCAACCCGCGACGAATGTGCACGAACTCCCCCAGACCAGACCTCACACGACCCGCAACCGTTTCGCATCCTAAGGAATCCAGAACCGCATCCCCGGCTGCGTCGCAAGCCACCCGCCAATCGCCCCAGAAGCGTACCCCGCAAACACTCGTGTTCCATCCGCGGAAACCGTCATCACCGTCGGCGAAGCCTTGATGTTCTCAAACTTCACCACCTCCGCTCCACCCTCAGAAAAAGTCCTCACCTTTCGATCCGCTGAGGCCGCAGCAAAATTCGTCTCTCCACACAAATACCCAGCGGCCACCACCTCGCCCTCAAACGACTTAACCGTGCGAATCACATCCCCGTTCCGAAGGTTCCAAAGCTTCAACGCCCCCTCCGCTCCCCCCGTCAACAGCACCCGATCATCATCCCGAAACGCCACCGTCAGAACGTGCCCCGAATGCCCTTCCATGCTGCGCAACATCTTCCCATCCGCCAGCGACCACAACCGCGCCGCCCGATCCGCCGACCCGCTCGCCAACCAGCGTCCGTCCCGCGAAAACACCAGCGACAACACACAATCCCGATGCGGACGCTCCAACGTCCGAACACGCTGACCGTTCGCCACCGACCACACAGAAATCTCGCCCGTGCGAGAGGGTTCCCCACTCCCCACCGCCAACAACGTCCCGTCGGGCGAAAACGCCAGCGCGTTGACCCGATCCGTAAACGGCCCTGCCTCGCCCGATAACGCATCACCCATCCGAGCTGATGGCCGCCAAACAGATTTGCTCCCACACGTCACCCGCAGTCCCTTCCCCCCGCTCGCCGCGTGCGCAAGAAACTCGCCCCCAGGCAGAACCCGCAAATCCCCAAACAAGGCTCCACGCACCTCGGCGCCGAGCTCAGTCACCGCGGTCACCACCCCATCCCAAGTGACCCCACGCAATAAACCGTTGCCAGACAACAAGTAAACCCGCCCTCCAGATTCACCCACAGCAACCAACCCAGCGGCGCTTCCCGCATCCTTCGGCAACGCCTCCACCGCGTGCTCCGCATCGGCCACCTCACGCTCAGCCGCCACCAACTGTTCCTGCGCACCCTTCAGAACGTCCTCGGTCTGCGCAACCCGCAACCGCGCATCCGCGACGTCGGACTCCCGATTCCTCGCCTCCGTCAACTCGCGCCGCTTCTCGTTCGCCTTCGTCCTCGCCGTCTTCGCAGCTCCCTCCGCATCCTTGAAACCTTTCTCAGCCTCCTCGACGGCTTTCTTATCCACCTTGCCCTCAGCCGCATCAGCAACCGCGCGGTCGCGTCCGCTCATCCGTTCCATCAACCCTTTCTCCGAATCGCGCTCGGCCGCCTCCGCCTCCATCAATGCCTTCTCCGCAACCTCAATTCCCTTCCGAAACTCAGACAACTTCCCTTCACCCGTCTTCGCCTCCTCACGGTACTTCTTCAGCGAATCTTCCACCGTCTTAATCCGCCCCTTCACCGCCTCCACTTCCGCCTTAAACGCCTGAACGCGATAACTCAAAACTTTGTCCGCATTTGCGCGAGTTCCCTCCGCGCCCGCACGCTCCGCCATCTTCAGCACCACACCTTTTCCATCCCCTTTGAGGATATGCACCGCCCCCTTCGCCCCCTCACAAACCACGGCGTCCTCACCCGCCAACACCCATAACCGCTCCACCATCCCCAAAGCCGCATCCGCGTACGCCCCTCCCATCGGCTTTCCAGCCGCATCCAACAGCATCACCGACACGCCATCCCCAGAAACCGCAGCCCAACCCCCACGCGTCGCTACCAACCGGCGCACCCCCTTTCCTTCCACCTTGAAGCGGTCCCGACCCTCTCCCAACAACTCACTCACCCGACCATCCTTCCGGACCCCAACCATCAGTCCACTCACATCACGACTCACCGCCACCCAAGGCCCCTCCGGCAAATCACGGCCAGTCCATTCCGTATGACGCCTCTCATACACCCGAACCAACCCCGCCCCATCCAATGTCGCCACGGCCGACCCATCCCCCGAACAAGCCACTTGCACCACCTCCCCCACAATCAAGGGGCCCGGCACCGGCTCCCCACCGCGGGACAACACCGAACGCTCCCCTCCCAAACCCACAACCCCGCCCCCTTCCATCGCAACCCAGCGCGTCACGCCATCCAGCAGAGACTCCGACACCGCACGAATCCGCGCTCCCTCATCCCGTTTCCAAACAATCACTTCCCCAAAACTTCCCGTCGCCAACGTCCGCCCATCCGGAGAAACGGCCAGCGCTGACACAAAATCTGGGTGAATGTCGCCCGCAGGCAATCCACTGCGCTTCGGCGCTTCAAACCGCCCCACCACCGCGCCATCGCCCACCGCGCGCGCATCAACCGCACCCCCGCGTCCCGCGAAAACCGTGCACCCATCCGGCGACACCACCAAAGAACGCACCATCCGCAATGTCCCCTGCAAGGGGCTCCAGACCACTCGCTCTCGCGCCTTCGCCTCCCCCTTCGCTCCCGCGTTTATCCACGCTCCCAACACCGCAACCTCCGCGTCCGACAACCGATGCGCACCCACCTTGTTCTGCGCCGGCGGCATGTACGGCTTTTCAAGCTTCGCGCAAACCCGATAAATCAAACTTCCCTTCGCGTCCCCAGGCTTCAACGCGGATCCCGCGTCCCCGCCCGTCATCATCAGCGCCGGCGACTCCAGGTTGAGCGAGGCCTCCGAGCGCGTCGTGTTGTGACACGGCAAACAGTTCACCTCCAACATCGGAAGCACATCCTTTTGGAAATCCGGCGCCCCAAACGCGTGAGGCGCCATCCAACCCGTGATGCACAAAACAACTGCACCCCAACAGAATCCGTACATGGACATCATGGCTTTATCTCCACAAGAAAACTCGACGACCGAAACACGGCCTCAATCTCCGCAACCTTCTTCGCCTCCTCCGCCTTGCCTCCCGCTTTTGCTTCGCTGGAGCCAGCCTCTGCCACAGGCGCCAACGGAACCGCTGGCACAAACTTCGGCTTCAACACCGCATGAATAAAATGCTTCCCAACAGGCACCTTCAAATCCGTCAGAGAAACCTCAAACGAAGCCTCGCCCGCCTCAGAAACCGTTACCTCCGGCATCTTCTCCAGACCGTACACCCCCGCCAACCGGACCTTCACCGGCCCTTTAAACTCCTTCGGGGATTCCACACGAAACTTTCCCTTCAACTTCTCGCCCTTCTTCAACTCCTTGGCTTCCAACTCCATCGAAACTCTGAACTCCGCATCCGTGCCCTGCACCAAAACCGGCACCGCATCCAACAACCGCCACCGTGGCCCATCCACCAACTCCTGCGCCGAAACCGTCCGCACCGGAACCCCCACGCCCAATGGAAAAGGCTTCCCATCCGCAACCGCACGAAAACTCAACAAACCCGCCCCCTCCACCGCCCCCGGACCCGCAGTCACCACCACCACCGCCGTCGAATCGTCCGCCCCGAGGTGAACCGACTCCACCCGCAGTCCCTCCGGCACCCGATCCCCCTCAACGACAACCTCGCCTTTCCAAGCCGCCGCGCGTTCCACCGCAACACGAAACGCCATCGTGTAACCCCGACGAAAAAACGCCGGCGTCACCGTCGCCTCCAAGTTCGCGCTCCGCTGCGGCGGCACAATCTCCTTAGCAGGCAAAGCCGCAACCACTCCCGAAACCAACGGGACTGCCACGCCCACCTTCCCGAAATGCAAGCGCCACGGCACCTCGCGACGCCCCAACGGTTGCTGTTCATCAATCACCAAACGGAAACGCCCATCCTCCTTAACCTCGAAGCGGCCCGTCGCATCCCGGTGCACCATCGGGTACTCCCAGTTCACCAACCCTCCGTCGTCGCCCTCCCAAACCACGCCACCCCCAACCTTTTCAACCCACGCCCGCGTATCCGAACGTGCCCCAGTTCGTGATGCGTAAACGTCCACTCCAAAACTGTCGCCCTTCTTCGCCTCAAACTCGAACGCTGCTCGCACGGCCTTCTCCCGAAAAATCCCCCGCACCCAAACGTCCGACGATGGCAACTCCAACGTCTGGCCGGAAATCCATTCGCGAACGCCTTCCGAAGGAAACGCCGGCACCGGAAAGCGCGCCCCAATCATCTCCTTCAACGGTTGTTCGGAAATCTGCAACACATACGGAAACGCGTCCCCACCCCGGAAAACCAAATCACTCACCCGCAACAACACCTCGCGATCCGTCTCCGCGCGATACACCAACTCGCCCTCGTCCCGCACCGAAGCGTCAGGCAAATCAACACCCGCAGCATCCGCAAGACTCAGCACGCCAACGAGGTTTGAGTCCAATACACCCGACCTCAGCCGCGCTCGAAGCGTTTGCCCCGCACGCAATGAAACACGGTACCAATCCACCGCCTCCTTCTCCGTAAACCCACCCACCTCGCACGGCACCGGCACCAGAATGGCCTTCGCAGCCACCGAATGATCCCCCTCCTCACGCTGAACATCCCCCGCACCCACCCACAACCGGCGTACCCCACTGATTCCATGCCCCCCTTGAAGCCAAGCCTCCACCACACCCGAGGCAACTCCGGCCTCCAGATGGACCTCGAACTCGCCCGCCTTCTTTCCCTGGGTCGAACGCACGCCTTCCGAAGAAAACCGCAACTCGGTTCCTTCCAACATCTCCCCAGCCACCTTCACCAAAACCGTTTCGCCAGCACGCAAAACAGCCGGCGTGACACTATTCAAACGCGGCCCCGGATACTGACCCCAAAGCGCGACATCCCCAACCACCAAGCCCGTCGTCAACCCCACCACCGCTCCAAACCGCCTCCATAGAGCCCAACCGTCGCATTGCGAAAAAAGACCGCTCCTCATGTCAGTGATTGAAAAGAAACTCCTTCGTGTTCAACAAGCTCCACACCACATCCTCCCACGCCGCCTTGCCCGCTGCTTCCTGCGCCCCCGCATCCCCGCCGCTCCCTGCCACTGCCGCCACCTTCCGCTCCACGTAAGTCTTCGCCAACTCCACCTCCGCTCCCCTCGGCTCACGAGCAAGCGCGCGAACGTACAACGAGCGTACCGAAGCATCCACGCCAACCTTCCCCTTGGACGCTACCGCCGCAAAACCCTGCGGATGCGAAATGCGAGCCCGCATATCGTCACTATTCAAAAAGTGAAGGCTCTGCGAAAGACTCGCCTCCGAAGACCGCTCACACGCGCACGCCGAAGCCGCCGCCGGACGGCCAAACAAATCAAAAAACTGGTCCCTCGTGTACCAACTGTCCGGCAACTGCGTCGCCAACGTGCCCTCCGGTTGCGCCTGAAACCGCTGCGGATAACCGCACACCCGATTAATCGCATCCGACATCACCTCCGCCGGAAGTCGCCGCCCAAAATATCGCGCAAAATACTGATCCGCCCCCGCGTTCCCCTCCACAGGATCACTCGACAACTGGTACGCAGTACTCAACACCAAGGTCCGACACAACCGCTTCAATCGGAATCCGCCCTTCACAAAATCCGCCGCCAACGCGTCCAACAACTCCGGGTGCGTCGCCGGATTCGTCTCCCGCAAATCATCCTCCGGCTCCACCAATCCCCGATTGAAAAAGTGTTTCCAATACCGGTTCACCAACGCCTTCGCAAAAAACGGATTCCCCGGCGCCGTCATCCAATCCGCCAACGCCACACGCGCATCATCCTCCGGCGCAATCTGAAGCGCCGCACCACCAGGCACAGACGGCGGCACAGCCTCCCCCGTCCGCTTGTGCGTCGCCACCGGTGCCATCCGCTTCGTCACCAAAATCTCTTCCCCCAACCGCTCCGAAGGCTTGCGCTGCAACTGCGTAAAAAAGGCGCCTAGCGCCCAATAATCCCGCTGAGTCCACTGCTCATACGGATGGTGATGACACTGCGCACACTGCATCCGCACCCCCATGAACAACTGCGCCGTATCCTCAATCTGCGACGGCAAATCACGTAACTGACGATACCAAGCCGCCGCCGGCACCTCAGCCACGCCCCCGCGAGCGGTCAACAGCGAACGAACAATCCCGTCAAATGGTTGGTCTCCAAACAACTCCCCGCGTAGCCACCGATGAAACGAAAACGTCCCGTGCATCAGGCTGTCATCCCGAAACGGGTCCAAACTACGCCTGTTCCGAAGTAACGACGCCCATTGCCCCGCGAAGTGATCGGCATACGCCGGAGCGTTGAGCAACCGGTCCACCCACTTCTCGCGACGCTCACCCTCAGGAAGCGCCAGATAATCAGCCACCTCCGTCTCGCTCGGAAGCCGCCCCGTCAAATCCAACGTCACCCGTCGCACGAACGTCGCATCATCGCACAGAGGCGAAGGCTCGACGCCCGCCTCCCGCATCACGGAAAAAACACCCTCGTCCACAAAGTTCCGCGCCTTCGGGAACTTCGCGAGATCAAGCTTCGGCCCCCGAGGAACCGTCACACGAAACACCCCCATCTTGTCCCCGTACCGCGCCATCACCGCCACCGTACCCGGCCGCCCCAGCATTCGCACGACCCCGCGGTCATCCACCTCCGCCAAACCCTTTTCATTCGATTCAAACCCCGTGAGGTGCGTCACATCGCGCACCGTCCCATCATCAAAATGCGCCGCCACCGCCAGTTGCTGCGTTGCGTCCGGACTCGCCACACGCTCCGACGGCATCACCTCCAACCGAACCACCCGAGCACCTCCCTCGAGGTCAGACGGCATGCCCTGCCGCATCCAATCCGCAATCACCTCGTAAGAACCACGGCCCTTCTCTAACCGCTTGCCGCCCCCGTGCGGAATCACCGCCGCCCCTTTCATCAATAACAAACTCGAGTCCGGTGCCGTCGGCATCACCCGACGCGCCCGACCAGACACCACCAAAAAATCGTAATCCTCTTCCGGCTCAAACCCGAACAGCGACAGCTTAAACCCGTTCTGCCCAGTTGCCTTCCCGTGACACACCCCGCCATTGCACGACGTCTTCGTGAAAATCGGCACAATCTCATTGCGAAAACTGACCCGCGACGCAGCTTCCCCACCCAACCCCGACACGGTAAGCCTCCGCTCCCCCACAACCTTCCCCTCCAGACTCGCGCGTGCCACAACGCTCCCATTCGCCACCGGAACAATCGCGCCCTCGCGCCACTCAACCACACCTGCCGGCTCAAAGCGCCACTCCGCCCGCGAACTCAAATCTTCGAGCACCCGACGCCCATCCCCACGCACCACTAGCGGCACGACTCGACTCCTTCCTCCCTCCAAACGATCCGTTGCCAACAACATCCCTTCACCCTTCGGCACCCCTGCCCGGTTCTCAGCCAAGGCTTCAACGACACCCACGCCTCCCAAAACCAACACCCCAACCAGAGCAACAGCTTTCGACATAGACATCACAGGCGTGTGGGAATGCAAGACCAGTGCCCACGCCCTGAGTTTAACCCGAAACCCTCCCGAATCCGCATCAGCCCAAAACTCCGTCCGCCAACCCCACTCAGACTAAATTCCTCCAATCACTCTCCAGCAACGACCTGCGCAAGACCCGCCGCGAGCTCCATCAATCGCGCCTTCTCCGCGTCAGTCCAATCATACGCCTCCGCCTTCGCAATCCCAACAACCCCACGCAGCACCCCAGCTCGGTCAATCGCAGGAACCGCAACCGATCCCTCCATCCCCGTCGCCTTCGCATTCGGACGCGCCTGCCCCGAGGTATCCGTTTGCAAGTTGCACAAGCTGACCGCTTCGCGCCGTTCCGCAGCCAATCCAGCAATCCCCTTTCCGACAGGCACTACTGAAACCAACCCAAGAACAAACTCCGGGATATTTCGGGACGCAGCCAACACCAGCACGCCCTCGGACACCAAATGAACCGTCCCCGCCTGACATCCAAACTCAGCAATCGCGAGATCAAGTGCCTTCAGCGCTTCTTCAGTGAACGGTAAATCGCGTTTCGGAGTTGGGGTAGGAGTGTCCATCCCTCAACGCTACCCCGAACCCGACCCCGTGTTCAACGGATCGAACCAGCGACGCCGTCATCCCACCCGAACCGCGACCCCACCCGAACGATAAAACCCACTCAACTCCACGTATTTCAGCGCCCATCCCGCCAAACGCTCCTGCTCCTCCACCCTGAGCGAACGCACCACTTTCGCCGGCGACCCAAGCACCAAACTCCCCGGAGGAATCACAGTCCCACCGGTCACCGTTGAGTTCGCTCCCACAATGCTCCGCGCTCCGATACGAGCCCCATCCAATATCACAGCCCCCATTCCTACCAGCACCTCATCCTCCACGGTGCACGCATGCAAAATCGCAGAGTGCCCCACCGTTACCCGATTCCCAACCACCACCGGAAGATCATCCGCAACGTGAACCACGGCGGCGTCCTGAATATTCGACTCTCTTCCAATCCGAATCGGCGCAATGTCGGCTCGGAGAGTGCATTGGTACCAGACACTGCTGAGTGAACCAATCTGCACATCGCCAATAAGCACTGCACCTTGAGCCAAATACGCGTCCTCCGCCACAACAGGCGCGGTCGCAGCGTACGTCCTAAGCCGACTTTCGGTATTCATGAAACAGCAAAATCAAACGAAATCCGAGGAGGCGAAATCTCAAAATCCTGATTTTTCTTAGAACTTTTGTTTGACCCTTCAGAGAACTACTGGCACTCAAAACCCCAGCAAAAGACAGCAAACCAAGCGGTTTAGCAGTCCGAAGCGAAAAACACCTACCAACCAACCCAAACAACAAACACCCCATGAACAAAGCAGAACTCGTAGCCAACGTTCAGAAAGCACTCGGTAAAGACACGACGAAAGCCGCAGCAGAACACGCCGTCGAAGCCGT
>JACCEC011957790.1_pt1 | contig 14549 bp, 7 predicted proteins | sample 7450121 | NCBI WGS metagenome assembly JACCEC01 (sample SAMN15323455, study PRJNA562643) | freshwater metagenome | isolation source: river surface water | place: USA:Blue River Watershed | collected 2017-08-18 | reverse complement strand
GTAAGGGCCCCAGTTGATCACGGCCGAGCCCAGGTGGGCCTTCGGGCCGTAGGCGGTCATGTCCGAGTCCCAACCGAAGGCGCGCTTGCCCATTTTTTCGGCGGTCTGCAACACGGCTGGCGAGTCGGTGTTTTGCATCAGCACGTCAGCACCGCCGTTGATCAGGGCGGTGGCGGCTTCGGTCTCTTTCGGGATGTTGAACCACTCGCCGACCCAGACCACCTTGGTCTTGATCTTGGGGTTCACCGACTGGGCGCCCAGCGTGAAGCTGTTGATGTTGCGAACGACCTCCGGGATCGGGATGGAGCCGACCACACCCAGCACATTGGTCTTGGTCATCTTGCCGGCGATCACGCCGGCCATGTAGGCGCCTTCGTAGGTGCGGCTGTCGTAGGTGCGCAGGTTGTCGGCCTGCTTGTAGCCGGTGGCGTGCTCGAACTTGACGTCCTTGGCATCGGCGGCGACCTTGAGCATGGGCTCCATGTAGCCGAAGGTGGTACCGAAGATCAGCTTGTTGCCCTGGCCGACCAGGTCACGCATGACGCGCTCGGCGTCGGCGGACTCGGGCACCTTCTCGACGAAGGAGGTGACGACCTTGTCGCCGAATTCCTTCTCGATGGCCTTGCGGCCGTTGTCGTGGGCGAAGGTCCAGCCGCCGTCGCCCACCGGGCCGACGTAGGCGAAGGCGATCTTCAGCGGCTCCGGCTTGGCGGCGGCGGCCGAAGCGGCGGAGGCGGCGGGCGCCGGGGCGGCCTCTTCCTTCTTGCCGCAGCCCACCAGGGCGGTGGCAGCCAGCGCCGTGATAGCGGCGGCCTGGAGCATGGAGCGTTTCTTCAGGTCGGTCATTGGATCCTCTGTTTAGTGGGACACGAAAACGGCAATTATGAGCCCGGATAAAAGGGCTTTCCAAGGGAGGCCGGCATATTGACGCGAATCCACGTGGGATTGCGCGACATCAGGGCCAGCACCACGATGGTGGCCAGGTAGGGCAGCATGGTCAGGAACTCGCTGGCCACCTCCACGCCGGCAGCCTGCAGATGGAACTGAAGCATGGTCACGCCGCCGAACAGGTAGGCGCCCAGCAGCACGCGCGCCGGCCGCCAGGTGGCGAAGGTGGTCAGGGCCAGGGCGATCCAGCCCTTGCCGGCCACCATGCCCTCCACCCACAGGGGGGTGTAGATCACCGACAGGTAAGCCCCGGCCAGGCCGCACAGGGCGCCGCCCCCCAGCACTGCGCCCAGGCGGATGCGGCGCACGGGGTAGCCCAGGGCATGGGCGGACTCCGGCGACTCCCCCACGGAACGCAGCACCAGGCCGGCGCGGGAGCGGTAGAGGAACCAGACCAGGGCCAGGGTGAAGGCGATGGTGAGGTACACCAGGGGATGCTGGCGGAACAGCGCGGGGCCCACCAGGGGCAGGTCGCCGAGGACGGGAATGGAAAACACCGGCCGCTCGGGCAGCTTGGCCTGCACGTAGTTCACGCCGGCAAAGGCCGAGAAGCCCGCGCCGAACAGGCTCAGTGCCAGGCCGGTGGCGTACTGGTTGGTGTTCAGCCAGATCACCAGCACCCCGAACACCGCCGCCAGCAGCGCGCCGGCGCCGGCGCCGGCCAGGAAACCGGCCAGGTCGCTGCCCGTGTGGACCACGGCGGCAAAGCCGGCGATGGCCGCGCACAGCATGATGCCCTCGGCGCCGAGGTTGACGATGCCGGCCTTCTCGTTGACCAGCAGGCCCAGCGAAGCGATGGCCAGCACGGTGCCGGCGTTCAGCGTCGCGGCCAGCAGGAGCGCGTAGCTTTCCATCACGCGGCTCCTTTCTTCAGCGCGCCCGCCGCGACCAGCCGGATGCGGTAGGCCATCAGCGTGTCGCACGCCAGCAGCGAGAACAGCAGCAGGCCCTGGAACACGCCGGTGATGGACTTGGGCATGCCCATGCGCGACTGGGCGTACTCGCCCCCGATGTAGAACATGCTCATGAGGATCGCGGAAAACACCATGCCCACCGGGTGCAGCCGGCCGACGAAGGCGACGATGATGGCGGCGAAGCCGTAGCCCGCCGGCACATAGGGCGTGAGCTGCCCGATCGGGCCGGCCACCTCCAGCGCGCCGGCCAGGCCGGCCGCACCGCCGGAGACCAGCAGCGCCACCCACAGCGCCTTGCGCGAGGAAAAGCCCGCGTAGCGCGCCGCGGCGGGGGCCAGGCCGCCCACCTGCTGCGCGAAGCCCGCGCGGGTGCGGAACAGGAACACCCACAGCGCGGCGGCCCCGGCCAGCGCGACCAACAGGCCGATGCTCGCGCGCGAGCCCTGCATCAGGCGCGGTACCTGGGTGATGCGCTCGAAGGTCTTGGTCTGGGGGAAGTTGAAGCCGGCCGGGTCCTTCCACGGCCCGAAGACCAGGAACACCAGCAGCTGCACGGCCACGTAGACCAGCATCAGGCTCACCAGGATCTCGTTGGCGTTGAACTTGTCCCGCAAGAAGGCGGTGAGGCCGGCCCAGGCCATGCCGCCGGCGATGCCCGCCAGCAGGATGCCCAGGACGATCCATTGCGAGGAGTCCTTGGTGGCCGTGAGCGCCACGCCGCCGGCGCAGATGGCGCCGATGACGAACTGCCCCTCGGCGCCGATGTTCCAGACGTTGGAGCGGAAGCACACGGCCAGGCCCAGCGCGATCAGCAGCAGCGGCGTGGCCTTGACCATCAGCTCGCCGAAGGCGTAGGTGGACTTGACCGGCTCCCAGAAGAACATCTGCAGGCCGCGCACCGGGTCCTTGCCCAGCGCGGCGAACAGGGCGACACCCAGCACCACGGTGATGGCCAGGGCCAGCAGGGGCGAGGCGATGCTCCAGAAGGCCGAAGCCTGGGGGCGGGGTTCGAGCTTAAACATCGGCGGCCTCCCGGGCGGCCAGGGCGTGGTCGGCGTCCCACAGGCCGGACATCCACTCGCCGATCAGTTCCACCGTCGCCTGGGCGCGGGGGAGGGAGGGCGACAGGCGCCCCTTGGCCATCACGTGCAATCGGTCACTCACTTCAAACAGTTCGTCCAGCTCCTCGCTGACCACCAGCACGGCGCAGCCGGCATCGCGCAGCTTGAGGATCTCGCCGCGGATCTGGGCGGCGGCGCCCACGTCCACGCCCCAGGTCGGCTGGGAGATGACCAGCAGCCTGGGGTTGGCGTCGATCTCGCGGCCGACGATGAATTTCTGCAGGTTGCCGCCGGACAGCGACTTGGCGGGCGCATCCGGCCCGCCCGCGCGCACGTTGAAGCGGGCGATGATCTCCCGGGCCTGCGCGCGCAGCTGGCCCATGCGGATCCAGCCGCCGCGGCCGAAGGCCTCGCGGCGCGAGAGCATGAGGTTGTGCGCCAGGCCCAGCGTGGGCACGGCGCCGCGGCCCAGGCGTTCCTCGGGCACGAAGTGCAGGCCCAGCCCACGCCGGCGGCCCGGGCCCATGCGGCCGGCCGCCTGCCCGGCCACCTGCACCATCTGCGGGGCGGCGCGGGTGTCCTCGCCGGACAGGGCGTACAGCAGCTCCCGCTGGCCGTTGCCGGACACGCCGGCGATGCCCACCACCTCGCCCGCGCGCACCTCCAGGCAGATGTCCTGCAGGTCGGTGCCGAAGGGCGATTCGCGGGCCAGGTCCAGGTGGTCCACCTTGAGCACCGTGTCGCCCACCTGGGCCTCGCGGTGCTCCAGCTGCGGCGGCTCGGCGCCGATCATCAGGCGGCTGAGGGACGCGTTGCTTTCCTCGCGCGGGTCGCACTCACCCGTCACCTTGCCGCCGCGCAGCACGGTGCAAGCGGTGCACAGCTCGCGGATCTCGTGCAGCTTGTGGCTGATGTACAGGATGCTGCAGCCCTCGGAAGCGAGCTTCTTGAGCACCACGAACAGCTTCTCCACGGCCTGCGGCGTCAGCACGGAGGTGGGCTCGTCCAGGATCAGGAGCTGGGGGTCGGTGAGGAGGGCGCGGATGATCTCCACCCGCTGCATCTGGCCCACGGACAGGGTATGCACGGGGCGCGAGGGGTCGATGTCCAGGCCGTACTCGGCGGCCTTGGCCGTGATGCGGGCCGTCACCTCGGCCAGCGACAGCGACTTGTCCAGCCCCAGCCAGACGTTCTCGGCCACCGTGAGCGTGTCGAACAGGCTGAAATGCTGGAACACCATGCTGATGCCCAGCGCCCGCGCCTCCTGGGGGTTGCGGATGGTCACGGGCTGGCCGTTCCACAGCACCTGGCCCTCGTCGGGTTTCACGCTGCCGTAGATGATCTTCATCAGCGTGGACTTTCCCGCGCCGTTCTCGCCCAGCACGGCATGGGCCTGCCCCGGCATCACGCGCAGGGAGACCTGGTCGTTGGCCACCACCGCCGGATAGCGCTTGGTGATGCCGGCCAGTTGCAGCCTTGGTATGGTCATCTCGGTTCAATCATTCTTCAAGCCCGCCGCCGCCTGCCGGATGCGATCGCGCAGCCAGCGCGCAGAGGCCGACGCATGGCTGCGCTCATGCCATAGCTGGTAGTACGCCAGGCGCGGAAACTCGACGGGACAAGGCAGGATTGTGACCGGCAATGGCCCTGCAAAACGTTCGCAGTACTGCCGGCCCGTGGTCAGGACCAGCAGGCTTTGCGCCACCATGGCCGGAATCAGGCTGAAATGGGGACAGCGCACCGTGATGCGGCGGGCCAGCCCCTGCTGGGCGAGGTGCGCGTCGATCACGCCACGCGCCCCCGGATGGGTGGGCATGGGGGCGACATGCTCGGCCTCCAGCCAGTCCTCCACCCGCCAGCCACGGCGCACCGCCGGGTGGTCGCGCGCCACCAGGCACACCACCTCGTCAGTGAAAAGTTCGCTGCGGTGCAGGCTGTCCGGCGGCTCCTCCCAGTTGCCGACGACCACGTCCACCTCGCCCTGGGCGAGCTGGTCATGGCAGTCGGCCTGGGCCGACAGGGGATGGATCTCCAGGCCGGCGCCAGGGGCCTGGGACTTGACCGCCGCCACCAGGGCGGGAAGGAACTGCGGGTCCAGGTAGTCGCTGGCCGACACGCGGAAGGTCGTGGCCGCGGTGCGGGGATCGAAGCCCCGGGTGTCCGAGAACAGCATCTCGGCGGCGCGAAGGATGCTGGCGCTGGGCTCGACCATGCGCAGGCCGGCATCGGTGGGCACCATGGCGGCGCCCGAACGCACCAGCAGGGGATCCCCCGCCACGTCCCGCAGCCGCTTGAGGGCGGCCGACACCTGGGGCTGGTGCATGCCCAGGCGCAAGGCCGCCCGGGACACGCTGCGCTCGGTCAGGACCGTGTGCAGGATGCGGATCAGGTGGAGGTCGATCTTGTCGAAGAGTGCCTGGTCTCTCATACCCTGGCCGGAATGGGTGTCATAACGCGGCGCTTATGCCCGCATACCCGTCGTTCTCCTACCCTCGAGGCAAACGCGCCGATTCACGCCATACTGACTTTCATGGAAGCCAAGACGATCCGATTCATCCGCCGGGGGGAGCTTGTGACGCTCGGCAATGTACCACCCGACCGGACCTTGCTGGAGGTGCTGCGCGAGGACCTCGTCGCCACCGGGACAAAGGAAGGCTGCGGCGAGGGCGACTGCGGCGCCTGCACCGTCGTCCTGGCCGAGGCCGAGGGCGAGCGCCTGCGTTACCGGGCCATCAACAGCTGCATCCGCCTGGCCCATTCCGTCGACGGCCTCGCGCTGTGGACGGTGGAGGACCTGGCCGGCGCCGACGGTGCGCTCCACCCCGCCCAGGAGGCAATGGTGCAGTGCCACGGTTCCCAGTGCGGCTTCTGCACACCAGGCTTCGTCATGAGCCTGTTCGGCATGTACCAGAACCATGTGTGCCAGGGCGAGCCCATCACCCGCGAACTGGCCCAGGCCGAGCTCTCGGGCAACCTGTGCCGGTGCACGGGCTACCGGCCCATCCTGGATGCGGCGCAGCAGATGGCAGCCCTGCCCCGGGTGGCGGTGGACGAGGCGGCGCTGGTGCGGCAGCTGCAGGCCATTCCCAGGGACGAAGGGCGCGAGGCGGGCGACGGGGCCTACCTGGCCCCCACCACCCTGCCCGCCCTGCTGGCGGCCCGCGCGGCCCACCCGCAGGCGCAGGTGGTGGCCGGCTGCACGGACGTGGGCCTGTGGGTCACCAAGCTGCACCAGCGCTTCGGGCAGGTGCTGGACGTCACGCGCGCGGCGGAACTGCGCCGGATCGAGGTGGCGGGCGAGGACCTGTCCATCGGCGCCGCTGCCACCCTGCAGGACGCCTACGCCGCCCTGGTGGCGCAGCGCCCGCAGCTGCAGGCCTTCGCCGAGCGCTTCGCCGGCCTGCCGGTGCGCAACTCCGGCACCCTGGGCGGCAACGTCGCCAACGGCTCGCCCATCGGCGACTCCATGCCGCTGCTGATCGCGCTGGGCGCGCGCATCGTGCTGGCCAGTGTGCGGGGCGAACGCACCCTGGCGCTGGAGGATTTCTACACCGGCTACCGGCAGAACCTGCTGGCGGCGGACGAGATCGTGGCGCGCCTGCTGGTGCCGCGGCCGCGGGCGGGCGAGTTCCTGCGCACATACAAGATCTCCAAGCGGTATGACGACGACATCTCGGCGGTGTGCCTGGCGGTGAACCTGCAGCTCGAGGACGGGCAGGTGCAGGGGGCGCGCATCGGCGCGGGCGGCGTGGCCGCCACCCCGGCGCGGGCCACGCAGGCCGAGGCGGTCCTGGCCGGTCAGCCCTGGACCGAGGCCACGGCCCGCGCGGCCGGCGAAGCCTTGCGGGCGCAGTTCCAGCCCATCTCCGACATGCGCGCCTCGGCGGCCTACCGCCGCGAGGTGCTCGGCAACCTGATGCAGCGGCTGTGGCTGGAAAGCCAGGGGATGCGGGCCATCAACCTGGAGCGGGTCTCGCGGGCCGGCCTGGCTGGCCAGGTCGATCCCGAGGAGGTGCGGGCATGACCACGCGCGACAAGGAATTCACGGCCGCCAGCGGTGGCGGCCCCGGCGGCGCGGCCGACGCGGGCGGGCAGGCTGTGGGCAGCTCCCGGTTCCACGAAAGCGCCCGGGCCCAGGTGGCCGGCGCGGCCACGTACATCGACGACATCCCGGAACTGCGCGGCACCCTGCACGCGGCGCCCATCCTCTCGACGGTGGCCCATGGCCGGCTGCGTGGGGTGGATGCACGGGCCGCCCTGGCCCTGCCCGGCGTGCGCGGGGTGGTGCTGGCGCAGGACATCCCCGGCGACCCCCTCCTGGCCACCTTCGTCCACGACGAGCCCATCTTCGCCATCGACACGGTGCAACACGTGGGGCAGGTGATCGGCGTGGTCGTAGCGGACAGCGCCCTGGGCGCGCGCCGCGCGGCCCGGCAGGTCCAGCTGGACATCGAGGCGCTGCCCGCCACGCTGGACGTGCGCGCCGCACATGCGGCACACAGCTACGTGCTGCTGCCCGTGGTGGTGCGGCGGGGCGAGCCCGAGTTGGGCTTGGAGGTCGCCCGGCACACCCTCACGGGCCAGTTGGAGGTCGGCGGCCAGGAGCATTTCTACCTGGAGGGCCAGGTCGCCTACGCCATCCCGCGCGAGCAGGGCCAGTGGCACATCCACTCCAGCACGCAGCACCCGGGCGAGGTGCAGCACTGGGTGGCCCACGCGCTGGGCCTGGAGAACAACGCCGTCACCGTGGAATGCCGCCGCATGGGTGGCGGCTTCGGCGGCAAGGAGACGCAGGCCGGCCACATGGCGGTGTGGGCGGCGTTGGCGGCGCGCAAGCTCGGCCGGCCGGTCAAGCTGCGGATGGACCGCGACGACGACTTCCTGGTCACCGGCAAGCGACACCCCTTCGCCTACGACTGGCAGGTGGGCTTCGACGACACGGGCCGCATCACGGCCCTCAAGCTGGACATGCTGGCCAATTGCGGCTTCAGCGCCGACCTGTCGGGCCCGGTGGCGGACCGCGCCATCTTCCACGCGGACAACGCCTATTTCCTGTCGGACGTGGTGATCTCGTCCTACCGCTGCAAGACGAACACGCAGAGCCACACGGCCTTCCGGGGCTTCGGCGGGCCGCAGGGCGTCATCGTCATCGAGGCCATCCTGGGCGACATCGCCCGTGCGCTGGGACTGGACCCTCTGGACGTGCGCAGGCGCAACCTGTACGGCATCGAGGACCGCAACGTCACGCACTACCAGATGAAGGTGGAGGACAACATCCTGCACCCGCTGATCGACACGCTGGCGCAGTCCTCGAACTACCGCCAGCGCCGCGAGGCCATCGCCGCGTGGAACGCGACCAGCCCCGTCATCAAGCGCGGCATCGCCCTCACCCCGGTCAAGTTCGGCATCAGCTTCACCGCCACCTTCTTCAACCAGGCGGGCGCGCTGGTGCATGTGTTCACCGACGGCAGCGTGCAGTTGAACCACGGCGGCACGGAAATGGGCCAGGGCCTGCACACCAAGATCATGCAGGTGGTGGCTGACGAACTGGGCGTGCCCTTCGAGCGCGTGCGCTGCACCGCCACGGAGACGGGCAAGGTGCCCAACGCCTCGGCCACGGCCGCCTCCAGCGGCACGGACCTCAATGGCCGGGCCGCGCAGTTCGCCGCGCGCAACATCCGCGACAACCTGGCGGCGTTCGTGGCGGGGCTGGACGGCTGCGGCGCGGGCGCGATCCGCTTCCGGGGGGGGCAGGTCATCTCGCCCCGGCAGTCGCGGGCCTTCGACGACGTGGTCAAGCTCGCCTATGCCAACCGCATCCAGCTGTGGAGCGACGGCTTCTACCGCACGCCCAAGATCCACTACGACAAGGTCACGCTCACGGGCCGGCCGTTCTACTACTTCAGCTACGGCGCGGCGTGCAGCGAGGTGGCCATCGACACCCTCACCGGCGAGAGCCGGGTGCTGGCGGTGGACATCCTGCATGACGTGGGCACCCCCATCAACCCGGCCATCGACATCGGGCAGATCGAGGGCGGCTTCATCCAGGGCGTGGGCTGGTTGACCACCGAGCAGCTGGTGTGGAACGCGCAGGGCAAGCTGGCGACCCATGCGCCCAGCACCTACAAGATCCCGGCGACGGGCGACGTGCCCGAGCACTTGCGCGTCGACCTGTGGCCCGAACCCAACCGCGAGGACAACGTCGGCGGTAGCAAGGCCGTGGGCGAGCCGCCGTTCATGCTGGGCATCAGCGTGTGGGAGGCCCTCCGCGAAGCCGTGGCATCGACCGCGCCGGCCGGTCAGCCGGTGAAGCTGACAGCACCCGCCACAGCGGAGAACGTGCTGCGCGCCCTGCGCGGCGGCGCGCTCGGCTGATCCCCAGGAAACCTGACACCCCGTGGCGGCGGCGGCCCGCCCCACGGATGAACTCTCACGGATGAGGAGTTACTACTACTGCTGACTAAATCCTAGTTCTTGGAGGCTGCCGCCATGCCCAGATTCCGCAGGAGAGGTTCGTCGGGGGACCGGGTGGAGGCCTCGTCGATCGACGCGTACCAGCCCGGAGGCGGCCGGTACGTCCGCCAACCCATCGACGCGGGGAAGGTCGATGCGCGAAAGGGCGAGCCGGCGAAGGTCGCCGTCCTGCAGGCGCATCGGGAGGACCGCAGCCACCCGTACGCCGGACTGCGGGAGGTCTCGCACCAGTCCCTGGCGCAGACACGCGACCAGCTCCTGGGTGAGGCCGCGCGGGAAGGCAAGGGCCAGGCGGCCCGCCCGCTCCAGGAACGCGCCGTGGGCCGGGGCGGCCCGGCAACGGCGTTCATCCGCTTCCAGGACCAGCTGCGGGACATCCGCGCCGACGAGGCCGGCATCGCCCGGGTGTTCGACACGTTCGGCCGCTCGTCCCTGGCGCTGTGCAAGCAGCCCAGCGGGCCGGCGACCCTGGTGTGGCTGGGCGCCGAGTTTGCCGAGAACCTGCTGTCCAGGATCCATGCGGGCGACAGCAAGACCTCCAACGGGGAGGAGGCGGAGCGGGGGGTCAGTGTCATCTTCGCCCTGCAGGCCGCCCAGTTGCTGAACGCCAGCCAGCTGACGCAGCAGGGCTTCGACGCCCTCATGGCCGGCTTCGCCGCCGGGATGCGGGGGGTGAGGGGGGACGAGGTCATGCGCACGGTCACCCCCCTGCAAGGCGAGCCCCGGCAGGTGTCGCGCCTGGCGCTGGCCGACCCACCGCACGGCCTGGCCGCGCGCCAGGGCGTGGACTCGGTGCTGGACACGGGCCGCAAGTTGCCGAATGCCGGTGCCACCTACGACGCGCTGGAGGCGGCGAAGGACGTCAGCACCTTGCCGGAGCTGATGGAGCGGCTCGGGTCCAGCCAGGCCAAGCAGGGCACGGCGGTCCCTGTCACTGTCCCTGTCACCCAAGCCCAGGCTGAGGTCCAATCAGAGGACCAGGCTCAGCCCGATCACAAGCATTCGCACACCCCCGTCGCCCCTGAAAACCGGGCCCCGGCGCCTTTGAGCCACAAGAAGCCGGTGGATACGCCCCGGTCGCCCCGGGACTCGACGCCCCCGCCTGCCGAAAAGGCCGCCCAGCCTGCAGAACGCAAGGGCCATGATGACGAGGTGACCCAGGAGGTCCGAGGCCTGAGGACGCAGGTCCGCGGCCTTGAAGACAGGATCGCCGCGCTCCAGGAACGGCTGGCTTCTGCGGCCCGGGAGAACCGCCGCGAAGGCAGGGATCCCGCGGACGGGGCGACCGGGCGTTCTGTTTCGGTTGGCACGCAAACGCCTGCGCAAGACGATGCGTCCGATTCAGACGAGTCCATCGCTGGCCACGACAGCGACCGAAGCGATGCAGACACGCCGCACGGGGACGGGAGCACGGCCTCGAACTCAGGCACACCGACCCCAACGCCCCCCCCAGCGGTAGGACGCCCCGACCTCGCGAACACACCCACTGTGCACGAGATGGCCGCCCCGATCCCTGGTGATCGGGAACTCCCGCCGGAGCCGAACCGACCGGTGGCGCCTGCCCCCCTTTTACGGGACCAGACATCGATTCAAGATGAGGCAGATGAAAGCCGGGGGCTTGGCAACACCCTCATGGTGGACACGGACGCTGAGGCCCAGGGAACCAGCGCCCCGAGGCGGGCGGACGACAAGTACGCGGCAACCACCGCCATCGAGCAGCTTGACACAGGCGCAGCCCGGCGGAAGGGCGCCACCTTGGAGACCGAGCCCGCCACCGACAGCCCGCCGCAGCCGCCCGTGACGTCGATGCAGCCCACCGAGCGCCCTGCTCCCAGCCCCGAGCTGGACGAAGCCGACCTGGCAAAGGCCGAGCGCGAACTGCGGCTTGAAGCCGAAATTGCCGAACTGGCCGAGCAGCTGACACTGGACGAACAGGCGCTGGCGATCGACGAAGAGGAGGCTGCCGTCGATGCCGCCTTGGCGCGAGCCGCGTTCGAGGCAGGCGAGGCGTTCGGGAAGGTCATCCTGGACGGCGCCCTGAACCGGGCGAACCTGCGGGGCCGGCTCGTCGACCTCGTGGACCAGCAAGTGTCCCGGGCGCGGGCGCGCACCTCCGCGCCCGGCCGGATGCAGGCCGACGCCTCGGCGATACGGGACGCCCTGCTTGGGGGCATCGTGAATGCCCTGCCCACGGGGCCTGGACGTGGCACGTTCGCGGCCGTGTTGATGGCGGCGCAAGTGAAGCTGGCTGAGACCGGGTTCGAGGCGGAGGCCAGTGACGTGAACGCCATGCTCGAGGGGCTGGAGCGACTGGCCGAAAGCGACGCCACCTGGGGAGACGCCCTCGACGAGGCGACCGGCGAACTCGTGGCCCGGAACCTGTCCGCGACACGGCCTGTCCTCGAACCCGATCAGCGCAGCCTTCGGGCCGAATGGGCCAGGCGCCTGGACGAACGCTTCCTGGCCATCACTTCCGATGGCAGCCCGCAGGCGCAAGAGGAAGCCCGCCGTGTGGGGGAATCCTTCTCCCTGCATCTGGCAACGCTGGAACCGGGCGAACAGTCGGCCCAGTTGCTGGAATTCCTGGAGGTGGTCTCCAGGGTCCCTGCCCTGCATGGCGACCACTTCGCCGGTCTGGCCGGCCCCCCGACGGTTTACCAGGCACTCATGGCGCCCCTCCAGGATGTGGTCACGGACAGCGTGATGCAGGAGGTCCTGGCAGGCGCGATTGAAATCTCCGACAGGGAAGGCGACTGGCGGGTACTGGAAGACGCCGTATTCCTGGCGGCGGGCATGGCCCGGGAGCCGCAGGAGGAAGACCGGGGAATGGGCCCTGCCGCGCACATGATGGAGGCGCTGGAGGCCTCCAAGGCCGGCAGGAATGAGGCCTACCAGGAGGCGGCAGACCGCGCGATCACGGCCATCGCCAGTCGCCTCGCACTGTTGCGTGAAAGCGGACTGACGCTGCCTGGCGACGACGATGGGGACGTCGAAGACCCGCAGGATTCCGCCGCCACGACCGGCAGGTCCCCGCTGTCTCCAAGGGAGGTCGGCCTGCGGATGGCCCGGGAATTGGGCCTGGACCTGCCCCACCCGGCGATCAACGCCGAGGACCTTCATGATTTCTTCCGCTCGGTCAGCACGGAAGGTATCGATGAGGGCACCTGCACGGAAATCTTCCGGGGCCTGGCCCAGGAGGTGAGTGGCGCGGCGCTGGTCGCCTTCACGCAGTCCACCCTGGATTTCGCGCAGGGCCAGGCAAGCCTGGAACCACAGGTCCTGCGGTCATTCGATGCCCTGTTGGGGGCCGTCGAAGGTCGCCTGGGCCAGACACTGGAGACCGGCTTCGGCTCACCGGCGGTCGATGCGCTGAAGAGGCAGATCGGCGTGTGGCGCCAATCCGTCTCGGGCGCAGGTGACGCTGCTGCACACGAGGCGATGGACAAGGCGCACTCGCCCGGCTACCAGGACCTGAGCGACGAGGTGTCTGCACCACAGGTCCCGGGTCAGGAAGGGACACCCGCCGCCGATCTCAATCCCCCGCCTGCAAGGGTGAGGTGGTTCGCGCCGGGGGAAGATCCCCTGGAATTCGATCCTTACGCAGACGACGCGACACCGCCGGCCCCTCTCGACCTGTCCGCCGCCCCGCTCCCCGTACAGGACATGGCCTCGAAGGAGCCGCAGGCCGTGGTCGCAGCTGCACAGCCGGATCCGCTCCCTGACGAAGACCTCGGTGCCACCCTGGACCCGCTGCCTGACGAAGACCTCGGTGCCATCCTGGGCCAGTTCGAGAAAGCCGCGGGCGAGTTGCCCCAGGCCACAGTAGCCAACGCTCCGGCAGCCGCCCCCCGGCTCCCGCTTTCCGCAACAGAGACCCTCCTGGGAGAGATCGCGAACACGCAGCCCGGCACCTATGGCCAGGTGATTGCGAAGGCCGGCGAATTCATCGCGTCCAGGGGAGCAGGGCTGACGGCCAGGGAGGTCGACGCGATCGCGCAAGCGGTCGTCGCCAGGTTCCCGGGCGAGCGCTCCGCTGTCGTGTCGGACCTCCCGCGCAGCATCCTCGAAACCACGCCACTCCAGCTCGGGGCCCTCCACGACGCCAGCAGCCGAGACGACCAGCGTGCCGCGGCCCTGGCCTGCCGCCGCGCAGCCGCTTGGGCGCTGAGGCTGATGCTGTCGAACGGCGCGGCCATGAACGACAAACTCCAGAAAAAATTCCTGGATTTAGCGTTCGCCAACACATCGCGCAGCGACACATTCGTGAAGCGGGTCGGCTACCAGGTGGAAATGCTCGGGACAGCGGCGACCGTCACGTTGGATCGACTCAACGCGATCCACTACAACGGCTCGATCGCCAACCTGCAGACACTGGTCGATGGACAGGCGGCCTCGAACACCACCGTCCCGAAAGAGAAGGACCAGCTGAAGGCGACCGTCCGCAGCGCGATCATCCGAGGGCTCGATCCCGACCCCAGGGACGCGGACACGGTGCAACTGCTCAGGCTGCTCAAAAGGGAACCCGGCAGCGAAGGCACCGCCCGACGCGGAGAGTCGAAATACCGCTGAGGGTGACGCCCGTCAGGTGGGAGGGCCGAGCGGCGCGGTGCCTCAGGGCGCCGTCTTCGCCCCCGCCTGGAACCACGCGCCAACCAGGGCGCGTTCGTCCTCGGTGATGCCGGTGGAGTTGTTCATCGGCATCAGCCGCGTCACCACCACCTGCTGGTAGACGGCCTGTGCGTTCTGCTTGACCGCGTCGGGCGAGTCCAGGCGCACGTTCTTCATCTGCACCTGGGCGCCGTGGCACAGGTAGCAGCGCTGCTCCAGCACCTTCTGCACCGCCGTGAAGTCGGCCTTGGGCGCCTCGGCGGCGGCAGGCCTGGCGGGCGAGGCCGCCGGCACCATCCACACGATGGCCGCCACGATCACCGCCACGCCCGCCAGCGCGTACGGCAGCGGGTTGGCGTTGCGGCCCAGTTTCCAGCCGTGGCGCAGCACGAAGAACTGGCGGATGGCGGCGCCCGCGAACATCATCAGCACCAGCACCAGCCAGTTCTGCGGATGGTTCCAGGTGAAGCTGTAGTGGTTGGACAGCATCGCGAACAGCACCGGCAGCGTGAAGTAGGTGTTGTGCACGCTGCGCTGCTTGCCG
>JACCEC010471032.1_pt1 | contig 14550 bp, 12 predicted proteins | sample 7450121 | NCBI WGS metagenome assembly JACCEC01 (sample SAMN15323455, study PRJNA562643) | freshwater metagenome | isolation source: river surface water | place: USA:Blue River Watershed | collected 2017-08-18 | reverse complement strand
TCATCAACTTCATCTTGAATGTTTTCTTCAAATTCAATACCAATCTTGTAAGATGGATTCGCATTGATAGCAATTGAAGTTGTTTTACTATAACCAATTTTGTAGAATGCTTCTACGATAAGTGTTTGAGCTACAACTTTTACGAACTGCCCTTTGAAATAGTAAACACCATCTTGAATGCTTGCGAGATATGATGTGCCAACTGGATCATGTACAGACGATGTTGCGTCATATGCTCTAACTGTTGCATATGTATTTTGACCGTAAATTTTTAGTGTATCACCAGCTTCAAAGAAATCGCCATCAATATTCTTTACGACCAAGACTGGATTATCACCAAATGATGTTGTGCCTACAACCTTAGCACGAATGTTCTTAGTTGTTCCTGATCCAACAATAGTAGCGTCAGCAAAATCTGAAACGATAATGTCTTGATTTCCATATTGTGCATCTAGGACAATATAGTTTGCTTTGGTATCAAGAGAAATCTTACCACCAATGATAGGACTGCCGTTCTTGAAAATGTGATTACCAAACTTTTCAATCTGATTGGCAAGAATCGTTTGTAATTGAGTTAGTTCACGTGCCTGTACAGAATAACCTGGACGAAACAGAACACGCATGAAGTTTTTATCTTCATCAAAGTCATCGTAATATGGATCGTAATTGAATAGAGTTGTCATTTATTCCTCGTTAGAAACTCAATATGAAACGGATTCTTTCCGTCTGTGCCGGGTCTCTTGAAATTGGCAATTTATCTGATATGTATAAAATCTTACCGGAGTACAAATCAAGTGTTGGATTTTCAACTGCGTTTACAACACGGATCGAGCTTGTTGTAAATCCTTTGATAGCTTGGTTTGTCGCTATTGTGCCACGAACGTTATTCAAATACAAGTAGTTTGTAACTTCATCAAAAGATATAACGTCTGCGGTAAATGTGTTTGTCTCAAAAGTTGAACCTTGATATACAACTTCATCGTTCTGGAAATCACCAACGCCTGGTGATACTTTCACTTTTGTATACATTGTGTAAATGGATTCAGCCGCCAGTGTTGTTGTTTCGTATTCGTATGGATTTTGCAATATTGCAATCTCACGAAAATCGTTGTCTGTTGGCAGAATACCTGTTTCAGATTCAACAAATTCTACGTTGAACATGATTGTTGTTGCGTTCAATTCGTAGACTGGATCATATCCATGACCATCATGTGGAGCGATTGCTACTTGGGCTGCCGCACCTGTTCCTGCTCCGCCTGTAACATCAGCAAATGATATTGTTGCATATGTGTATTCTGAACCACGTGTTTGAATAATTATATCCTGTACATGTCCAGAGCTTACGTTTGCCTTCAATACTGCACCACTGCCATCGCCAGATACTGTTACGATATCCTGAGAGCTTCCGTTGGTGTAGTTGTTGCCAGAGTTTGTAACAGTAACAATGTCTATGGATCCACCAACAGCGGCAGCACGAACAAACTTGTTGTAAGTAACTGGCATCCATTCATCACTCAAGAACTTCTGCTTTTGAGTGGATGTCAAAGTGTACATATATTTCCACTTGTATCCATCTGAAGTTACAAAGTGTGGTTCTTCTAGGGATGTTGTGGAAAGTGTAAGTTGTGGTTCATCAGTAGATGCAGTACCGACTGCAACATTGGACAGACACTTGAATACCTGATCCTTTGAGTTTAGAACGTAAAAATTTGAATCGGAAAGATATGTATTGTATACAGTATTTGCTTCCCAGTCAATTCTAGGTGCAACGAAAGATGCGTTTTCCTGCGATATCTGTTTAGCAACAATACCTCGTCTGTAATATTCGTTTATTGAGGCATCATCTTGAAGTGGAGTTCCTGGCACTTCTGTTCCTGTGTTCCAACGAATAGGCTTTCCCATGAAAGCGTAGATATAAGACTTTCTTGACGATGGAAGATAGGAATTGGCACTCAAATCCAGCAGATTGAAAATCTGCTTTCCAAGCATGATTTTGAAATTTTTTGTTAGTATGGCAGACATATTTTTATTTATCTAACTTTTTGAACAATAGCACTCACAGAATAACCATTTGCATCAAATGTTGTGTTGGTGATTATTGTGTTTGCATTTAGTGAGTTTACGGATACGACCTCATCGTATACCAAATTCATTGTCGCTGAAGTGGAAGTCACACCTATGGAAGTATTCAAAATTGCGTGTGTGGAGTTTACAACTTCCTGAACTGTTACAGTATTTCCTGTAGACAGATAGATCGTATCACCATCAGCCAGATCGTTTATGAAGTTGACGCTTCCTGATACTCCAAATACAACATTTGAACCAGAAACAACATTTACTGTGTTTTGTAGTGTCTTACTAAATGTGCTTAGAATCAAAGTATCACCAACATTGATTGTTGCTTGCAAGTTAGCAGATGCGTTGGTGGACACAATGGTGTTTCCATTTACTGCAACATTGAATGTGTCGCCATATAAAGATTCACTCAGAGATATTGTGGTATTAGTTGTTGTCACAGTCTCGCTATTATCATCAATTCTGGTAACAAAAGTTTTGGTTCCGACTGGATGAACAATATCTCTCAGAGGCTTCTTGAACTTATTGTAATCAGTTTCTGTTTTGATAACATATGAGAAATTATGATATTTGTCTCCATCCTGCAACTTCTTATCCGCACTCAATTGACCATCGGTGTTCAAATAAATTCCTGGATAGCGAATCAAACCATTTTCAAATTTGGCGGTAGCTTTTGCTTTGCCATCACCATATATTGTTGTTATCGCGGAAACGTTAGCAGTAACCTCTCCATCATCGGAAACCAGCGCTTTAGTCCTGTCAATTGTTCCGATATAATTGAATAATCGTAAGAATCCTGTGCTGTCGTTATATGAATCTACAGTAGCTTTGAATGTTGTTACAGTATTTGATGTTCCCTGATACACAGTAGTATTTGAAACAAACAATCCACCCTCTGTCACATTAGCAACAGCAATGTCCATGTTTCTCAAAGAAACAATTGGTGTAGACACATAGTCATAACCATAACTGATAATTCTCAAAGACGAGATTGCACCAATCTTACTTGTGGTCAAGTCGTATCCTTCACCATCACCGGTGATCTCCGAAACAACCAGAACAGCATTTGCGCCACCACTTGTACTTACTGAAAGTGTTGGCAACGAATCTCTCCTATATCCTTCACCACCAATGACATAGGCATTCAATGAATGTGCATTTACAGTAACTTCCTTTATTCCACCATTACCAGAATGTACATCACTTACAAATGCATTCGCTCCATATCCAGAGCCACCTGTAAATATGATCAAGTCTCCATTAGCATAACCTTCGCCAGGATCAACAATGCTAATTCTTCCTATGGATCCAATCTTATAAAGATCGTTTCTATTCATCTTGTAAACGTTTACGCCAGACAAATCATTGGTAAAATTATTTGCAAAATAAAGATTGTGTGTGTCTACATCAACGACCTCATACACATCTTCAAACTTTTCTTGATATGCAAGCCTTACGTAGTCACCTTTTTCAATGTAATCAGTCAAATCTTTTGTATTGTCTGATATAGTCTTTGATCCTGGCAAAACTGTAGCTGAAGATATTACCAGGGTATCTGAAAGAGACTCATTATAAAAGCTATAAGTTGAAACGTTAGGCTTGCTTCTATATCCACCACCAGAGCCATCAACTGTTACAAATGAAATTGGATAAACATTGAATGCTTGAAATGATGAAACACTCATTATAGTGTTTGCATTGATGGTATCAATATTAGCATGGGCAGCATTTAGTGTGTCTACCGACATGCTACTTACGTTTATCAGTCTAACATCTTGACCATCAATCAAATTGATAGTTGCTTTTGCTTCAGTTATTTGAGCTAAAGTTAGATTTTCAAAACCACCACTGAAGTCAATGATTCCAGTATTTGCTGAATATGGAATGGATGGATCATATGCTCTGAATCCGAAACCACCATTTGTTACTGTGATATCAGTAATACCACCCTTGGTTGTTGATCCAACATATGCAATAGCACCAACAGGATTTGCTGAGTCCTCACTAAAACCACCAACGATTGTTACAGGATCTCCTGGATAACCTGTTGTTGCATCATATCCGTTATAGTAAAGACCTCTGTTCTTAGAGTCAATTTTGATTTCAGATAGTGCCCCAACCAGACGCCCAGATGCTGTTATATCGGTTGTGCCGTTATTGTATGTCGCACTAACAATTTCACCTGTGGTGAATAGTCGCTGAACGTTAGAAACATATACTTCAATGTATGTGATACCTAACTGACGATCAACTGAACGAATAACTTTTTCTACCAGGGCTGTAGCTTTGGATGTTTGACCTGTTAGTATCGTATTTTCAATGTTGAAAATATTATTGTCATTTGTGTCAATACGCAAAGCAAGAGGTAGCACCCATTTACCATCAGACGCCTTTAGAATATCTTCCTTTGGATAGTAGATATCAATGTTTTCATTGTACAGAGCACGGAAAAGAAACTTGACAGAATCTGGTGTACCACTTGATCTATAAAATTGTGTTACCAGCTTTGCAAATAATCTTTTATTAGAAAGAACTTCCTGTGGAAAATACGGCATCAAATCCTTCTTCAACAACTCAAAGTATGAGTCATTTGAAAGATCAATGTCATGAGCATATCTTATGGCGGCCGCTTCATAGGCAACTTTACCCGATGTTTCTAGCCACTCATAATATTTCTGAATGAAGGTTACAAATTTTGGGTAGTCACTCTTTATGAAATCAGGTAACTGATTCTCTACCAGATTAGAATTTAGAACTGTTTCCATTAAATTTGTGTAGGTTTGACAACGATACTTGTGGAATCTTGTGTATCTAGAACTAACATTTTGTTGAGTTTAGATTGGATAATGTTTGACTTTGGAATCATGTTTATCTGAATATCACCGAAATCGTTGTTGACAGCAGTTGGTGCAAAATCTTGGATATAGATTTTACCTAGGGTGTAGTCAATAGTTCCTACAACACCATTGTTCTTATTCTTGTTGATGATAACTTTGGTACTTTGACTACTAATTTCATCAGTCTTGTAATAGGAAATTCTCAACTGTCCGTAGCGACCTTCAATAATTGCAGTACCTGCTCCAAGAAGACCATTGCCACCAGTAATCTGAACTGCGGCTGTAGTATAACCGATACCTGGTGTCAACACATTGATAGCAGACAATTTGCCATTGACAATAACAGCTTCCGCAGTCGCACCTTCACCATCGCCGACAATTGTGACTGTTGGTGTAGATGTGTAGTTATAACCAGGATTTGTGATCGTTATGGATTGAACGCCTGTGTATGAAGATGGAATTTCTTCAAAGAAACATTGACGAGCAACACCGCCCTCATCAATCATTGTGAAGTCTGGTGTGCTATAGAAGTTGTCGTTTGTTGTTCCACGTGTCAACTCAAAACCATAGTCTAGTGTATAGCTATTGGACTTTGTAAGATCAGGTCTAAATCTCTTGCCAACAAAGAATTCAATTTCGTTGGAAACAATAGCTTTGCTATAATTTGTAACAGCTTGTTCTAGACCAGAATAGTTGAAGTATGCATTGAATTCATTCAGATTGGCTGCACAGAATGATTCAATAACTGATTTTATACCAGAAATAAACTCTGAATCCGCTAGTGTAGTCTTAGCTTTGTCATAGTAAACTTCACAAGTCACAATTAGATAGTTATAGTCAACGTCTACAATCTCTGGAGTAACTGTAAGCATACTGATAGGTTTCAATATGTTTTCTTTTACATATTCCTTTTCAGTATCAGTAACTTCAAAACCTAACTTAGGTTTAGCTGATATGAAGATTTTTCCGTACACAGGTGGATCGTTTTCTTCACCACCCCAAACGTTCACAGATTCGAACGATGGATACTTTTGCTGAATCAATTTGATATAATCATTCTTTGTAACTGCACGATTCTGTGACAATAGATTCAATGGTGCGCCAAATTTGATTTCTTGGATTGTCTCTCTAGAATGTCCAGCAGATGCAGCCGATACCGGAGTAACAACAGCGGCTGATGCTCCAGACAATGAACTCATCAAGGTAAATGTGTTTGCTTGGTTTGTTTCTTCGCCGTTTGTCTTCAAGTATGTGATTTCAACGATATTTCCATTAGCCAGTTTCTTTGAGATAATATCATCACCGAAATAGATTTGATAGTTTCCATCTTGACCTTCTTGTAGGAAGTAAACTTCGGAAGAAGAAGTCAATGTCAACACATCGGTAGAGAGAGTGAATACTGTTACATTTGAGCTAACAGAATCATCTCTAACTGATACTGTTAGTGTTGATGTGTCAATTTTTGGTTCTGGAATAGTGAATACGAGATTGGGGTTTGTTGTCAGATTCACGGAATATGAATATGAAACAGCTTCACCTTCTTTGATTTTTACGTTATTGAATGTGAAAACACCAGCAGATTTTGATGCTGTGTAGTCTTGAAGATTCGTGAAGTTATAGACTTTTCCGTCCAGATATGTAACGAAACGACTATACTTTGGTAGAGTGAATGTTCCAGATAGATTTGATACAGATGGAGTTATTTCAACGTTGATTGTTGCAGTTGGTGCCGTTGCTGATCTTGGTGTATATCCATACTTCTTCGCATGAGAGACCACAGAATTTCTGGTGACAGCGGTATCCATGAATGACTCATTGGCTACCATGTTCAAGTAGTATGCGTTGTAGTGTGTGTTATAAGCAAGAATGTCCAGAAGAACGTTCAAGCCAGAACCTGAAAAATTGTAATCGGAAAATTCAGCTTGACTTTCCAGGAAGGTTTTCAGACCAGCTTTGATTTCCTGGAAGTCTAAGTCTGTTACTTGTATTGATGTGTTTGCCATTTATCGCACACGCTCTAGAAAAAAGGTTATTCGTATTGGATCAGCTTTGTTCAAAATAATAAATTCCATGTCACATGCGTATGAGTTTGAATCATACTCAGGTTTCACACTCAACTTACTAATTGTCACTCTTGGCTCATAGTTGTTTATGGTTTCAGTTATAGCTCTTTGAATCTTGACTGAAGTTAGATAGTCCATATTCTCAAACAACAATGCTTTCAAATTGGAACCGATATCTGGTTGAAATAGTCTTTCGTAAAAATTTGTGAAAAGAAGATTTCTGACCGATGCGATGATTGCATTATCATCGGTCAATATGTTTACGTCTTTACGCACCGGATGGGAAGTAAAGTTCAGGTCTAAATCTTTATATCTCTTTGGTTGACTTATTAGTGCCATCGTTTATTTATTAGTCTCCAATGAATACTGTACCAGAACCTGTCTCAATAACGTTAGTTCCTGGTGAATTTACATCAAAATGACCACCAGTTCCATCATCGCCAGTATCTGCGGTATCACCAATACGAGCCGCACCCATAGTTCCCTGATTCAGATTGATAGTTTTACCATTGATGATAATGTCACCATCAACATTTAGTGTGTAGTTTCCTTTGACAGTAATGTCTACAGAGCCTTCAACAACAAGCTGAACATCGCCTTTTATGTGAACTTTTTCGTCACCAGCGACCACTGTGTATTTGTCTTTTTCAATTCTTTCCGATCTGTCGCCATTTGGTGCCCACTCAACATATGATCCTGAGCGATGATACAAATGGACTCTCTCTGCGCCTTTGGTATCATCAAACTCCATGACATGGCCAGACTCTGATTCATATACATTGTTGTATGGATAAACCGCATCATAGTATGGATCAGGCTCAAAACCAAACTTCTTATTCTTTTTGGATTGAACTATTGTGTTTTGTAAATTCTCATTTCTAGCCAAGCGTGATGTTGTTGGCTCATCCAGAACTCTAGGATAGTTTGTTGGTGTTTCACTTGGCTTTACTGGAGCAGAAGCTAATTCGGAAGCAGTTCTATTATCATAAAAGCCTTTTTGCGGAAGAGCCTTTTTAGTCGCAATTCCTGGTACTAAGCCAAACATAACGGGAAACTGACCATCACTTGAGTCCATGAAGAAGCCAACAACCATATCACCTTCTTTTGGTGTATATGCATTAGGATTATTTACTGGATGCAGAGGATGAGACCATGGCAAAGATGATGTTGGAAGAACAGTTTTATCATCGGTATGTGTACCAATAATTCTTACTCGGCATCTACCGATCTTCAATGGATCCTGTCTATCTTCAACAACACCTGTCCACCACACAAATGGATCATAACCTAATTTATTATTCTTATGCATTGAAATCTGCGTTTCCTGTAATGGTATCAATAGTCACTCTTTGTCCTGTTCCCTGACTCTTGCCGAAACTATCTGTGGCACATTCCATAAATGTTCTATAAATTCCATCTGGTGTAAATGTGTGTCTTGTGCTTGTGATTATGTATTTACCAGAATGTAGGTCGTTCAACTCATCGGTGTCTGTCTTTTCTCGGATATTTCTTTCCAAGAAATTGATCTTTATGACACGACCGGAGTTTAGAGACATTAGTCCAGGAACTCCAAGATAGACCTTGTTGTTCAGTAAATTCTGAATGATGTGCTGTCTCTGTGATGTTATCTTATCTGTGTCATTTGAGAACACAGTCTTATCACGACTCTTTATGTATGAGCTTGTTAGCTGATTCTTTGTTAGTGGTGTTATCTTTATTGTTGAAAAGTTTTTGGCTGTCGCTGGCTGACCATCAATACCTAACAACTTCACTTTGTTTACGTTACCATTCTTATTCAGCAGAACGTTTTGATCTTCATATTTTGACGCATCAAATTCTGTCTTCTCAAACGATAAAGTCACAAAATCAATACCATAGTTTGTTGATGCAAACACACCTTCCTTGATTGCTGTCAGCATATTGAAGCCTTGGTCAAACTCACTATAATTTACACCAAACAACTTGTCCGATCTATCGGAGTTAGGATCAGTCTGAATGTTATGTTCATATTCCAGCGTTGTGTCAAACTTACTGTACAGATTCTCTAAGCTGGAGAAAACATAACCATCACCCAAGTTCTGGAAAAATAGAAAAGATGGAACACTACTCACATTCAACGCTCTTTTAGCTAACCATTGGCAAGTCTCAAGTGGTGTCAAACTGGGTAGAGTAATGTTCAAGTTTCCAAACGTTGGTTCAACATAAAACTTTTCATTATCTCCAGTTAGCTGTAAATCGTTCTTCAGTATGTCTGATGCCATATCAGCACATGTTTTGAAATTATAGCCCTTGGAAATCTTTACTTGCTCAGAGAAAAACTGTTGAAAAGAACAGAAGTGTAGAGTGTATATCTCAGTCAAATTGGTCTTTGGTTTTCTATCAGACATTTTATAAATTCTGAAAGACTTCTCAATTTTTTCCTGACCATCTGTTCCAGGCTTCGTTAGACGCACATTCAGAGTTTCGTTTCCAACTATTGGTAGCTTTTCTATCAAACCAACAGAATCTCTTATAACAATGTTTCCACTTATGGATGTGTTGAAGATACTATCAAAAATATTCAACTCTTCCATCATGCTGGAAATATCAAAACCTGTCTTTGTTTCCAAAGAATAGAGTACCATCTCCTCAATGAGATAGTCGGTTGCATAGATTAGTTTATCGTCAGACATTGATCAAATCTTGGAAGTTTTTCATCACATTGTTTACATACTGTTTCTTCAAAACTTTTATTTCTCTCTTGGAATCATTCAATGCGATTTCATAATCATACTTGCTTTGTTGTGTTTTTTGTGTTTGGAGTGTATAACGTGTTCCATCATTCATCACAAGAGTTTCTGTTCCTTCAACAACCGCGGCGTATTGTGTGGAAGTTATTTGAGTTTTCTCAACTCTAACAGTATCATCAGAATTCAATATTTTATAGGTTAGAGTTTTGTAGTATGCATGTACTGTACTCTGAGCAGTGGCAATACTTCCATACGTTGAAATAATGTGATCATTCAATTCTTTGTATGATAGTGGCCATTGCTCTTTGATATCAACGATATCATTTAGAAGAAGAATCATCCAATGCTTTTCTTCATCGCCATAAATCTTGTGTGCTAGAATCTCAGGTCTTTCTCCGTCCTGAATGCTATACGTGTAGTACAGAACAGATTCGTTTTTGATGGTGTCATCAAACTTCACACGCTTTAGGATATCTGTGATTATTTGATATGTTTCGCCACTATCAAGAGAGTATAATCTCTGAGGAAAATATGAAAAGTATCTTGACATTAGAATGTGTTCCCATCGTTAGCAAAGTCAGGATCAAGCAAGTCTTTGGTGATGATCTCCATTTCACGGAAGGTCATGACTAGATTTATATGAGATGGCATACCATCACCTTTTTTATTGGTGTTGGCATCACCAGGATTCACTTCCATAGCAGAGAATCCATTTGGAGCATAGTTTACTTGGATACTATCAATGATACATGTTGATATCTTAGCTATGTTCTTGTTTGGTATGCCGTTGTACATGAACTCAATGTCAAATGATCCTGGTGGAGTAAAGTATCTACCTGCGCTATTAGCTTGAATTTCTGGTGCAGAGTGATACTTGAATAAGCGAATTATTTCATCTATCGTTTGTGCTTCAGCGATACTTTGTGGATAGAAATCAAAAGCAAACTGGAAAGTTCTCAACTCTGGATGTGAGTAAAGTAACTCAACTTGAGGGTTGACTGCGGTATCAAAGGCTGCTTGCATAATCATATTACCAAACGCATCGCTGACTTTACCATTCTTTTTCAGAATGCCAAGACCAGCTTCACCCAAGAATGGTTTCATGTTCTTGAGACCGGCATCGTTTAGACCTGTCTCAAATAGTGTTGATCCGCCTTGGGCAACGAATCCAATTTTGCCCATAGCTTCAGTTGCGTTCGCTGTATTGTATTGTTGTCTATAATCAAACTGTAAAGTATTTGGCATGTACAGAGCAATTGTTTGTGTTGTTCTGCGGTATCTTTGTGATGAATTCAGAATCTTTTTAGTGCCAGTTGCGATGGCATTTCCAGCTTTATTTTTTATAGTGATTGCTCTTTCGGCTGCTATTTCACCCGCAGTTGGTGGTCTTCCTGTACTTGACATTGAATTTTCTATTGAATATTCTGAGTACACACTAGGAACACTTGATGATGAAAGTGCTCTCTGTGCATTTGAAACCACGGATAAATTGTTTTTGCCTTTAGCATTCAACAAATCAGCATTCTTTTGTGCGGTCGTTTGTGCACCACCTGTAGGTTCACCATAGACATTGATATAGAAAACGACATAGTGACCACGTTCAGTTGTGCCCAAATTCAAAGGATATCTGAAGGTGTCTTCACTTATTGTGGAATTGTCGCTGTTTCTTTTGTTGGTATTGATGAATTTTAAGTCTGTTAGACCAAGAAATGCCATGGTTGTTCCTTTTTGACTACATATTTATATGAGTTACGGAAAGAATACCTACAAGGGCAGATTCACCCCACAGAATCCACAGAAATACAACGGCAATCCAGAGAACATCATTTTTAGGTCTTCCTGGGAACTCCGTTGTATGAAATGGTTTGACGATAATCCAGCCATCATTTGGTGGTCATCGGAAGAACTGGCTATTCCCTATATCAGTCCAGTTGATGGTAAAAAGCACAGATACTTTCCAGACTTTATTATCAAAGTCAAAAGGAAAGATGATACTGTTATGACGCATGTGATCGAAGTCAAACCATTCTCACAAACACAGAAACCAGTACAAAAAAGAAGAACCAAGAAGTTTCTACAGGAAGCGGCGACTTATGCAGTCAATCAAATGAAGTGGAGAGCAGCCGATGAATTCTGCCACACTCATGGCTGGAAGTTTCAGATTCTAACTGAAAGAGAACTTGGAATAGCATAAAAGGCAAATAAATAGATCATGGCTTATCTAATGGACAGAATCAACCAGCAACTTATGAAAGTTGGCTACGATGCTCGCACTACGCAGGCACGTGACTGGTTGCGAACAAAAATGAAAGATTTCAACCCGTCACCACAAAAAGTGATGGCTGACAGAGCGAGACAGACAAACTCCCATTTCATAGGTCACATGTACTTCTTTTACTATGATCCCAAAACGAAGGATACGTTGCCATATTACGACAGGTTCCCATTGGTTATACCAATTCAACTATACCCAGACGGTTTTCTAGGGCTGAATTTACATTACATTCACCCAAAGCAACGGATCATTCTTTTAGATAAATTGAGCGAGTTTGCATCAAACAAAAGTTTTGACATGCAAACAAAACTTAGATTGACATATCAAGTGCTACAAGCATTCTCAAAAGCATACGAGGCTACTCCATGCATCAAAAGATATCTTGGCTCACACGTTCAGTCTAGATTTGTTGAGATTTTTGGTGATGAATGGGATATTGCCGCATTGTTACCTGTTGAACAATTCCAGGGCGCAAGCAAAAATAAAGTCTGGGCAGACTCTAGAAAGAAATTCTAATGGCATTTTCACCACAAATATTTTACGCTAATGCGGTTCAGCACGGCGGGTTTGCAAAGCCTAGCCGTTTCCGTGTAATATTGAATTTGCCTCCTGGTGTAACCAAACAGATAAGCAAATCGGCATATGAATCTATCATTGAAGGTTTTGATAACGTAGCCTCTTCAGCGGTGGATAGCGTGAATGGTTTTATAGGTAGTATCTTTGGTGGTGGATCAGGTGAGGGTGTTCCAAAAGTAAAATCCACAGCAGCCAGATACCTAGCACTCCAATGTGAAAGCACAGAGATTCCAGGAAGATCAGTTCTTACAAGTGATGTTGATATCTATGGACCAACATTCAAGCGTCCATACAAAACAGCTTATGGTGAAATACCATTCACATTTATATGTACCAACGACTTCTATGAAAGAAGACTGTTTGATACATGGATGGAATCTATGGTTCCAACAGACACTCACAACGTTAGATATCAACTTGCGTCTAACGGCGAAAGACAATATACCACAGATATTGCTATCGTTCAATACGATGAATTCATCAAACAAATATATGCGGTGAAGCTCATTGATGCTTTCCCAATTTCAATCGCTCCTATGCCATTGAGCTGGAGTGAAGATGGATTCCACAGACTAACAACACAGTTCGCTTACACAAAGTATGAAGTGATCACAAATCTCCAATACGATTTCCCAAGTGCATCCGATATATTCGGCGCCGTTGGTACACGTGTTCTTGGAGGAATTACACTATAACTAGAGGATAAAAATGCTACCCAAAATTGATGTGCCAATTTACGAAATTGCTTTACCATTACTACAGAAAAAGATAAAGATTAGACCTTTCTTGGTGAAAGAAGAAAAGATTCTTCTGATGGCTATGGAAGCAAATGATGATAATGCAACACTATTAGCAATCAAACAGATTGTCAACAATTGTTGTATTGAAAAAATTGATGTTGATAGTTTGCCTATACTCGACTTGGAATATATCTTTCTACAGTTGAGAGCTAGATCCATTGGTGAAATTATTGAATTGCAGTACAGATGTAACAACGATGTTACTAATGAAGAAGAAACAAAGAAGTGCAATTCTATTGTGAAGTTGGAGTTCAACGCATTGGAAATAGAACCAACAGTTGACGAGAACCATAACAAAAAGATACAACTAACTCCAAATTTAGGAGTTGTTATGAAGTATCCAGACTTCAAGATTATGACTAAGATGGAAGGTCTTTCTGAGACAGAAATGCTATCTAAGATGATAACTGGATGTATAGATTACGTTTACGATAACGAACAAATTTATTATGCAAAAGATACCAAGGAAGAGGAACTCATTGACTTTATTGATAGTCTAACCAGAGAACAGTTTGCTAAGGTGCAAGACTTCTTTGATACGATACCCAAGATCAAGAAAACACTAAATTTCAAGTGTGGAAAGTGTGGTTATCAGGAAGATGTGGTGTTGGAGGGAATACAAGGTTTTTTCGGATAACACTTCGCCATGATAATTTGGCGAATCATTACCAAACAAACTTTGCCCTGATGCAACATCATAAGTACTCTTTATCAGACTTGGATGGTATGATACCATGGGAAAGAACGATATACGTTACTATGCTTTTGCGACACATTGAAGAAGAAAATGAAAAACTAAAACAACAATTGCAGGCTAGAAAACGATAATGGCATCATTCACAGACATATACAAACAAGAACTAAAGGGAAAGGGTGTCCTTAGTTCCCTAGGTTCGGCTGCGCTAAAAAGAACAAAAGAGCGCCTTGATCCACGAAATATGCTTTTCGGTGGCACTGGTATACTATCAGCCACTGGTCAGAAGATATTTGGTAAAGGATATTCTGCAATCAATCGTGCTCCAGTTGGAAAGAAGATTGCTGAAAGTGGTGAGCTAAAATCTGAAGCACTAAATTCACTTCTTGTTTCATCACAAAGACAAGAAGCCCAGCTAACAATCATTGCTAAGAATAGCATGAATAATAATGCTATGGCACGTGACATGAACGTTATGCGTCAAAACATTATGAAGCTGG
>JACCEC011543420.1_pt1 | contig 14553 bp, 13 predicted proteins | sample 7450121 | NCBI WGS metagenome assembly JACCEC01 (sample SAMN15323455, study PRJNA562643) | freshwater metagenome | isolation source: river surface water | place: USA:Blue River Watershed | collected 2017-08-18 | reverse complement strand
TGTGGGTCGATTTCAACAATCCATCCAAAGCGATTGGGTTCGTTGGGGTTTTTGACGGCATCAAAACGAGCGTCATGCTCGTGCCAGCGATAACCCACGCCACCTTTTCTCAGACCCCAACGACGTTCGTGCGGTGTCAGTGTGTCGCCACCGCTGAAGTAAACGATGAAGTTTTCTTCAGAGGTGAGGTAAGTGCCCCAAGGTGTGATGCCACTGGCGCAATTGTTCAAAGTGCCCATGACAACTTTGCCTGCAGGGTCTGCCGCTGTTTTCATCATGGCATGTCCAGCAGCAGGACCACTCAATTCGGTGCGTGTATTGGTGGTAATGCGGCGCGCATATTTAGAGGGGTTGACCACTTCCCACTTGCCGCCTTTGTCTTGTACTTCAATGACAGACACTCCGTGAGCGGCTTGTGACTTGCGAACTTTTTCGGCGCTCCAATTGGCCATGCCATCTTTGAACAGCAAGCCGTGGTCGACGTATTCATGGTTCATGGCCAAGAGACCGCGTTTAGAGCCATCGAGAGCGTAGAAGTGAATGCCGTCGTGGTGCATGCCCATCTGAGCCTCTTGCTCGGCAGCAGAGTTGCTGGCGTCTTCTTTGAAAGGATAGTTCTGACCCACAATGCCCACGGGGTCGCCCCACGGGGCAATGACATGCGCAATGTAGCCTTCTGGCACTGTGATGCTGTCGGCCTTCGAAATGGCCACACTTTTGAAACCCATTTTGAGACCCATGCTCATGCCCATGGATGCACAACCTGTGAGTGCAGCAGCGCCACCAATGGCACTCAGCGGCGCCAAAAAGCTGCTGGCCAAAGCGCCCAAACCACCGCGCAGAATTTGGCGTCGTGAAGGGTCTGAAACGTCATGAATACTTGGATTGGAAGAGCGGTTGCTATCTTCCATCAAGGAAAAGTCTTTTGCCATGATTGAGGGCTCGCCTAAAAGTTAATAAAAAGTTACTTTGTGTTTTTATGCCATTCATTTGACAAGCGTGTGACAAAATTAATGTTGATCTGACCCCAATTGTTTTTATCTGTCGCAAGCAGTTGACGTTAATAAAAGTTGACAGATGAAGTATCACCCTCCTAAGATGCCTAGACGTCTACTCAGGGGAGATTCGCTGTGACCTTTGAACAAATCGTGATTTCCCTTTACCTTTTCCTTGGTATCTGTTTCGGGTTGACTACTTTTTCAATTCGGCACCTTTTCAGCGAAGGGCCCGATAAGGAGATTCAAACAGAGCAGGCGTCGGAGCTAAAAGGGCGTCTTTTTTGGACCTTAATTTGCACATGGCTCTGGCCCATCATGGTTTTCACGGGAATTAATACGGCGGTGATTTTGGCCAAGCGGAAGAAGTTGGCTGCACAAAAAGACTGAGTTCAGTTCGGCTTGAGGGTACAAAAATTGGGGTCAGATCAACATTAATTTTTTGTGCTGCTGCTCACATTACTGGGTGACTCAATCACATTCAGTTATTTGGGTACTGGACTGGCACCTTTTACACCGGTGGTGAGGGCTTTTTCACGGCCACCAAATTTTTCAATCAATTGATCTTGATCGAATTTGGCTTTTTGATCAGTCCTTTCCGGATCGAGTTGATTTCTAAGAACATTCTTTAAGTCGCGACAAATGTGTTGATGCGCGTTACTTGTTGCCAAGTTAATGGTTTGTCCGGGGTCCGCTATCACATCAAACAACTCGGGTTCATAGCCTACATAGTGATGATAGGCCCAACGATCTTGGCGCAGCATGTACGCCGCACTGGGTGAACCCACTGCATGGTATTCGCTGAATCCAATTCGCTGGGGGTCATCTGGTTCACGAGCTATCTGCAACAAAGAGCGACCTGGAAGCGTGATGTTCTCAGCCAAACCTGCACTGGACAGCACAGTGGGCGCGATATCGATCAGGTTGACATTTGTTTGGCACAAATGATTTTGTGGAATATCGGGGCCTGCCAAGATCATGGGGACGTTGGTGGCTTCTCGGTACAGAGTTGATTTGTTCCACATGCCACGTGCGCCCTGGTTGTCTCCGTGGTCACTGCTCACAATGACCCGGGTGGTGCCTTCCATTCCTGACTCGTACAAAGATTTCAATACAAGACCTATTTGCTCGTCAATGAAGTTGACCAGTGCAAAATAGCAAGCCAATGCTTCACGGCGCCGTTCGGGTGTCCCTAGCTCTAAGTCGGCGTTTGAAAAGTCTGCATGACGCTGAATCCATGGATGTCTAGGGTGACCATTGTCGGGGTGAAGTCGGGGGGAGGGGATTCTATGGACGTCAATTTGATCTAAATATTTTTGAGGCACCACAAGCGGGAAATGCGGCGCTACAAATCCGACATACAAAGTCCAGGGCGCAGTATTCGATTCTTGCGATCGATCTTTAATCCATTGAGCTGCTTTTTCTGCATTGCGCATGTCGTAACGGTTGTAACTGGATTCGCCCGCACCCAATTCGTCAAAAAGATGCGACGGACGTGCTTCGTCGGGCAGGGGGTTTCGCACCGAACCCCACACCTGACCGATGCCACCTGCTAAGTGCAAGGGGTTGTGTTGCTGGCTAAATCCTGTTGGCGCAGTTTCATTGACGTAATGAAGTTTTCCAATCGACTCTATACGCCTGCCCGCTCGGGCTAAATCATGACACCAGCCCTCAACGCGACCGTCGTAGCCCATCGCATTGTCCCAGTAGCCAATTTGGTGGACCCAACGACCCGTGGCCAAAGACGCACGAGCGGGTACACAAATAGGCGAAGGGGTAAAGGCATTGGTGAAACGTGTGCCGCGTCTTGCCAGTGCATCTAAATGCGGTGTTTTGACAAACGGGTGATCGGCGCAGCTCAATGCTTGCGCATCTTGTTCGTCAGTTAACAAAATTATGGTGTTGCAAGCGCGCTCTGTCATGCCGGTCCTACGGGCTCGGGCATGCTCAACAACACGTCATCGGGTCTGCTCAAAAGTCGTTGCGTCATTTCGTCTTGCAAGCCCTTGTGAGCAACGTTGTTGAACAAGTTGTTCGTTTCGTGGGGGTCGTTAGACAAGTCATAGAGCTCACCTGCGCCACTTCCAAATTCCAATGTGAGTTTGGCGTTATTTGTTCGCACAGCTCGTAAGTCAAGGGACACGCCACAGCGAGATGGCCCAAGTCGCCACTCACTGAACGCATGCTCGCGCTGGGCTACTGGCTGACCTTCTAGCAGTGGCCTCAAACTCTGGCTGTGCTTGGCCGATGCAACAGCGGTACCTGCATAGTCGCCAAAGGTTGATGCCAAGTCGAGGGTGGAGACAGGCTGATCAATTCGCTGTCCTATGCCCACACCTGGGCCTCGCACAATCAACCCAACACGCAGCAGGCCTTCGTAAAACATGGGGCCTTTGAGCATCAAGCCATGATCGCCCAACCACTCACCGTGGTCAGACGTGAAAACCACCAAAGTGTTTTCAGCCAAGCCCTCATCTTCCAATGCAGACAAAATGCGGCCTACTTGGTGATCAACCAATGAAATCATGCCGTAGTAATTGGCAATGATGTCGCGAAGTTGCGCATCGTTTTGCGGTGGCATGCGCGAATATTCTTCTCGAATTTTGCGACTTTCTGGCGTTCCGCCAGGCGTGCTCTCCAAGGCGGCACGATGCCACCAAGGCCGGTTCTCTAAATCTCGTTGTCGGTGTACTGGTAAATCTACGTCTTCTGGTCGGTGCATCCAACACCAAGGTGCCGGTGCGTCAAAGGGATGGTGAGGATCGGCCAAAGAAACCCAAGCACAAAACGGCTTTGCAATCGATTGATCTTGTTGTGCTTGTCGATTCAAGCGCCCATGTTCGCGCAAGAACTCAACCGTGCGGTCACCCACCCAAGTGCTGTTGTGCCAGGCCGTTGGCAATCCGCTATTGTGTGTTTGCGCAGCACTGCTCAGCGGTGGCAATGTTTGTTTGTAAAGCTCATCTTTGTGTGAGCCGAGTCCATCTGCGTGATACCACCGCTCGTAATGCAAACCACCTGGACTTTTTTCAGGAAGCCAATAGTTGTGGCCCAGTTGCATGAGCTCTACGTTGTCAAATCCCATGTATGGGCCTGTCCAGTCATCCCCAAACAGATGAGAGCTGGGTATATTTTCGCAGCGTCCTGTAGGCTTGTTGCCATAGGAGTGGTTGCTTGAAAAATGAGCTTTTCCAATAAATCGCGTGTCGTAACCTGCTTTGCTGAGGGAGCCCGCAAAGCCTTGTTGAGCCAACTCTTCTGAAAGATCAATGCCGTTGTCGTGAACGCCACTTGTTAAAGGTAATAGCCCCGTCAGCACTGCGCTTCTAGCGGGCATGCACACCACATTGGGTGTGATACAGCTTGAAAATCGGGTGCCTTGTTTGGCCAACAAATCCAAGTGGGGCGTTTTGACGCTTCGCCCTTCAAAGCCAAAACAATCACCGCGGTGTTGATCACTCATGACCAACAAGATATTGGGCTTTTTTAAATTCATGCGCTAGTGCCAAACAAGATCACATTTCTGCCGTGTAGCCCGTTGCCTTAATGACAGGGCCCCATCGCTCAAAGTCTGCTTTGATATACCGACTCAATTCTGAAGCGTTAATGACGGCTGAGTCGAACTCCAGCTTTTCAATCGAAGCGACCAAGCGAGGCATCTTGGCGGCAGTGATGAGCGCTTTTTCGAGTTCAGCTAACACGGGGGCAGGAGTTTTGCTTGATGCAAAAAATGCGAATATTTCTCGAATTTGTAATTCAGGGTAGCCTTGTTCCTTGAAGGTTTTGACACCACTTAAACCTGGCAATGGCTGATCTCCCGAGAAGCCCAAAATGCGCAATTTGCCCGCTTGATGTTGTTTGACCAGGTTAGGCAAAGTGGTCGACAGAGCCGGTAAATTGCCACCTAATAAGTCGGTCATTGCTGCGGCACCACCTTTGTAGGGGACATGCTGAAAATCGATGCCCGCTTGACGTCCAAACATCACCCCCAAAAAATGCATTGCTGTCCCAGCGCCCGGAGTGCCATAGCTGGCTTTGCCTGGATTGGCTTTTGCCCAATCTACAAACTCTTTAAGGGTTTTAGCAGGGGTGCCGGGGCCTACACCCAACGCGAATGTGAACGAGCAAACGCCAGCCAAGGGCGCCAAGTCGCTCACGCTGTAACGCAACTTTGGATAAACATGAGGAAAAATAGTGGCATTGCCACCAGGCATGAGTACCACAGTGCTGCCATCGTTTGGGGCTGCCAACATAGCTTCAGTGGCCAATTGACCTGCAGCGCCGGTTTTGTTCTCAACAATCGTGTTGTAGCCTAGTGCGCGCATTTCTTCTGCTACTTGACGTGCCACGACATCGACTGCACCACCTGGCGGGTATCCCACCAATATTTTCAGTGTCTTTGCCTGTGCATTGACCCAAGAGGGGGTGATTGCGGCCAAGCTGATGGCAGCCATCTGGCTGAGTGTGCGACGACGATTGTTCATGAGGACTTCTCCGAGAATTGGCTAAGGGTTCATGTTGGGTTCATAGGTTGTACAGTTCAGTTACTTCGGTAACAATTGAGGGATGACCCTGATATCAAAGGCTCCTTTATCAAGCAGTGCAGTTGAGTTGCAGAACAGCCAAACCCTGTCTCGGCAATTGTTCCAAGCGCTTGCAAAGCCGGTTGACCAGAAATCTAGACCACTTCATCAATTTAAAACTGGCAAGACATTGGTGAAATCTGGTGATGTGGTGGCACGCTTGCCCTTTGTCATCAGTGGCCGCCTCAATGCTGTGGTTCACATTCCAGGAACTCAGGGTGGGCAAATTGTGCCCATTGCTTTTGGCGCTGGAGAAATTGCGCTGTTGTCTTATCTGTTTAATCGCTTGCCAAGCGGGAGTGATTTGGTGGCCAGTCAAGACTCCACCATTCAATGGATTCCCATTGAAGAGATTGAGTCAGCTTTTCTGAATGACGCTCAGTTGATGGTGCTTTTGGTCAGATTTTTAGGATTTCGATTGCGTGAAGTTCAAGCAAGAGAAAGGGCGGGATCTGCTCGCAGCGTCATGACCCGGTTAAGTGCCAGTTTGATTCGAACCCTGGGTGAATTGCCTATTCGACCAGATGCAAGGCTGCTGATTCATGCGACCCACGAACAATTGGCCAGCTGCTGTGGGGTCAGCCGGCCAAAGACATCGCTGGCATTGAAAAAGTTGGAACGAGATGGCATTGTTTTATTGGGCCGAAAATGGGTGGAGGTTTTAGACACCCATGCTTTGCGCATCTTGACTGTTTAGCAATTAATGTTGATCTGACCCCAATTATTCAGGACACCTCTGTCAAAACGGATATTGACGCGGTGTGGTCTGAATGGTGATCCAACGCAATTCTGTAAATTCATTGATGCCAGCTTTGCCACCAAATCGGCCATAGCCGCTGCCTTTGACGCCGCCAAAAGGCATCTGCGCTTCATCGTGCACAGTGGGGCCGTTGACGTGGCAAATGCCTGAATCAATTTTGCGGGCCACGTTGTACGCACGGGCAATGTCGCGGCCAAACACAGAAGACGACAGACCGTACTCGTTGTCGTTGGCACAGGCGATGGCTTCTTCAACACCTTTGACACGCACAATGGCTTTGACCGGTGCAAAGCTTTCTTCGCGGTAAATCCGCATGTCTGGGGTGACGTGGTCTAGCAGGGTGGCAGGCATGAGGGTGTCGGTCGATTTGCCGCCACACAACAGCTTGGCGCCTTTGGCAATGGCGTCATCAATCAAGTCGTTGCAATGAGAAACGGTGCTCATGCCAATGACGCTGCCCAACACTACGGGCTCGGGTTTGCGGGGGTCACCCAGGGGCAGGTTTTTGGCTTTGTTGGCAAAGCGTTTGACAAACTCATCGGCAATTTTTTCATCGACCACAATGCGCTCAGTGCTCATGCAAATTTGACCGCTGTTGGCAAAGCAGCCAAAGGTTGCACCGTTGACGGCGTCGTCAATGTCGGCATCGTCCAAAATCACCATGGGCGCTTTGCCGCCCAACTCAAGCACCACAGACTTGAGGTACTTGGCACACGTTTGCGCAAGCAACTTACCTACTTTGGTAGAACCAGTGAAATTGACGCGCCTGACGGCAGGGTGGGCCACCATGGCTTCAACCACAGCAGCAGCATCTGCGGGTGCATTGGTGATGTAGTTGACAACGCCAGGTGGAAAGCCTGCTTCTTGAAACGCTTCCACAATCAGTTGATGTGTTTTAGGGCAGTTTTCAGAGCCCTTCAAAATAACAGTGTTGCCACACGCCAAAGGTGTGGCAATGGCGCGAACACCCAAAATAACAGGCGCATTCCAAGGCGCAATGCCCAAAATGACGCCGGCAGGTTGACGAATGCCCATGGCCAAGCTGCCTGGCACATCTGAGGGAATCACTTCGCCAGACACCTGCGTTGTTAAAGAGGCCGCTTCGCGAATCATGCCGGCAGCCAAGAACACATTGAAGCCCGCCCACATGCCGGTGGCGCCAGTTTCTTCTGGCACTGCTTTTACAAACTCAGGCGTTTTGGCTTCCAACTTATCGGCCGCTTTCAAGAGCAAAGCGCGTCTTTCGTTGGGACCTACATCGCACCATGTTTTGAAAGCTTCAGCCGCAGCTTCTACCGCCAAAATGGCATCGGCAGGGGAGGCCGCGGGTGCGCGTGTGGCCACGGTGCCATCGAGTGGGTTGCGACGCTCAAAGGTAGCGTTGTTCTCGGCACTCACTTTGAGGCCGTTGATGAGCATAGACATATCAGACATGATGTGTTCCCTAAAGATCTTCAGAAATTAATTGGACCGCACTATTTTTTCAAGTGCTTGCGAAGCGGTTCGGGTGTCGCTGGCAGCAGCACCCAAATAGGCTTCTTGAATAACGCTAGAACGAGCCAGCAGCTTGGATGAGCCATGCGCCACCAATGCACCTCGTTCAATGACATAGCCACGGTCGGCTACAGCCAAAGCTTTGCGCACGTTTTGCTCCACCATGAGCACCGTGGTGCCTTGGTCTGCAATACGCCGTGTCATGGCCAGCAGTTCGTCCACCATGCGAGGCGCCAAACCCAGTGAGGGTTCATCGAGCATCAGCAGGCGAGGGGCCGACATCATGGCGCGCGCAATGGCCACCATTTGTTGTTCGCCGCCGCTCATGGTGCCCGCCAATTGGGTGGCGCGTTCGCGCAATTTTGGAAAGTCGTTCAAGACCATTTCCATGCGTTCTTGACGGGTGTTTGGTTTTTGCAGCCAACCACCCAGCTCGAGGTTTTCAAGCACGGTCATTTGTGGAAACAGCTGCCGACCTTCGGGTACCAAAGCCATGCCAGCCTTGACAATTTCGTGCGGTTTTTCTGGCAGGTCTTCGCCATCCAGAAGCACTTCACCTCGCATTGGAATTTGTCCGGACAAGGCACGAAGCAGGGTGGTTTTGCCTGCACCATTGGGGCCAAGAATGACCGTGAGGCCTGGCATCACATCAAAGTTCAATTGCCTGATCACTTCAAACGGACCGTAGCCTGCAGACAAGCCACGCACGCGAAGTTGCGCTTTGCCTGAGCCTCCCAGAACAAAGGCTTGAGGGCGATACCACATCATGTCAGCCCCTCCGAGTCGTTGACCATTTCGTCGCCCAAATAAGCTTCAATCACTTCTTTGTTGCGCACCACGTCCGATGGTTTGCCATCGGCAATTTTCTTGCCTTGGTTCAGCACAATGACGCGCTCAACGTGTTTCAGCAACACTTTGACAGCGTGCTCAATCCAAATCACAGACAGGTCTAATTCATCACGCAAGCGGCGAATTAGACGCGCCATTTCTTCCACTTCAATTTCGGTCAGGCCTGCGGCCACTTCGTCCAGCAATAAAATGCGAGGGCGAGTGGACAAAGCCATGCCAATTTCTAGGACGCGTTGCTGCGAAGGTGTAATGGCTGCGGCGGGCAAGTCTGCCAGGTCGGACAAACCGATCACGGACAAAATGCTGGCGGTATCGCGAAGGGCCCAAGGCACCCCTTTTTCTTCACCCCAAAACACATACTTGCGCGGCCTGCGTCCGGCAAACATCAATCCAAAACGGATGTTCTCGCTCACGGGCAAGTCGCTGAATACTCGCGGTGTTTGAAAAGTTCGGGCTAGGCCACGTTTGGCAAACTGGTGGGGCAAAGCGCCTGTGAGAGATCTGCCGTCCACTTTGAGTTGTCCCGAAGTGAGCGGCGTGACGCCAGAAATGGCGTTGAAGAAGGTGGTCTTGCCGGCGCCGTTGGGGCCCATGATGCCCACCAACTCACCGGGTGCAATGTTCATGCTGACGGCATCGACCGCAGTCAAGCCGCCAAAGCGAACGGTGACATCTTGCGCTTGAAGCAGCAGGTTTTCAGAGGCCGACAATTCGTCTCTCCTTGGCGCGTTGCTTGTCGCGTGCTTTGTCGCCGCTCCATTCGTAGCGCGAGTCCTTGTACCACTGACGCATGTCTTGGTACCAGTCTTTGAATGTTTGCCAACGCATCGATGCCAAACCGCCTGGCAAATACAACACACTCAAAATGAGCAAGAGGCCCAGCGTCATCATGTAAATTTGCGGTGCTTGCAAGCGCAGCGTTTCAGCCAAGATACTGAACACAATGGCGGCAATGAGGGGGCCCCATAAAGTCATAGCGCCACCAATCAAAGCAATCAAAACAGTTTGAAAACCAATGAAAGGATTGAAGGCTGTGTGCGGGTCGATGTAGGTCCAGCGCACAGCCATGGCAGCGCCCACGCCACCTGCCACGGCAGCTGTAAATGCAAAGCCGGCCACCTTGACCCAGCGCGTGTTCACGCCCAAGGTTTGTGCGCGTTGTTCATCGCCGCCAATGCCTAGCAAGGCCAAGCCAAATCGGGTGCGACGCAGGCCAATTGAGAGACCGACAGTGATAACAGCCAACAGTAACACTGTGTGATAGATGGTGCTCATCTCGGGCACCGTAGTGAGCACGCGGCCCACTGTGCCATGCACAGACTTTTCGTAATAGCTGATGGCGTGACGAATGAGTTCGGCCATTCCAAAGGTCAGCACGGCAAAGTAGGTACCGCGCAAATGCAATACGGCCAGTCCCATGACCACGGCCACAGCGGCGGCAATGGCTGCTCCCAATGCAATGGCACTGGCCCATTCCATGCTGTCTAAATTCATGGCCGTGGTGTATGCACCCAAACCAAAGAATGCCGATGTGGCCAAAGACAAGTAGCGCGAGCTGCCACAAAAGAAGCCCCAACTGGTAGACAAGGCCACGTACATCAAGCAGGTGAGAGCCATGGAGAGGGCAAACTCACTGCCATAGCTGGGCAAGGCCAAGGCCCATCCGGTTAGACCGAATAGCACCAGCAGATCACGCCAAAGGTTTGCGTTGTTATTCATTTGCTAAACAAGCCTTTAGGACGGAACAAAAGCACACCAATGAACACCACATAAGACAGTAGTGCTTTAAGAGAAGGGTTGGTGAAGTGCATGCCAAAGGCTTCAATCACACCCAGCATCAAGCCACCGGCAAGAGCGCCGCCCATGCTGCCAAAGCCGCCGAGGGTGATCACAATCAGGGCGGTGACGGTGTAGGGCTCGCCCATGGCAGGCGAGATGGTGTAGGCCATCGACAACAAACAACCCGCCAAACCAGACAGTCCTAAGCCAATGCCAAACATCAAGGGGTGCAAGGTGCGGGTGTTGATGCCCACCAATTGGGCGCCCACTTGCGATTGCATCAACGCGCGAACGCCTTTGCCCAACAAAGTTTTGCGCAGCAAGACTATCAGCCCCAAGCTGAAAATAAGTGCCATGACAAACACGACCAGTTTGTTGCCGGCAAATTGTGCATTGCCAACCACCACGGGGTCTGCCATGTAGTCGTAGCCGCGAAGTTCACCGCCCCAAATAGAAGACACCAAGTTTTGAATCAGGAACATCAAGCCAAACGACACCATCAGGCCTCTCGCCTCGAAGATGTCGATGTTGAGCGATGTTGCCGTTAGGCGCCTAAAGCACAGCCAATGAATGGCCAAACCCAGACCCATGAGCACCACAAAAGAAACGGGAATCATTAGGAATGGCGAAATTCCAAAACTGGTTTGCACCATCCATGTAAGGTAGGCACCCAGCATTAAAAACTCGCCATGCGCAATGTTGAGAATACGCATCAGGCCGTATTGCAAATTCAGCCCTAGCGCAACCAACGCATAAATCCCGCCTGTGATGAGCCCGCTGACAATCAGCTCAAACCAAGCGGTAGCAGACACAAGTTATTTCCAAGCAGGTTTGTTGGGATTGATTTTGGCGGTGGCCAACTTGGTAGGCCAAACCACTTCAAATTCACCGTTTTGCCACTGGCTGACGGTGCCGGGTGTGGCAATGTTTTCACTGCCAGAGAACTTCACATCACCAATGATGGTTTTGTGATTGGTGTTGGCAATGTAGTCGCGCAATGCCTTGCGGTCCAAGCCGACTTGCTTGACGCCAGCCGTCAAAATTTCCAAGCCAGCCCATGTGTGGCCGCTGGCCCAGCGATCGGGTTCTTTGCCGCCAAACTTTTTGGTGTGTGCGTCAAAGTAAGCCTTGGCGCCGGGGCTGGTTTTGGCATTCCAAGAACCCATGCCCATCACGCCTTCGGCGCCGGCGGGTGTCATCACATTGCGGTACAACTGGAAGGCTGTGCCCACAGAAGCGTAGAAGAACTTAGGATTGAAACCCACTTCTTTGGCTTGTTTGCTAGCCAAAATGGTGTCTGGTGGGTAGGTGAAGCCCACGAATGCATCGGGGTTCTTGTCCTTGATAGAACGCAAAACAGGTGACAAATCTTTGACACCGCTGGGGTAGCTTTTCTCTTCAATCAACTGAATGCCGCTGCCTTGCAAAGCAACTTTGAGAGCGGCGTAGTTTTCTAGACCAAACAAGTCGTCCACATAAATAACGGCCAGTGTTTTAACGCCGTTGGCTTTGAACATGTCAACCAAGGCATTGGTCATGGGCTGGGGCTGCTGCAGCAACAAGAAGAAGTAGGGCAACTTCATCTCGATCAATTTTTTGCTGAGGGCTGTGGGTGCCAAAAATGGGTAACCAAAGCGGTTGGCCAATGGGGCTACTGCAAAGTTGGCATTGCTACCCCAAGGTGGCAAGACCAAATCAACCTTGTCGGAGCCCATGAGTTTTTCGTAGGTGCGAACGCAGGTTTCAACATCGCTGCGGTCGTCTGAGCTGATCAGCTCGATGGGGCGCTTCACGCCTTTGACATCTAAGCCGCCGGCTGCATTGACTTGCTCTGCCCACAAAAGGTAGTTGGGTTCTTGGCTCACTTGGGCGCCACCGGTCCATGGACCAGTGCGGGCCATGGCGTAGCCAATGCGGACAGGCTTGGGTTGGGCGTGGATGGCGGGTGCCAGGCTGGCAACGCCAAGGGCAGCTGCACCTTGAAGAATTTGGCGACGTGAAGTCATGGTTTGTCTCCTGTTGGAATTTCTTAGACCGTCATGCTACCAAGGGAATGAAACCTTTGCACAATTCAGGATCTTTGTAAAAAGATCATCCTAAAGTTATCATTTTTGATTGGCTTGTTTTCTGAAGACCCAAGGCGGCGTTGGAGACTTATCCTTCCAAATTCCAATGGACTCTGCTTGAGCTTTTTTTTAAGCTTGAGCGTATTGTTCCTGGTCTTGTTTGGGTTGCTAGTTGGCATATTGCTTGTAATGCCAGGCCATGCCCCGCTTAACTTGCTCAAGGCAAACATCGGTGTTGTCCAGCATTAGCTTGCCAACGACTCGGCCATATTTGTCTTTCTTTTGGTAATCGACGGCCACCTTTTTGCCGTGGACCATCTCACACAATGACTGCTTTGACTGATTGCCAAATGCTTGTGCCCTTTCGGGGGCATCAATGCCTTGTAATCTGATCTTGTGTTGGGTTGTTTGTTCGTCCAATTCCGTGACCGTGTCGCCGTCGGCCACGTTGACAACCTTGCCTTGCAATGTGGCTGCTTGAAGTTGGCAGCTTACAAACAGCAATAAGGCAGAAAAGAAAATGCTAGCGTTCATAATAATTTTACGGCTTCGTTGATTCGCATACCAATGTTAAGTCCCATCGCTTTGGCCAGTGAGTTGGTGCCAGATACAACACCGTTGTCGTACCCGTCTTGGGCATCGCCAATGCGAGCAGACAAGTGGGAATAGCAGACGCAAGGAACGTTGTGCGCTTGCAGCATTTCTAAAGCAAGCTTGCCAGCATTGTCCTTGCCGCCACCTGCATCGTTAAAGAAAACGCAGCTTGGTTTTTGGCTTAAAGCGATGACAAATTCAGCAGCCGAACGGCCGCCGTGTGAGCCGGATATTACGACGGCGTTGCAGTGTTCATTGCGAAGGTGGGCAATTGAGTCGAGTAAAAACAATTGTGATCTGACCCCAATTAAATTTAAACCAATTTCAAAGTAAGGCGCGTTTGGTTGATCCTTGACGCTTTATTGCATCATATCGATCACGACAAGCTTAGACCAGTGATTTTGTATTTGTTCAGTCTCATGAAAGCTAGCGAAATAAATGGGGTCAGATCAACATTAATTTTGTCAATCAGTGAGGGCAGAGACTGAGGGGGGCTGAACGATTTCTGGTACTCCAGTATGAGGAAGCCCCCCTCAGTCTCTGCCCTCAATGATTAGAAATTAATGTTGATCTGACCCCATTTATTTTTCTTCGATTAGCGAGGCAATCGCTTCCATTCTCTTCAAGGGATCTGATTCGATCAAGAGGGTTAGCTTCACTTCAGGTTCAAGTGGCATGGCTTCTGCGTAGCGATTGGCCAACCATCCGCATTGGTCTAAAAGGTAGGGCGCATAGATAGGCAGTCTGTCAATCACGCCTTGCTTTTGGGCAGAAGAAATCACTTTGCCCAATCGATCGGCATGCGCTTGCAAATGAGGTGGCAACTCAACTTCTGGGTCTTGCGGCAGGTATTTAACCTGGCCTTGCCAAACACCCAATGGACCTGGGGTGACAGAGTCAAGTTTAAAACGCAAGCCCCCTTGGCATACCACCCTGAAAAAATTGGGCTGCACTTGTTCAAACTCACGAATGTGCGCCATGCAGCCGTTCTGATGCAGAGACGGTTCCTCGCCTGGCACTTGAATCTCTTTGCCTGACCTTATCCAAGCCACACCAAAGGGTGTTTGATTTTGATGGCAACGCTTCATCAAATCCAAATATCGCACCTCAAAAATCTGAAGTTGCAACATGCCATCTGGAAAGACGCCGTGTGAGAGCGGAAAAAGGGGAATTGAATCGGTCATACGGTGAGTGGCTTTAATCGAGTCAGTTAGGCTGCACAGACGCCAACCACAAATCATCAATGTGACTCAATTTTGCAGCGTCAAAATTTTCTAACTGTTCCCAGTATTTGCCAGAAGTAGAAATGTATGCAAGGGCTTTTTCTGTGGCCAACGCCTTAGCAACCTTGACTGAATTGAGTCTTAAGTTTTGCTGCGCAAGCAAACCCTCGCAAATATCAGCACCCACCAATTCATGTCTTGACACTCGGG
>JACCEC013046736.1_pt1 | contig 14554 bp, 9 predicted proteins | sample 7450121 | NCBI WGS metagenome assembly JACCEC01 (sample SAMN15323455, study PRJNA562643) | freshwater metagenome | isolation source: river surface water | place: USA:Blue River Watershed | collected 2017-08-18 | reverse complement strand
TGATACCGATTTTTCGCCACCGCCCACAATCAAAATATCATCGTGATAGGTCTTGAAAATTTCGTGTGGCTCGAAAGCAACCGCGAAATCATCGCTTGCGTGGGGTATTTCGTCCGTTTTGCCCCAAACTGCCATAGTCGGATAGACCGACCTACACGCACTACCCGAACCCAACCGCGCTACGTATGATGCTTTTTGTAATTCGTCTGCAAAGAAAGTTTCTCTACAATTTAACGTCACTTCGCCATAAATTGCTTTTTCTACGGCGCAAAGCCCCAACGCTAACGCTGCCATACTCGAAGCCGATGACGCAATGCCCGCCGAATGTGGAAACGAATTGCGCGACTCAATGCGTAACGCCGTTTGTTCTAAAAAAGGAAAAATATCTATAATTGAAGTTAAAAATTTTATTTGTTTATTCCGAAACGCATCATTTTTTTGTCCCTCAAAATAAAAATCTAAATCTATGTGGTCATTTGCTTTTGCTTTGACTTCATAATGAATCGTTGTTTCTGTAAAAGCATTGTTGAGCGTGAAACTAATAGACGGATTTCGGGGTAATTGTACGCCATGTTTGCCCCAATATTTGATAATCGCTAAATTGGAAGGTGCGCGATGTGTAGTTTTTCCTGCCAAACCCATAGGCAGCGTTGTATTTTTCATATAATTTTTTATGATTTAATTTGTAATGTATTTGTGGTTTCCGTTGTTGTTCTCGTAGAGACAAGGCACGCCTTGTCTAAATGCCAAATATATAAAAAAAATATTTATCTAAAAATATATTATAAAAAATTAAATATTTTTTTTCTTTTCTTGTTATTTTAGACAAGGCGTGCCTTGTCTCTACTCTAAATTATAACGCCACTCGGCAGGGTGACGAACCGAATACGAAAATTTAATCTTTTTATCTTCGCTCGGCTGCAATTTCAATTTCCATGTTAAACGCCCCGTATCCTTATTTAGTTCAGCCCCACTCGCATCAAATGATACTTCAATTTCCTTATCTGATGCAATCGGAATTTGGTCTTCAAGCACGATACTGAGGGGGGTAGATTTTTTATTTTTCACCGATATTTCAAACGTCCGCGTATCGGTTCGCTTGCTCGAAAACATGGCACTTTTACTAAATTCGCGTTGTTTTTCGCGTTTGACCACCACATTTTTATCGCGCCCCAACGAAATACGCAATGTGTCATCTGTCGAATTGGTTTTTAACAACGTTTTTCCTAAAAAAGTACCCTCAAAATAAAGATTTGCTTCGCCTTCTAAAAGGTTATATTGCGCCCAATCCACAATTTCAGCCGTCAAAAATGCGTCATTATCCAATTTTGGGGCGCAAGCATATTGATAATTGGCAGGTAAACTCACTTCTTTCACTTCCACCAAATATTCTTTGGCATCGGAAGGCAACGTATAAGGCAACTCAATATCAAAACTTGCGGTAGTCGCTTTTTCGTTCTCGCGTACCGTAACGCTGGTGGAAGGTGGCGGTGGTGGTGCAATGACGGGTCTCGCTTTTGCTTCGGGTTTGGCAGTTTTGGCAGCATCTTGCTTACGTGAACTGCCGTAGCCAACCACCACTACGTCATTAAGCACCGCAGCACTCGGTTGTAATTGCACCGCAATAAAAGAATTGTTAGCCGCTACTTCTTGCGAATGGAAGCCTACAAAGTCAATCACCAATGTATTTTCATTGTTATTAAGTTCGAGTTCAAAATTTCCATCTACATCAGTCACTGCGCCTTTAGTTGTGCCTTTTACCGCAACAGATGCCCCAATCAAAGGTTCGCCGCTTTCGGTATCTCTGACCGTTCCACGCACTTTATTTGAAGATAAACTTTGTTGTCTTTGTACTTGATAATCATTGAGTTGATTGATATTTCGACCAAAAAACGAGGTAGAACCATAGCTACCAATGCGCCAAATACCCAATTCGGGTTTCACGCCTGTGCGTTTAGGTTCGCCTGTGGAAAGGGTCATTTGCACTTCGGTCCAATCTTCGCCCGAATTTTGGCGAACTTTGGCTTTCATCTGTGCGTTGATAGGCGAAGTGACATCGCGCACGCGGAGGTCGTATATCGGATACCAATTAGCATTTGGCACAATGTATTCAAGTGTAAATTTGGTACTTACTGAGGGGGTCGGTTTCACGAAAACCGTCACGACTACTTCTGCCGTTGCAATGCTTTTTTTAGCATTGAGTTCTATCAGTTGGGAATTTATTTTATTGATTTCCAAGCGAATTTGATTGATATTTTTATTTAATTCACTTGTTTTGGTTAAAATTTGGGCTAACTCGGTACGCTGATATTCGTGCAAACTTTTGAGGTCTTCGGTTTTGAAACTCGTGTTTCCAACTCCTAAAATTTGGACGCGATTTCGATGCAAAATTTCTTCTTCTTGCTTCAAAACATTAAGCGAAATACTGATTTTTTCGGCTTTTTCAGTAAGTTCATCGCGCAAGCGTTCCAACTGCACAATCGTATCTTTCCGTTTTTGAACCTCTAAAAAATTGAGTTGATGTTTTACGCTCAAAATCGTAAAATCCCCTTCTCCTTTCACAATCACGCTTTGCGCCTCCAAATTTGGGGTCAAACCCCTCAAAATAATGTCCGATTTTCCTGTCGGAAGTGTGGTGTTAGCAGTTCGGATAACTTGCGCACCATTCAAAAAAACGGTGACACGCTCAATTTTACTATCAATTTTTTTTTGCGCTAATGCAAAAAAGGTTGATAATAAAAGGGTTAGCATACTTAAACTTTTTTTCATGTTGAAAGAATTTGAATTTTTAAAAAATGAAAAATACTTGTTATAAAATAATATAACAAATTGATTTTTAAGGTTTTAAAGTCCTCTCTTTTAGGGAGTAGTTAGGTGGGGCTACTTACATGGCAAAGATAAGTAAATTTTATTATTTTTGATAATGTCTTTTTAAAAAAAGAAGGAAAAATAAATATATAAATTTTTATCAATAATTAGGGGTGTTCTTTTTTTTAAAAATTTTCATACTATAAACGTGATAATCTGAAAAAGTATTAACTTTGTCTCTCGTAATATCTTTGGGTAAAAATGCGCTAAAATACCCCCTCAGTAAGGGCATCAGATATATATCCAAACCTATTTCAAGAGAAACGAGTGTGAGTTATGAAGTCTCTTTTTCAATCCAATTCAAATTAACATTTAGCACAGCCAAACCAATTTACTTTTACATATATAAATGCTTTTCAAACTTTAATGTATTGGAAATCATCTTTTTGGTGTAGTATTTTTTATAAAAAAACTTGAGAAACCAATTTTATCAAATAATCTCCTAATCAAAAAAAAGTCCAATGGCAATGCTTAATTTGATTTTATTCGGACCTCCGGGTTCAGGGAAAGGCACACAAGCAGAAAGTCTAATTACAAAATATGGCTTATTCCACATCTCTACGGGCGATATGTTCCGTTATGAACTTTCTAACAATACGGAGTTAGGGGTGTTGGCAAAAAGCTATATGTCAAAAGGCGAACTTGTGCCTGACGAAGTGACTATCTCAATGCTCAGAAAGCGTGTTGAGGATAACCTTGATGTTAGAGGGTTCATTTTTGACGGCTTTCCGCGCACTGCTGCACAAGCAAAAGCCCTTGACGACCTTCTTGCCGAGCGCGGCGAATCTATCTCGGCATTAGTAGAGTTGGTGGTAGATGAAGAAGAAATCGTGCAGCGTATTCTCAAACGTGGAGCAGCAAGCGGGCGTGCGGACGATAAAGACCCTAACATTATTCGCAATCGCTTTACCGTTTATAAAAGTGAGACTGCGCCTGTGGCAGACTATTATGCGCAATTTGGCAAATCGCACAAAGTACAAGGCGTTGGTTCAATCGAAGAAATTTTCGACAATCTTTGTGCTACTATTGATAGCGTGGCAGGAGCATTGTAGTGCTTACAGCACCAACACTTAGGGCAATTTAATTTTGTTTATTTTTAAAAAACAAAACTAAATGCTGTTTTAAATCGCAAAAAGTATGAATTGCCAAGTGATAAAGTGATAAAATATACGGAAAAGCGTTTAGCAACTAATTTGTTAAACGCTTTTCTGTCAACAAAAAAGGTTGGTTGATTATTTTTTAAAACGCTCCAAACCACATTCTAAAAAGCGTTTGTATTGTTGCACATTATCATCGAAAGCAGTCGGCGTATTCAAAACTTTGAGGTCAGGACTTAATAAAACATAATAGGGTTGAGAATTTTTATTAAAGTGTATTACCTCAAAATCAGACCATTTTTGCCCAACTGTTTTTTTCTGTTTGCCGTCAAAACTCGAAGTGTAAGGCGTAGCTAAGGGCGTGCGGTCGTCTGTATATAAAGAAATCAAAACATATTTATCTCTAATAATCGGGTCAACTTCGGGTTTACTCCATACTAAATCTTCCATCTTTCGACAATTTACACAACCATAACCCGTAAAATCTAATAAAATGGGCTTATTTACTTGCTTGGCATATTTTACTCCTTCCTCAAAATCGTGAAAACAATTCATTCCTAACGGACATTCTTTCGGAAAAATGTAGCTATAACCTGCCGGCGGCATCAAACCACTCACGAGGGCAGGCGTGCGGAAAGTGTTATACTCCGAACTATGACGGAAACCCATGCCCAAATAAGCCGCCGTTAATACCCAAAAACTTACCCAAACATAACGACTAACAGCCCATTTACGGATTGGGGAATCGTGTGGAAAACGAATTTTTCCTGCCCAATACAACGCCAAACCCAATGCGCACAAAATCCAAACACCCATCATTAATTCGTAGGGTAATATTTTCCAATGTTTTGTCATGTCGGCAACCGACAAAAATTTAAAAGCCAATGCAATTTCGATAAATCCAAGTGTTACCTTAAATTCATTGAGCCAACCGCCTGAACGTGGCATACTTTTGAGCCAACTCGGAAACGCCGCAAACAACACAAAAGGCAATGCCAACGCCAACGAAAATGCAAACATACCCACCACCGGACCAATATACCCACCTTGGAAAGTTTGCGCAAGCAACGAACCAATGATAGGTCCCGTACAGCTAAACGATACCAAAGCCAACGTTGCAGCCATAAAGAAAATGCCTAATAAACCCCCACGCGCTGAAAGTGCATCGGTTTTTGTTGTCCAAGACGAAGGTAACGTTATCTCGAAATAGCCAAAAAATGAAAATGCAAAAACTAACAATAATACAAACATAAATGTATTAAAAAAAGCATTTGTAGAGAGTTGATTTAGTGCCTCTACGCCAAAAATTGCGGTAATGGCTACGCCTAAAACAGTATAAATACCAATGATAGAAAGCCCATAAATGCCTACTTTCCAACGGCTACTTTTGCCGTCTTTGCTCGATTTGGTAAAAAAACCAACCGTAAGCGGAACCATCGGAAAGATGCAAGGCATGAAAAAAGCCGCAATACCCCCGAAAAAACCCGCAATAAAAATACTCCAAAGGCTCGAAAAGTCTTCTTTTACCGCGCTTACTCCCTCGCAAGTGGAGTTTTCGCTGCTATGGTCAATGTAATTTTTGTCAAATAAATTGCCTGCACTAACCGCCGTAGTTGCCGAACTACCCCCCTCAGTACAGGGCGTATTTTGGAGCGTTGCAAGTTCAATGTTAAAGCAAGTTTCATCAGGAGGGATACACTCTTTTTCATCGCAAACTTGGGCTTCTACTGTTCCTTTGAGATGGGTTTGCGAAGGATTTTTTAAGCGAACTCGCTGAATAAAAGTTACTTCTTCTTCAAAATCAATGAGTTTCATATCGAAAACAGGGTCATGTCTATCGTGTCGGTGCGCACTTTCTTCTTTGGCTGCGCCGATAGTTTCGGCATTTTCGATTTTGATAATGGTAGGGTTAGGTCCGCCATCGGGTACGGTTTGGGAATAAGTATGCCAACCTTTTTTAATGTTAGCTTTCAAATAAAGGTCAAATTCAGTCGCTGAAATTTTCTTTGCTGAAAACGTCCATTTTAGCGGATTTTTAGCTTCATCAGATTGATTAGCAATGTTTTGAATATTTTGTGTTAAAATAATTTGAGGGGAATTACCTTGATTGCCTTGGCGCGGTGTATTTGGCGCATGAGCATTGATGCGTTGATGCGCCAAATTTGTGGGTTGATTGTTATTATTTAAAAAACCAACACCGTTTTTTACTTTTTTTTTTTCTTCTGTCGGTTTGATAGTCGCGTTTACATCAATCTTGAATGAAAATTCCACGTCTTCGGGTGGCAGACATTGCGAGTCATCGCAACAACCGTAGCGCACGCTACCGGTCACTACACCACTTTTCGCGCCTTGTGGCAAACGGATACGCTGTATAAAAGTCACCTCCTCCTTAAATTTGATGACATTCATATCAAACATTTTATCATGTCCTTCGATTCTGTGATTGCTCACTTCTTTGGGCTTCTCGATGAGTTGATACTGAGGGGGTACTTTAAAGGAAAATTCGGTGCGAATTGGACCATCATCGCCCACTAAATATTGCGAATAAATCGCCCAACTATTTTCTAAATGTGCCGTAGCGATGAGTTCAAACTCGGTTGCCGAAGTTTTTTTGGTTTGGAAGTCCCATTTTACGGGTTTGTTAGTTTGGGCAGTTAAGAGATGGGTTGCTAACAATGTTATACCCAATAATAGCCAACGGAATTTCATATTATTTTGACTCTATTTTTTTGAATATTTTTAATCATTTTTTTGCCTATAATAATGCGTCAAAAAACGCAACAAAGTTGCAAAAAAGTTTGTAGATAGGGTCATTTTATTGTCTTTTTGTATAAATTTAAGATTTTTTTGCGCATTTTTAATGCCAATATACGGGAAGGTTTAGCTAAATGCACCTCATTTAGCTAAACCTTTTGGTAATGGGTCAAAATAGTTGATTGCGTTTTTAGTATCTTCATAATTGGTTGAAAATCAACGTTTAGGAAACTTTTAAAGTTTCCTAAACGTGAACTATTAACCCCCAAAATGGAAATTTTATTTACTAAAACATTGATTTTCATTTATTTTTACATAACCCATAATTTTAATTATTGGAAATCTTTATTTTATCATTAAAGTTCCTACTTGTTGTTTATTCGCAATGCGAACCGTCACGATATAAATACCTGTTGCTACATTTTCGGGTCTCCAAATATGTTCGTTGCCAAAATCAATGACTTGGCGATAAACGATTTGCCCCATGAGATTATGCACTTCCAAATTTGCAATTTCGTTGTTAGGGTTATTAAAGTGAATATTAACCAACTCAACAGCAGGATTAGGGTACATACTGAGGGGGGTGTTTTTTTCTGTTTCAATCGTTGAAGTATTAACAGAAGTAGCTTCCACAGCGCGCGTAAGTAATACTAAATTGCGCATAGAATCGGTAGGAACAGTAAGTGTATTATGAGTCACTTGACAGGTGTAAACACCGCGTTGTGGGACGTTGAACGTACTTGTGTTTGTGGTAGCCACCAAAACGCCATTTCTGAACCATTTGAAGCTATGCCCCGCATCTGCGTACCCACCTAAATCAACTCTTGCCGTTACGCCATTGTAAGAAAGTGGCAATTCAACATTTTGAGGGGCATAGCGCACACGACTTGCCGAAAGCCAACGTTTGCCAACCATGTCGCCAAATGTGAATTTATTGTTGTGAATGAAAAAATCAATCAAACGAGGGCAGCTCATATCGGGAATAACTCCATTTAATTGATTATCATTTAAATACAAATATCTTACATTTGGCAAGTTAAGATTTGGGATTGTGCCTACAAACCGATTGTTAGCAAGATTAATTTCAGTTAAAGCTAATATATTGAAATTAGGAATATTACCTTCTAATAAATTATTTTCTAAAAGTAATTGTTGCAAACTAATATAAGTAAAAGTTGGTATTGTGCCGTTGAGACGATTATTAGAAAGTACCAAAAATTTTATTTTAGCTGTTCTAAAATTTGGAATAGCACCTGCCAACTGATTGTAAGAAATATCTAAGGTTTCTAAGTTAGGTAAATTGAAATTTGGCAAATTTCCTGACAATGCGTTGTTAAATAAAACAATAGACTTTAAACTTGTTGATAATGCAAAATCGGGTACATTGCCTGATAAATGATTGCGCGATAATACCAAATTTTGCAAATTGGGCAAATCGAAATTTGGAATAGACCCTGATAACAAATTGCTTGCGAGATATAAATATTTCAAAGAGCGTGTAAAATTGTTGGGAAGTGTACCCACTAATTGATTGCTCGAAACATCAATCAATTCTAAATAAGGAAAATTAGCATCTGTAAACACAGGGAGATTGCCCACTAATTGATTGCGGTTGAGGTCTAACGAGACCAATTTAGGCAAGGTAAAGTTTGGGATATTACCACTTAATTGATTGATGGATAAAATTAAAGTTTGTAAGTTCGGCAAATTGAAATTAGGAATATTGCCCGAAAAACGATTGTTAGAAAGTGAAATTTCTTGCAAATTTCCGCAAGCTACCAAAGAAGGCAAAGAGCCTGTTAATTGATTGCTACTAAGGTTGATTTTTTGGAGATTGGGTAACTGAAAATTAGGCATCGCACCCGCAAGTTGGTTTTGAGATAAGTCTAACTCGCGTAAAGCAGCCAAATTCAAAGTTGCCAAGCCCGATAAAGTGCCGCCGAGGCGGTTATTTGGTAACTTAATCGTTTGCACATTACAACCGTCTGCGCTCAAGGTTACGCCAAACCATGTGGACATATCTGCGCTTTCAAACCAATTGTCACGTTTGAGCCAAGCGTTGCCGTTTGTGGCATCGTATAAGGCTTCTAATTGGCGAAAATCGTCATATAAACAAGCTCTCAGACCGGGAGGGAAAGAACGTTGAGCCATAGCAAAATTTGCTACAAAAGCCAACGCTAACAAAACTGTTGTCGCTTTTTTTGTCGTCACCATGATATAAAAATTGTAAGATTCGGTACTTTGGAAGTATGCCGAATGTAGTTTTTGATGTTTAAGTTTAACTTTGTGTGTTGCTCATAGCACGTCTCTTGTTCGTCATGGTATAAAAAAAAATCGCGCGACGAACAGCCAACGGGCTGTTAAAAAAATAAAAACGTAGAGTAGTGTGTTAATTTTTTAGCATTTTTTATTCAAAATAGTATAACAAAGAATTTATTTTTAATGAATAAATATTTTTGTTAAATTAGTAATAAAAAAATCTTGTATTAAATAGAAAAAATAGAATTTGTAAAGTATTTTCTTATGGGCATTTAAATATTTTTAAAAAAAGAATAAAATAAAAATAAGTTAAATAATAATAAAAGATTCAAACCACAAAACAAATTTAGGAACTTTTACTTAATTTGCAAATATTATCAATATAATTTTTTTAAAACAATATTTTTAAAAGTTTATATTAATAATAACATTTTTTGGCTAATTAAGTGCTTGTGGTTTGCAATAGACGAGAAGCATTTATGTTAGGGTGGCTCTCGTTTTTGTGTTTACTTGTAGTTAATAAAGTTTAATGTGTTTATTTGTTCGGTATGTATGCCACTTTGTTTTCTTGGCATCATGTCTATATTTATTCAAAATGTTAGCCACAAAATTAAAATAGCTGCCAAAGTCACTCAAATTACCCTATTTTTGGTGTTAATCAATCTTAAATTTTTGTCAAATATTCTTTAACATAATTCAGTTAGAACGAGTTATAATTAAAAAAATATTCATATTGTTTTATTAACATTATGTTTGGTGCGTCATAATCGCATACACATTATAATTCAAATATGTTTTTTCTTTTTTTAAAAAATGTTGTAAATGAATAAAATGTGTATAATTTTTTATTGCTAACTTTGTAAATGAAAAATATTTACAATGTTTTAGTTTTGCTTAGATATAAAATATTTTTTTTAAGTATTTACATGAAATTACCCCCCTCAGTAATGTGAATTACTGAGGGGGGTAGAAAGTCGAAATTTTGTTGTCGAACTTTTTATCGCTTATTGTTGCCAACTTTGCGACAGTTTTTTTGAACGAAAAAGCCAAATATTCTATTTTTTTAGGAAGTGAGCCTATCGCGGTTCATCTTCAAATTGTGTTGAGGGGTTCTTTAAAAAAGCTACATATAAAAACTTTAATTAATAGAACTTTAACACATCTTGTTTTGATATTAGGGGTAAGTGCGGAAATCATCGCGGGAGTGCGCTGCGTCTATTGCTTTTTTGGCTACGAAAACCAACAGCAAAACTAAAGTATAGGTCAAGGTTGCCGCCATAAGCTATTATTTTTTAGCGCGATAGGGCAAAGAATACGCTAAAAGCAAATTAATAGTTACAATATTAAAAGCATTTTAAGGCTATATTCTTAAATTATTACGCTTTTTTAAAAAAGATTTTTGGTTAGATTTATACTATGAAGCTATTTTTTGGCTCTAATGATTTCATCAACATTGTTGACCAAAAATAAATAAACGACATGTTAATTTTTTTCAACGCTTCTTATCGAAAAAAGAAATATTTTCACGCTATTTTTACCCATTTTTATAGGCAAAAAAAAGAACGCCTAAAAGTAGCATTATTTCGTCAACTTATACACTTTTTGAGATGGTTTTAACTTTTCTATCTGAAAATTTTAAGAAAAAAATAGCAAAAGACCCCGAAATGCTTGGCAATTTTTTGGAGGAGCAGGTGCAAAAAAATAATCGCCCCGATTTTATCAAGGACGACCCGATACAGATTCCGCACCGTTTTACGAAACGGCAAGACATCGAAATCATGGCATTTTGGGCGGCTACTTTGGCATGGGGGCAGCGCAAAAGCATTATTAAAAGTGCTAATAAACTTGCTGAATTGATGGACAATGCCCCATACGATTTTATAAAACATCATCAAGAAACCGACCGTAAAAGATTTGTTAATTTTGTGCATCGCACTTTTCAGCCGACTGATGCCCTCTATTTTTTAGCTTATTTGCAACAATTTTATCAGAAAAATGACTCTTTGGAAACGGCTTTTTTGCCCGATGATGCGCAAAATTGGAGCGTAAAAATGATGTTAACGCATTTTCACCGTCAATTTTTCGCACTCGACTACGCCCCTGAGCGCACCCGAAAACACGTTGCTACCCCTGAGCGTGGGTCGGCTTGCAAGCGGCTTTGTATGTTTTTGCGTTGGGTGGTTCGGCGCGATACTGAGGGGGTAGATTTTGGTTTGTGGCAGCGTATCACGCCTGCTAATTTGATGATGCCCTTAGATGTTCATGTAGAGCGAGTGGCGCGGGCGTTGGGTTTACTCACTCGTTTGCGTCCCGATTGGGAAGCAGTGGAAGAACTTACTGCTAATTTACGCAAATTTGACCCCCTCGACCCCGTAAAATACGATTTCGCGCTTTTTGGTTTGGGCATTGAGCAAAAAACGCCTTTCGATTGATTTTTTAATAAAATAAATTTTAAAAATATATAAAAAAATAATTTACAATATTTTATGAAAAATATTATCAAACCCAATGCGGACGAATATCCTCCGTTTTATGGTACTTATGTTCGTGTTGCGCCCGAAGAAGGCGATATTTTGAGAGAATTGAATCATAGTTTTGAGGCTTTGCGCACTTTTGTAGAGTCGCTGCCGTCTGAAAAATTGATGTATCGCTATGCAGAAGGCAAATGGACTATCAAAGAATTATTAGTTCACTTGATTGACGCTGAACGCATTTTTGCGTATCGCGCATTGCGCATTGCGCGAGCGGACAAAACGCCTTTGGCAGGCTTTGACGAAAACGAATATGTGCCAAATTCGGGTGCGAATGAACGCGGCTTAGTCAGTATTTTGAGAGAATATACGGCGGTTCGCTTTGCTACTATCGAGCTTTTTGCTAATATGACTAATGAAATGCTGGCGCGTATTGGCGTTGTGAATGGTGGCGAAATGTCGGTTCGTGCTTTGCCTTATATTATAGCAGGACATGAGGCACATCATTTGCGCGTTATTCGTGAGCGTTATCTGTAATGTTTATTAACGATGCCCTCGCTTTAAGTGAGGGCTTTGTTAAAATATTTTTTATAAAAATAAAATATTAGTTTTTAATTTTCAATTCTTTCAAAAGATTTTGAAAGTTTGGATAAAAGTTAGTAATTTGCAGCAAAATTGATGACAAAACTCATTATAATAGTAAGTAATCGCGTTGTAACTTTGCCACAAAAGATAGCATGATAGCATTTTTCAAAAAAAAGGACGCTTTGAGTAATATAGACAGTATAAAACGCCCAATTGAGCGTGAACTTGACCGCTTTGAGACGCATTTTAGGGATTCGATGCGCTCGCGTGTTGCGTTGTTAGATAAAATTATGTTTTACATCATCAAGCGCAAGGGGAAACAGATGCGCCCGATGTTTGTTTTTTTGTCTGCAAAATTGGTAGGCAATTCGAGTGAAGCGACTTTTACGGCGGCTTCGTTGGTGGAGTTGCTGCATACGGCAAGCCTCGTACATGACGATGTGGTGGACGATAGCCTCGAAAGGCGTGGTTTTTTTAGTATCAATGCGCTTTGGAAAAATAAAATTGCGGTGTTGGTGGGCGATTATTTATTGTCGCAGGGTTTGCTTTTGGCACTGAAAAATAAACAATTTCGCGTTCTCGAAATTGTGTCTGATGCAGTGCGCGAAATGAGCGAAGGCGAGCTACTCCAAATCGAAAAAGCGCGCCGCCTCGATATTGAAGAACCTATTTATTACGACATTATTCGCCAAAAAACGGCTTCGCTACTCGCGGCGGCGTGTGCGGCAGGGGCTGCTTCTGCAACGACTGATGAAGATATGATTGAAAAAGTCCGTCTTTTTGGGGAAAAAATTGGCATTGCTTTTCAAATTCGGGACGACCTTTTCGACTTCGGAACGGACGATATTGGCAAACCACTCGGCATTGATATTAAAGAAAAAAAGATGACGTTACCACTCATTTACGCCCTTAAACATACAGACAGCACACAGCGAAAACATATTATCAACATTATCAAGCGTCAGAGCGAAAAAGCCGAAAAAGTGGCAGAAGTCATTGATTTTGTGCGCAAAAGTGGGGGGCTTGCCTACGCGCAAACTGCTATGTTGCGGTATAGGCAAGATGCCTTCGATATTTTATACACCTTTCCAAAAACAGAAGTGCGCGATGCCTTAGAAAATTTGGTCATGTACGTTACCGAGCGTAAAAAATAAAAATAATATAAAAAAAATGAAAATTCATAATGTATTGATAGAAGGCGTAGCAAATGCGCTTACTGCCGTTTTTGTGGAAGGAAAAAAATCGGATAAAGTAGTCGAACAGTTATTAAAAAGCAATCCGAAATGGGGAAGCCGAGACCGCGCTTTTGTCGCCGAACAGACTTATGAGGTGGTGCGCTGGTGGCGAAAGTTGCAATTTTTATTACATGGAAAAGATATTGAAAATAAAGACTTTAAGACAACAAAGCGACAAGAATTTATTAATTTAGTGGGTATTAACTTACTGTTGCAAGGCGTAGATATTTGCCACATAGCAGCCTTCAAAGATATAAAAAACTTCGATATAAATCCAATCGAACTCAGTCATTTACCGCGAAAAATCAAGGCTTCTATTCCCGATTGGTTAGACGAATGGGGCTGCACCGCCTTGGGTGAAAAGCGTTGGGAAGCAGAAATGGAAGCAGCAAACCGAAGCGCGAAAATAGCCTTGCGGCTCAATACGCTAAAACCCCTGAGCGAAAAAACGCCCTTTCATCTTCATGCTTTGGGTTGGTTTACCTCGACTACCCCCCTCAGTAAGGAGGCTTTGATACTCGAAAAGCGCGGAAATATTTTTGCGACAGAACTATTTAAACAAGGTTTTTTTGAAGTGCAAGATGTTGGTTCTCAACTAATTGCGCCTTTTTTGCAGGTGGAGGCAGGGCAGCGCGTCATTGATGCCTGTGCAGGTGCAGGCGGAAAATCGTTGCATTTGGCGGCATTGATGCAAAACAAAGGGCGCATCATTGCGCTCGATACTGAGGGGTGGAAATTAGAGGAGTTGCGCCGCCGCGCTCGTAGGAATGGCGTGGGCATCATTGAAACTCGTGAAATTACATCAACAAAAATTATTAAGCGTTTGCACGACTCTGCCGATAGGTTGCTTTTAGATGTGCCTTGTTCGGGTTTGGGCGTTTTGCGCCGCAACCCTGATGCAAAATGGCGTTTATCTCCAAATTTTATTTCAGAAATAACAAATATTCAAGCAAATATTTTGAATGATTATTCAAAAATGCTTAAAAAGGGTGGTTTGATGGTATATGCTACGTGTAGTATGATGCCAAGCGAAAATGAGCAACAAATCGAAAAATTTTTGGCAACACATAAAGATTTTAAGTTAATAGACCAAAAAAGTGTTAGCCCTGCCACTACTGAGGGGGTAACTGATGGCTTTTTTATGGCGTTATTAGCCTCACAAGGTTGATAATTTTTTTAATATAAAAAATTATTTTAAAGCATCAAATAATCTGTCTGATAATTCGCCTTGACACGCCTTTAAATAATCGCTGTAAGAAATTGCGACTAACTTTATTTTGTTTTT
>JACCEC010384392.1_pt1 | contig 14554 bp, 11 predicted proteins | sample 7450121 | NCBI WGS metagenome assembly JACCEC01 (sample SAMN15323455, study PRJNA562643) | freshwater metagenome | isolation source: river surface water | place: USA:Blue River Watershed | collected 2017-08-18 | reverse complement strand
CCGACCATTTGTCGGCATTCCCATACATGTGTGGATTTCACAAGAGAAAATTTGAATACAATGACGAAGCGTATAAAACGTCATCGGATTGTCCTCCACTCAAATTATTCGAATGCGATGAAGATATTCCATTTAAAGACTGGAAGTTAAATATGGATTCGGGATGCAACGATACCTGCATATCGCCATTTTATAAAACCGAACCATATCAAGCCGCATTCGAAAAGTTTTATAAAGAATTGGTTAACACTCATAAAGTTTTAGAAGAATAAACTGTGTTTTCATTCGGTCAAACAAACAAATAACAACATATTTTAGCAACAATAAAAAACAAAGAAAAAACAAATAAAAGAAAAAAAAAGAAAAAGAATCACAAAAAAAACAAACAAACAAAAAAAACAACCATGTCGTACGTCACACGCAATCGCAAATCTTCCTCTCAAAACAAAACCAATTATTTCAACAACAAATTGGTGGATGAATTCAAACCCATCCCTGGCATCGGTATCGCCGATTTCATTCCCGAAATTCCCGTGGGTTCCATCGTGGCGTGTGCCTTGCTCTCCGATCCCATCGGTTGGTTCATTTGCGATGGTCGCGCGGTAAGTCGCCAGTATTATCCCGATTTGTTTGCCGCCATTGGTGACACTTATGGTGCGGGTGATGGTGTTCTTACGTTCAACATTCCCGATTATCGCGGTGCCTTTTTGCGTGGTGCGGGCACCCATGCCGCTCCTTATGGAGACTATGTTGGAAATGACGTTGGAAATACGCCTCAGGAACATGCGATGCAAACACACTCCCATACCATCACGGATGTTAGCCATAATCATATACTTCCTAATTATCGTTATGACAATAACAGTACTGGCAGTACTTCAATTGTAACTGATGTATCAGATCTACAAAACGTTGTCACAAGTAGTGCATATACGGGTATCACAACCACAAACGAAGGGGCAAATGATGGAGTGCACGGTGCAGGGAATAACAGTTCAAATAAGTTTGTTCGGTATGATCCTAAAGAAACCCGTCCTTTCAACTACGGTATTAATTGGATTATTCGTCATACGGGTCGTTTCTATTAAAAAATTTAATTAAAAAGACAATAAAAAACAAACATAAACATATCTTTTTTTGTTATGGGTAACAAACAATTTGTGTTCTCACACAAAACCCAATCATAACAAAAGAAAAACCACACTCCATTTATTTGAACAAAATGAAAGAACCCAATGCATTGATTTATTTGTTTTTGGATGCATTGTTTCCTGAAGAACAAATAAAAAAAGCAAATCAATCGCTAACAGAAAAAGCAGAACAAACATGTTCGTATGATTTTACACGAGACACGTCGTCATCGTCATCGTCATCGTCTACATTTCTTCCTTTTGACGAGACAACAGCAACATCTACGGACACAGCAGATATAATATCCAAAAAAGAAAAAAAACGCCGTCTTTATTATAACCGCCAATTTGTGCACCCCGAACACCAACATTTGTATTTGTTGTTCGGATTGTGGGCGGGTCCGACATACCAAATGACGAGTGTGTTCCGGTTGCCCATCAAACACCACCACAATCATTTGGAGAGTTGGCGTACGAATATGTTTGTGCCGTCCGTCATGAAATTGGATTTGTACGAATCGTATTTTCGCATTCGGTCGATGCACCGTTGTTTCGTGAAAATCGCCCGTTTGTACCGTTGGCGAAGAGCCCCCGTCCAAGTCCAAACGGATTTGTATATGAACGACTTGGACGTCCGCCATCCCCACACCTTTGGCTTGATGCAACAAGGCCACATTTATTATTTCACGTTGCCGAATTTGGTGCATTTGATACAGGAGGCACTCCTCCATGGATCGTATTTCTTTGTGGAACCCAAACCCTTTCGCAATCCCTTCAACAATTGTTTGTTTACCAAAGCCGATTTGTTTAACATTTATTTTCGGGTGCGCGAACAATTCGTGAAAGTGCCCGAAGCTTTGCATTTGTTTTTTTGTTGTGAATTTGATGTGTGTGTGATGCTCCATCGCCATCATACGCGTTTGACGCAATGGGCCATTCGGCGGTATACCCAAGAAACCCCGCACGCCTATTTGGAACAAGACATTCGCAGTATGTTGCACCAATATGGTCAACGTTTTTCTCGGCAGCAGCAACAAAACAACAATAATAACCAAAACGAAAACAATATATTACAAATACATGAATTGTTTGATCAAAACACCTTGATAGAACAAATGCGACCTTATTTGGAATTGTATTTTCGTTCGAAATTTTCGGCGTGTGTCCAGGACCGTGAAATATCGGGCAAAGAATTACAACGACGTTTGTTTTATATATTTACGATGTATGGCAAGTATGGTCAGCCCATTTATAAGAATGGATACGTGAAAAAGAGACCGTCAATAAATAATGATGGTAATGACGGCAACAATGGTGACAACGATGACAGCGATGATGATGACGATGACTTGGAAGAAGAAGCCGAACACATCACGGGATTTGAAACGGGTTTGCCCCGATTTCATGAACATTATTTGCCAGCGTTCCTCACATCGCATCAATACAACGAACAAGTATACAATCGTTATTTGCGCGATGGCCATACTGCCTCCACGTTTCTCTTTTCATCCACGACTACAACTGCGACTGCGACTAGTACAACGGTTATGCCTTCTTCTTCTTCTTCTGTGCCACAACAACAACAACAACAAACACTACCTCTATTCACTCAATTGCCAACACGCCGTCGTGTTCGTGCACGACGTATTACTTCATCGCGAACAAGGGCGCAACCATTTGTTCTATCTTTGGGCGTCGGCGATGTAATTATTCCCGCTGAATCAGAAGCACAACAACAAGAAGAATTAGAAGAAAACCAAAATCCATCGTCATCGTCTTCATCCTCGTCAGACAACGAAGAATAAATAACATGGAAACCAAATCAAAAGATTGATGATGAATTTGTTTTTATTTTATTTTATCGTTTTTTTTTTGGTTTTGCGTAAAGCAAGAAGAAGTTTGCGTTTCGTTCCCCCCCGTTTTTTGGAAGGCGAAGGCGAAGAATCACTTTTTTTTTGATGGGTGATATTTCTTTTTCGTTTTCGATTGTCTTGTTGAATGGATTTCACATTTTGGAAAAAAGAAATGTCATCAAACAAGACATTTTTGATTTGTTTTTGTAATTTGTTTTTTCTTGCATATTCAATAAAATCCAAGGCAGACGAAGACGAAGACGAAGTTTTGTTTTTATATTGAATGCCATGGGTACGAAACATCCACTTCATTGCCCGTTCGGCAAATTCCAAATAACCGGACAATACGTTTACGATGATGTTTTTGTCTGCAAGCAAGGAGGAAAGGGCGATGTAGATGTCGTGGGTGGAATACTCCGGAAAAGAAATCACCAAATGCATGACAAACGCCGACCACAAGACACATGATCCATCATCGAAGGATCCATGTTTGTTTTGAAGGTTTTTTTCTTGGAGACCGAGGAGAGGACACACCGCATCGGAAAAAATGCGTCTGACGGACACGGTATGGGACGGAAATTTCATTTGCAATTGTTGTTGGAGATGACGTGCAAATTGATCCAACATGTCGTTGACGGATTGGCGTGAAGGATGATACGTTTCTTCCGCATGAAATCGGCGTCCATGTGGTTCGAAATGTTCCAAGTCCCATTGCAAGAAGGAAGCATGATGGAGGGAGTCGGAGGATGACGCATATGGCAAAGAAGAAGAGGGTTGTTTTTTGGGTCGGAGAACAAGTAAATTTGCGTGCATCGATTCTGCGTAGGTTTGGAATCGAAAAGGGATGGGGAGTACGCCATGTATATTGCAATTGGCGACAATATGTTCGCATATATGTTGAATGTAGGTTTCGTCATGGATGGCTTGTTTGCCATCGAAGGCATACGAACAACGAATGGTGGTTTGTGGCCTCAACACGTAGAAAAACATCATCATTTCCAAGAAAAAAATGGAATGGGGCCAAGTGAACACGTTTGGGTTGGATGTGTAAAATTTGTTGATAATCTGAGTCCTTAAGAATTGTATGGGAGAGCGAGAGTCGACGTGGTTGCTGTCGTTGTCGAGTTCCCCGAATAAAACAGTGGTCGTATGGGGTTCTCGGTGTTTCCAATCGGACGCTTCTTTTTTCGTCATGATAAACTCCAAGGCATTGAGAGACGGTCTCTCCGATTCCCATTGGATAATAAAATTGTACAGGTCACTCGAAGGCGTATCGGAGGGCACTTGCAAGGCTTTTGCCGCAAATAACAAGGAAATATGATTGCGTGTGGACACTGTTTTGTTTTGCAAGAGAGGACAATCCATGATTCTCGAAAACGTAGGTGTGAAGAGAGACGGCGGAATACACAAAGAAAATGGATTGCGGTAATCTACGACGACGTTGGTTTCTGTGGACACATAAAAGGCGAACCATTGTATTAAGGTGATGATTCGGTTTTCTTTTTCGACATCAAAGTCGTCTTTATATATGTGTCCTTGCAATCCAAGGTGATCGAGGGTCCATTGTTGTTGTTGTGAAAAGGTCGTCGTTGAGGACTTGCGCAAAATCAATATTTGAACGTGATCATTTATGTTGTCGTCACGAAAGTCGTCGCTGTGAATAGTAACCAAAGGAACAACAATGACGGGGTTATTATTTTCCTGTGACTTCATGCAATGGGCGGTATGAGTTGCAAAATGACGGATATAGGCATCGACAGGAGGGGGTTCTTTGTCCAAAGGATCAAACGAGTAATGGAATGCGCCCTTGTTGGTTCCTATATGAAATTCCATGCCAAAATTACCTCGTTCGTCGCGTAAAATACATGCCTTGTGTTTTTTACACAAATGTAACAGCAAAGAATAAGTTTCGATTTTGGAGAGGGTTGGTGTCATGTCTCTCACTCTGATAGAAGAAGCAACAATCCGTGAAAAGATAAAAAAAAAAGAACAAAACAATCCCCCCCAAAAAATAATAATAATAAAGTTCATATCATAATATAATTAATTTTTTATCTATCACATCTATTATAATACGTCGTATGTATTGGCATTCGTGACGATGGTTTTGTGTTTGTCTTCATTTTTTACCACTGCTGTACTTGCAGAAGAAAAAGAAGAAGAAGAAGAATGTTCATTTTGGTCAGGTGGGGTTTCTTGTTTGTGTTTGTCTTGTGTGGAATGGTTGTTTCCCCCTTTCTTCTCCCTTGGAGAGGCAACATACGGTCGGATGGCATATTGTATCCATTCTTTGCTTTGTGCCGCCAAATTTGCCAATGTATCATATTGGACGTTTAATATGGTGGTGGTGGTGTCGCCGCTGTATTGTATACTGTGCCACCAATATGGTGGAATGTAGAGGACGGACCCGGCATATACGTCGATTTCTAAAAAGGCAACGCGTTTCAAAGGATTCGTTGAAGCGGATGCAGATCCGACATTCGTGGACCAAACAAAAGCCGGGTCAACGGGACTCCGGAATTCAAAAGCATCATAATCTTTGACGACGCCAATGATTTTGGTGTATTTGGGAGCGGCCACTTTGACCCGTATTTTGCCGGAACACACCACCAAATATTGTTGTGCACGAATGTGATAGCGGAGCGGCAAATAGACATGAGGTGCCCCAAACATCAAATCATACGAACTGTGTATGGCCAAGGGGGGTCGCAACCACCCATCCACCATGGTCGCGGCCACGCGATCCAATCCGGTTTCTTCCATAAAGGACAATTGGTTTCCTTCGCTAAAATATTTGGAAGCCGTGTCGGTGTCCAACAAAGATCGCGCCGAACGATAGGGGAGAGATATCCATGCCTTCGAGGGTCGTTCGTTGCGTTCGACGACATCGTTATACACACGGACTTCCATATCTTGGAATTTGGCGGGAATGGCCCGAAAGACGGGATTGATTTTCATGGCTCCCGTCGATGATGATGATGATGACTTGAAAACCACGGGTTGTTTGATGGCCACGACGTCTTGGATTTGTGCAACGGATTCCATGTCGGATTCAAAGACCTCCAAATCATTGCTGGTTTTCCACTGGGCACTTATATGAAGATAGACAAAGGTGATCAACAGGAAAATGAATATGGTATCAAATGTGGTCATTTGTTTTTGTGTGTTTGTGTTTGTGTTTGTAATGGAATGCAATGTGTGTGTTTATGATGGATTGTGTTTGTATTGTCCAAAAATTTTTTAATAACACTTTTTTTTGACAAAACGATTTTTCTTTTTTTTTTCTTTTTTTTTTATTTTTCGGTTCTATTGAATTTCTCATTTTTAAAAAATAAAAATATTTATGAACGACGACGACGACGACGTGTTTTGTTGTTGTTGCGTTTGTTTTGAAAAAGAAACGTACGTTTACCACCTCTCGTTTTCTTGTTTTTGTCGCTTTTATTTTTTTTCTCTTTTAGATCAAGGGCCTTTAATTGATCCAGCAATGCCTTGTCTACATAGGGAAGTGCCTTCCATTTATTCGATGCAGAATGCGAAGGAGAACGAGGAGGAGAACGGGATGCAAAGTCTTTGGGAATCAATGCATCGAAATGGACGCCTCTATACTTGATGAAAATGGTGGGCACGTTGCTCGGATCTTCTGGGTCGAGACAGTTGGTAATAGACACGGTGTATTCCCCTCCGGGAATTTCCCTCAATATGGCGATATTTACACGCAAAATGTCGGTCATGGCAATAACATCCATATCATCGCTGGCGTACACTCCTGGCGAACAAATACGTTTGTGGTGGGGTTCATCGTATCCTGGATCGGTGTCATCCGCACTTGTTTTTCTAGAGGATGACATGAATGTGTAATATATGTGGCGTTGCGTTTTGGATAATGTAAAATTTGGCAATTCGCGTTTGCTCTTGTCCTTGATTTTTTTGTCGGCGATTTTGACATCAATTTCGTGGTAATATTCGCACAGTCGTCGGCGCAAAGCACTGGCGGTTAGGGCACTCAGTTCCGATGACTTGCGATTGGGAGAGAAACCCGACGACGAGTGATGAATATAGGCGGACATTGCTGTGGCCACAGCATGGAAAAAACAATTGCCATCTCCTGGAACCCTTTTTAAACGCAAATATTCGTCGACGTCTGCTTGGCGAATGACTTTATTGGGTTCGCTTAAGTTATTAACAATCCATTGTGTGATTGCAATATATGGTGATGACATGTATGCGTGTGTGTTTTTGATTGTGATTTTTCAAACTAAAAAAATAAAATAAAATAATGTATTTTGTTTCTTTGTGTTCTGATTTTTTTTTGTTTCTTTGTCTTTTGATTTTTTTTGCATCCAATCCATTCAATTCACAACGTTGCCATTAGAATCGAGGACTAAATTACAAGTGGTACCCTTTTGACGAAGATATTGTGAATAACGCATTTTTTGAGAAATACCTGGATCATTGAATGACGTTTTTACTTTGTTGTATTCAATTTGACGTTGGCAATTCGCAAACATACAAAAACGGTTAATATCTTTGGTGAATGTCATGCTCATCATTTTTGTTTGTGTGTGTTTGTGTGTGTTCTTTTTTTTTTAAAAAAATTTATATATGATTAGTTTAACCTGTTCAGAAAAGAAATTATTTTGTCTTGATTTTAATTTTAATTTTATTTTGTTTTGTGGAAAGAAATTTTTTATTTTGGAAAAACAAACAAAAACAAAAAAACATGAGAAAAACCATTTCTTTTCAACCTTTGAAAATCATGCTGGATGTGAATAAAGAGAAAACGGCGACGGCGACAGCGGAAGCAGCGGCACAAACAGCAACAACATTAACAACAGAACCAACCTCCTCAACGATAGAATTCACATTTGACATGTTGGAATACCAAAAAGGGGAAACGCCAACTACCTCACGCATCATCATCACGGAAACCCAACCCTTGTATACAAACACCATACGCTACCCCGAACGCTACATTCGGTCGTTGCCGCGACCATTGGCCATTGAATTTTTCTTCAATAAAACCAAATTTCAAAAAATATTGTTGGACAAAGGCACCCATCGAGTCAATTTAGTCGAGTTATCCAAATTGACGTCATCCGCCGCTACAGCCACGAGAGCAGCGGGAACAACTCCGAATACCACCACCACAACCACAAATAAAGACGAAGAGGCCAACAACAAAAAAAGAGAAAAATACAAGAATGATTTGCGCCATAATGAAGAAACGAACATCATGTTGACGTTGCAGATTTTGTTCCCCGTTCATCAAAAATTGAGAGGTGTGTTGCAATCTTCGTATCACGAATTTGTGATGGAAGAAAGCAATCCCTATTTGTGGACGGATTTCGATGTTTTGGAGGCGATGAATTTTTTTGGATGGATGGACAAGACGCGTTTGGTGGATCCCGAGAGAGGATCTTCGATTAAGATCGGGGGACGCAACAAAATCATCAAAGAAGTCATCTGGACCAACGATTTGATCAATCACCGCCAGTACCGCAAATTCATGACGGATTTCAATGGACAAATGGCCACGATAGAAGATAAAGAGGCCGACATTTCGGACAACGAAGAACGCGCCAAAACGGAATTGCGACGGTTGTTTACTTTGTTTCTGTTGGGTCCCAATGAAAACACAAATATATATGAAAATTATAAATTTTTGAATGATCTGAAATTCAAGAACCAGGTGTCTGAGTATTTCAAAACAAAAAAGAATGTCATATTGAGTGTCAACAATACCGAAATACAGAGCCCCCATTTGTTCATTACCTATTTGAAACGTCTCCCCGAAGAGGATCTCTCGGCCATTTTGGAAAAGGCGTATCCAGACAAATCCATTCCTCCGATTGTCCAATCCACCTTGAAATCCAAAAACATCCAAGATTTCATCTATGACTTGCAAAGCATTGCCTATCCCAAACAATCGTCGTCGTCGCGGGGGGTGCCCGCCCCCATCATCAATGGCGTCAACACCATCGTGGAAATACTCAACGATTTAAAGAAATTTGTTGGCAATAACAACAACAACAACAACAACCTCGATATGGCCACCATTGCCACGAGGTTGGGCGACATCGATATGGCCCGGGAGACGGCCAACAAAGAAATCAAGGATTCGTCGTCGTTGATTGTGTATGACAAATACGAGGCCATCATGCGCGACATGTTGGCACAAGCGGCCATTGTGAAGGCCGCCGAACGATGCCACGATTTCGTCCGAAAAAAGACCATCATCAACATGTCGAATACGTTGTTGGATGGCAAAACGCCCAAACCCGCCTTCGAACAGAGCATCAATGCGGCACTCGAGAAGAATTTCTTGAGCATCAAGAAAGCCAGCGAGAAAATGGAATCGGCGATTTTGTTGGTGTATCCCAACCGTCGCACCTCCAACCAGGATTTGTTTCGGTTGCTCGACCGCACACGGCGCGGGGATTGGGCCAAGAAACCCAATGGCTATTCTGACGCACAATGGGCGGCCGACAAACATGCCTTCGAAACATTGTATTCGAAATATTCGGCTGCCGATGTGCAAGACGTGGATGATTCGCTTGTGTTGAAATATATGTATACGGGGGTCGATACCGTGGTCACCACCACGTCGTCGTCGTCTTCTTCGTCCGCGGCGGCAGCAGCAGCAGCAAACCCCGTTTCCGACACAAACAGTCATCGTGAAATTTATGTATCTATGACGGTGTTGGACAAAGAAGCCTATTTATCGAGCGAGGATGGTGCCTGTTCCGAGAGACAAGACGATCTATTGAACAAGGGTATCTTTTTGGCCAATGCACCCAATCGGAATACACGGGATTATTTGAAATATTATCCGCGCATGTATGATTTGTTTTCTTACGTTTCCAAAGGTAACAATAATAATAAAGTGGATGAAAACAAAGGCAAAGAAACCGAAAATAAAAAAGTCACCAAAAAAAGTAATGGTGGTGCTGGTAGTTACCATAAAAGAAAAACATTTCGACGATGAAAAAAGATTTTTTTTTTCAAAAAATAAATTATGTTTTAAAAAAAAAATGAATTTGGGATAAAAAAAACAAAACAAATATATATAATGTAGGTATGTACATGTGTGTGTGTATATGTGTGTGTATGTGTGTGTATGTATACATATGAGTGCTATTTATTCCTCCTCTTCATATAAACAAAATTCGCCATCTTGAAATTCTCCTATGGCATCTCCAATGTCGCCATCCTTGCCTACAGCATATATCTTACCATTCGTTTCATTGTTGGTAAAATAGGTAACGCCGTCCACTTCGATTTCAAAGACACTCTCTTCTTCCTCCTCTTCTTCCTTGACTTCAACGACTTCTTCTTCAACAACTTCCTCCTGTTCTTCCACGACTTCTTCTTCCACAACTTCCTCCTGTTCTTCCACGACTTCTTCTTCCACAACTTCCTCCTGTTCTTCCACGACTTCTTCTTCTTCCACGACTTCTTCTTCCACAACTTCCTCCTGTTCTTCCACGACTTCTTCTTCCTCAACGACTTTTTCTTCTTCCACGACTTCTTCTTCTTCTTCCACGACTTCTTCTTCTTCCACGACTTCTTCTTCTTCTTTCTTTTCAGACACGACAGGAGTAATTATGGTAGGAGTGATGACGTCAGGAGTATTCATTTTTTTCGGTTTTTCTTCATCTTTCTCTTGTTTGATGACGACGGGAGAAGATATTTTTGCCTTTTTGGAAGACACAAAAACAACATCATCCTCATCCTTCGCTTCTTTGGTTTTTTCTTTTTTTTCTGGTAATTTGATGTTGTTGTTGTTGTTGTCTTCATCGATGGTTCTTTTCTTTTTCATTGAAGATGTAGATGCAGATGAAGCAGTAAAATGTGTTGAAGACGACGATGATGACGATTCATCAATCAAAGAAAATAATTTGCTCACATGCGTTTTCAATTCTTTGACATCTTCGGACAATCCATCATTTTCCAAGAGTCTTCGCATCATTAATTTGTGGGTGTGTTTCAAATCGTCATATTTATCACGAAGAGATACATATTCGTCACTGGATTTCACCAATTTACGAAGATAATGATTGGAAGATGACGATGATGACATTTTTTAAGGTGTTTTTTTTTGTGTTTTTTTTTGTGTTTTTTTTTGTTTGTTAGGTGGGCCAAAAAAAAATAAACAAATGAGTTGATTCATTTATACAAAGATTCCTTTAAACTAGTTATGTTTTCCTTTCTCACACAACATAGAGAAAACAAAAAGTACACATTGATTGCACTTTTTTTTTTCATTTATTTTAAACCAAACGTCTCACGCACGATGCTGGTCTTGCTGGGTCCACTTTGTTTTTCACTTTGTCGTTTGACACGATACATTCCGGTGGCCAAACTCGACGACGATTTGGAGATGCCAAAGGTATTGAGAATGGTTTCATCGGTTTCCTCGTGAATTTCGGGAAGAACCCGTGTCATGGGTTTTTGGATGGTAATCAACAAATGATTGGTTTTGAAGAGTTCGCGGTATTGTTTGATGGTCATATTCCCATAAAATTTATCCAAAGAATAATGGGGATCGGGGGCCGGACAAATGTTGCCCTTGCTTTGGAAGACATCCCCATAAATTTGATTCAACAAACAATACCTTTCAAATTTGGTCGAATCGTCCAAGTTTTCTTTGAACAAGTACGCCACCGCACATTGGGGACTACAAAAACATCCATATCCGTGGATGACGTCATCCAAGACATACATGGGAATGCGACAACACGGTCCATCGAATTCACATGTGTCGAAGAAGCAATTGGATCGCCGGTCCTCTTCCAAGGCATTTTTGTGCAATTGAGCACGCAATTGTCGGACTTGACGTTCTAAGGTGGACAAGGAGGTTTCCGGAGTACACACAGTAGTATTTGTTGTTGTTGTTGTCGCGGACTGCATTTCCATTTCATGGAGAGGAGTGGCAGCAGTTCGTGACAAAATATTTATACCAACCGTCGTCGTAGCCGTCATTGGTGCATTATTTTTATTGTTATTGTTGTTATTTTTGTTGTTTGATGAAAGCACTGCGGATGATGATGATGTCGGAAATAACAAGTTCGTGGCGGGGAGTGGATCATCTCGATTTTGGAAAATGGCGGCGGTACCATCCAACAATTGTTGTCCTATCGTGGAAATCGAATGCAATGTGGAAAAGGAGGGATCTTCTTCATAACTACTCACTTCGGGAGGAATCGACGGATCATAATCAAGAGGGGTCGATAGCACACTGTGCAATCGATGATTGTATTCCAATAAATCTTGTGTATTGCACTTTAAATGCATAATTACATTGGACGAAGATGGTGAGGAGGAAAATGGATTTGTTTTCTGTAATCCTGAGGTAGATGAAGTTGTTCCTGTTCCTGGTGCCGCAATGATTTTACTTGCTCTCGCTTTCTTCGGTTTTATTGGTGTGGTTGTGGTGGTGCTTGTGCTTATGGATGATGTCCCTTCGGTTGTTTCGTCGTTGGATTTGCGTTTTCCACGACTCTCCCTTTTCTTCTTTGTCGTCGTTTCCATTTGTTTTTCTTCTTGTACTTGTACTTGTACTTGTACTTGTACTTCTTCTTCCACAACAACCGTCATTTGAATGGGATCGATTGTAGGAGCATCAGTAGTCGCAATGACAGGGGGATCAATAGTTGTACTCGCAGTTGTAGTAGAGGCATTCACTGTAGTTGTAGTTGCCGTTGTAGTTGCCGTTGCGTCATTCGCCTTGGTAATTTTTTTTCTACTCGGCATGTTATTTTTTTTTTACGTTATTTTTTTATATTTTAAATATTTTGGAAAACAATAGATTGTCATCTTTATCTCTCGAAATATTTAAATTGGTTTGGGTTTGGGTTTGGATTCGGGTTTGGCTTTAGGTTTGGGTTCGTTGTTTTTGTCACGGACTGCCTCTCCGTTGACGGGAGAGGACTTGTCACGGACTGCCTCTCCCCTATGGGTCGAGGACTTGTCCCCTACTCTTCCCTTTTATAATTCAATTTTTTGGTCCAACAGAGGAAACACATCGCGATCATGGGTAATGATCAAAATACATTTCTTGTATTCACGGAAATCGTCGATGACGCGCAACAATTCCATTTTCAATTCATTGTCGAGAGCATTCGTGGGTTCATCCAAAATCAAAATGGTGGAAGGATGCACCAATCCACTGATGATGTTGGCAATCTGGCGTTGTCCCCCCGATAATTTCTCTCCCAGGGGGCCTGCGGCCCCCTTTTCAATGTCCAATTTTTCGTATAATCCCTGGATTTTCGGGTAGGACATGATCTTTTTCAGATAGGCATCGCATACCTCCGTGTCCGTGCATCCATACATCATATTCTCCAAGATTTTCTTGTCGAACAATTTGGAGGATTGATTCACATACACGATATTCTTTCGCAAATACGTGGGATCCACTGTCTCCACGTTGACGCCGTCAATCAAAATCTCACCTTTCGTGCACGGGTGCATACGCAACAAGAGTTTCATGAGCGTGGATTTGCCTCTCCCCGAGAGGCCCGTGATTCCCACAATGTTGTGATTGGGCACAATCGTCAGATTCAAATCCTCAAACAAGTATTCCTTGGATGATGATGATGATCCTCCCGTTTTGGTTCCTCCTCCCTCCTTGAGAGCATTTTCCTTGTTTTCTTTGGCTTGACGGGCCATTTGTTTCTCCGAGTATTTGTAGTACACGCCGCGGAATTCAATGTGTTCGAATGTCAAATCTCGGGGTGAATATATCTTCTTGTCGAGAGCATCATACGTGCCCTGCAAATCGGCGAGTTTCTCTATCGCGAACTCCATGCGTCCATTGAATTCCAAGAAATTGGGAATCAGTTGCACAATCGACGTCAATTTATCGCGATAAATCAACAAGATGGACATGAAGGCAATGAACGTCTTTTTATCGACCTCTCCCTTCTGCGTCAACACAATCAAATAATAAATAGAGCCTAAAATCGTGCCATAAATCAAAACATACATGGCGATGGAATGCAAATGCATGCTCTCGAAGAAATCGCTTGCCGTTTTAATTCCGTTGTCGGCTCTCTTCCTATATTCGCCCATTTCGTCCTTGGCCCTGCCACGATAGATGATCTTGTCGAAATTATTCAACATGTCGATGACGTGGCTTTCGTTCTCGTTGGCGGCGTCCTCGTACTTGGTTTTCTTTTCCATGAGAGGCGTCCATATCGCCCAAATATACAAGGCCAGTACAATGTTCGAGAGCAAAAATCCGGCCCCCAGCGACGTGTTCTTAATCAAGAAATAGCCTGTAATCACCAAAATGAAGACCGCATTCGTCAACACGTAATTGATGATATTGGAAATCATGCTGTACGCCGAAAAGGACACGCGATTGATGGGACTGCTATATTTGATGGCGTTGTTGGTTTCAAAGCTCTCGTTGTTGCTATAGAAAATGAAACGGAGAAATTCTTGGCGCATCCATTGGGTCAATTTGGTTAACATGCGCATCTCGAACAATTCGCCCACGAAATAAAATATCAAAAACAAAAACGAAATGCCCACATATTTGGTGAATGCGGTATACACAATACT
>JACCEC010301139.1_pt1 | contig 14560 bp, 24 predicted proteins | sample 7450121 | NCBI WGS metagenome assembly JACCEC01 (sample SAMN15323455, study PRJNA562643) | freshwater metagenome | isolation source: river surface water | place: USA:Blue River Watershed | collected 2017-08-18 | reverse complement strand
GGTCATCGCCCCGAAGAGTTGCACGCCGCCTGTCAGCTTGACGGCTTGTGCGCCGATGCCATTGACAATGTTGTTGTAGACTTTGTGGCCGCTGCCGGTGGCGACGGCAATGCCGTATGCGGTGCTGGTTGCGCCGGTTTTGCGCCCTTCGATGTAGTTATTGTAAATCAGCGCCCGCAAGTGCCAATTGGCGGTGCTGGCGTACACGTGGATGCCATAGCCCATGTTGCCGATAAAGCGGTTGCCTGCGATGACCCAATCGGCGCTACACGCGGGGTAGACGCCGTGTTCGAAGTGGTTATTGTCGTCGCCGACGTTCTGAATGAGGCTGTCGAGGATTTCGACGCTGGAGGGGCCGCTGGGACAGCCGCCCGTGCCGCCTTGGATGCCATGCTGCGTAAAGTTCTGGATCTGAAGACGTTGGAACCGCACATGATGCGCGGCGTTGTTCAGGCGGAAGCCGCTTTCGTCGCCGCCGCTGCCTTGGTAGATACAGCGCCCAACCACATCACAGGTCCAGATGATGTAGCTGATGCCACCCGTTGAGATACTGTGGTCCATGTTGAGACCGTCGTTGTTGAGCGTGAAGGTCTCGCCGTCGCAATTCTTGATGGTGGTGGCGGTGGCCCAACTTGCCGCTCCGCCGCCATAACTGTCGCCCGCGCTGTTTCCGTACACTCCAGAGATGGTGTACGTGCCACCGCAAATGTTAAGAATGTCGCCCGCGCTGAGGGAGCGCAGTCCTTTCGGCACGGTCAACCAGGGGTTGCCGTTGGAGCCGTCACCCGTGGTGTCGTTGCCGGTGGTTTTGACGTAGTATGTCGCGGCATCAGCCCCGACAGCATTCAGCAGGATGGCAAGGACAAGTAGAAGCTTCAATTTCCCACCCCCGTTAGCATCAGACTCTGTCCAGTCGTGGCGGCCACAGCTTCCTTGAACGGAGCCGCGACAAGGGCCGCATAATCTGCCGTGGTCCACGAATGCGACATGGTGACGGTCGCCCCGCCTGGTTCGGTGGAGCCTTGATCTTGCGTGCTATTGCCTGCGGTGCTGGTGTTTAGCCACTGCTGCGTTTGACTCGCGCCCACCGTGATGGATGTTCCCGATGAGGCCAGCCCGAGGCAAGACAGCACCAGTTCATTCGCGGCACTTGTGACATTGACAGTCAGACTGGTGGGGTAGGCTCCAGGGGCGGACGTTTGCGCCGTTCCCACTGGCGTGGTTTGGTTCACGCCAAACATGGAAAACGCGACAATGCGTGGGGCGTCGGTGCGGTCCCACACGCTGTCAATCGCAATGGAGCCGTTCTTGCTGGCAAGGGCGCGGCCCCACATTTCTACGCGGATGTTGGTGCCGTCCTGTACATCGGTCGCGGTGGCGATATGCGTTCCCGCGCTGCCGTCAATGGTCACGCTGGTGACATCGGCAGCGGTCGTGGCGTTGCGCGTAAAAATACACGCCCCGGCGTATACGTTGGAACCTGTGCCGATGGTGTGATTGCATGTGTTCGTGGTGCCAGACGCCGCTTGGCATGTCGTGTCTGCATCATAGCTGACAGCGGCCCACACATTGCCCGTAAATAGCAGGCACACCAGAAACGCAAGCTTACTTATAGAGAATTTCAACAAACACCCCCGTAGTAGCATTCGTGTTATCGGTGCTAGATGGGCCGCCAGTCACACAGAACCCAATGCCAGTTGTGAAGGCTTGCCCGATGTTCTTGGTAATTTCACGCCCACCCACACCACCAGCGGCAGACGCCGGAGGAATTGGAATCGTGGACACATAACCTGTAGCACTAGCGCATGATGGCGTCGTAGCCAAGTTATACATGCGTAGATAATAAACCGTTGTCGTGGTATTTGAGAGCGACAGTCCATAGATCGTGCCCGCAGCGTTCTTGACATTGGTGGCATTGGTAGTTGCACCTGCTGCGGTGTAGCTAGTCAAGCCCGCCGTAGGGATCACTACCTCATTACCTGCAGAATCCGTCATGATGACTCGAATACTGTTAGCTGAGTCATTCCAGATATCTGCAAGAATTGCTATCAGGCCCCGCAATTTGCCAGAGAGCGTTCCTGTCGTGTTGGTAGTAATCGCAGCGTCAGTGGTATTTCCTGTAGTGACATCTGCGCCAGCAGCGATTGTAACTGCACCACCTCCACCACCACCTCCGCCAGCCGAATACGGCAGGTTGGTAACTGGATCATACAACACCACCGGTGCAGGTTGTGTGGCAGCCGTACCAACAGAAGCAAGACACAACACCAATGCCAAGCTTAGAAATATACGTCTCACAGCTTGCCTCCCATTCCCGTCATGATGACAGTCGCCACCAACGCCGTAGTACCATCGCCTGCTGTCACAGACGGACGAATAGCCGATGGATCTTCTTGTACTACTTCAATCTTCGCTGAAGTGATGTCCAATTGGTTTGCCTGGCGATCGCTCAGAGGCGCCCAAGTCGGCGACAGTGTGCCTGCATCTGGTGTGTAGGCCTGGTCGTTGCTGCCCTGCAGCTGCACAGATCCCCCAACTCCAAATGTACCGGTGATCTGTACACTTTTGACGATGCGATGGCCACAAACGAAAGGCTTACCCACATCACCATTGAGGAGGCCAGCCCACTGCACACCAATCACACCTTGGATATTGGCTCCTGTGTGATCGACAGGGATAAACGTTGTAAAGTTTCTCGTAGCCACAGTGCCTCCTTACCCTAAGGGTTCCCAGTCAATAATGACTTCTGGTTCCTGGCCGGCGGTAGGTGCAACTGCACCATCATGGCCCGTTGTTACAGCAATTGCAAGGCCAGTACCAAACTGCTCGCCCTCGCCGGTGAAATTGACATCCCGCACCGTTGCCTGCATTTTGCTATTGCCTGCAGGAACCGGGATGACCATCTCAGGCGCCGTAGTACCTACCGTAGGTGCGTTGGTGTTGAACAACTGCAAGAACAACCGAGGTGCCGCGCCGGCATATTGGCGGACACGGACACGATTAATGATGCAAGCCCCGTTGCGAATGGCCAAGGCTGTTGCGTTCTGTGCTGCTACGCGAGTTTGACTCATGACAGGATTTCCTCCAAACCAGCATCCGCATCTGGGAAGTCCTCAGCTGGCGGCGCAGGTGGTTTAGGCACGCTTACTGCGGGTCGCGTGGCGACTGGCGCAGCTTTAGGGTTTTCTGCGTCACGACCGATCTCCTTGAAAGTACCTTCAATGTTGGAACGGTCGAGAAGTTCCTGGTTCTTTTTGGGGTGATACTCCAGCTTGCTGCAATCTGTCAACGGCGTGCCCTTGCGATCTTTGAGGCCGGTCAAGAACAGCGCCATGTTGGTGACAGGATCCAGCATTGCAATCAACTTGGCGTTCCCGTGGCGTGCCGCTGCTTCACTCATGTCCTGCGTTTCGCCAGGGTCCAAGTTATACGTGATAGAGTCGAACATAAACTCCAGCGGCCTGTCGGTGCGATTCACTAATTTCAAGATATCCATAATTGCCTTTCGGTGACGAGGCCCCCAGCCCTAAGCCAGGGGCCAAGCCACATTAGGCCAACTGATTACCCGACGTGGGCAACCACTACGTTGGCGGTGATGCCGTCCCACCGCACACAAGAAGCCGGCCGATCCAACGAGTAGTTCTCGAAGAGCCTGTACCGAGCCTCATATGCGTCCTGGTTCAGGAGGCGCAGGAGGATGGTTCCATCGTCGTCAGCCCACTCACCCTCAACCTCGACCCATCGAGTAGCAGAGGATTGATCCAGGCCGAACAACATGCCATAGGGCGCGTCTTTGTCAACCAACCAAGGAATACCACCAAAGGTGATGTCTCCCATCTTGGCTGCTTTGGTGCCAGCGTCAGGCGCCAGGAGATCTCCACCCATATACCGACGATCGCTATCGACCATCGTCAGGTAAGACCGGCGCACTGCATGGTGGCAGATGAACTTGCTGATCGAGCCCTCACCGATCTGGTCACTGATGTCAATCCCGCGCTGTAAGATGTCCGCCGAGAGCGGTCCCACAGTGGGCAACACCGTTGACTTGAAGATCGGATAGGTCGAACGCTGGACGTTGTTGATGGTATCTACGTAGGTAGAGTCATCGACCAACGCCAGCAAGCCGTTGAACTCGTTGTTGTACGCAGAGTCAGTGACCACCAAGCTGGAGGCCCCAGACGCAATACGCACAATCAGGTCGTTGTCAACGACAGAAGCAGGCGCAGCATCCAGCGTCACACTGTTGCCGTCAGCAGACACTGCGGTGATGGTACGGCCCGGCGTTGCACCCGTCTGGCGCAGAGCACCGTTGGCAGGGTTGATGAACCCAATCACCATACCGACATTGAGGAAGCGATTGCCGTGGACGCTGCCAGCTACACCACCAGGAGCATCCACGATCAACGTGGTGTCGCCGTTCGGAGTAGCTTCGTTGACAAGCGCCAGCGTACCTTTGCCGGTGCCGAACATTGCCCGATTGAGGTCATTGGACAAGTCCCGCACCAGGCCAGTCATTTCCTGGTTCATCGCTTGTTTGAAAGCACCTTTCGAGCTGCGCGAGTGCTTGATGACCTGAATGCTCAGCTGGATACGACCATGAGCGTAGCGCATCGGGATCTGCGTCTCGATGTACCGTTGGTTGCCAGCGGCAGGCAAGGTGCCGTTCTCAGTCGTGAACATGACACCCTGGTTCCTCCCAATGTTCAACGGGTAGCGAACCTTTCTACCTTCCCAACTCCCGCTTTCCTTCTTGAAAAGCTGGCGGGTTCGGGTGCGGCTATTGAGAAGCGCCTGAATGGTCTTCTCGTAAACTTCCTTCAACGCGGCATCGTAGGCCGCCACGTCAAGAGCCATGCCAAGGATGGGCAGCAAAGCCAACCATCCCAGATCGAACGTCTGCATAAATTGAACGAACATGATTACCTTTCAGCCGAGTCCATGAGAGCCTCGAAGGCGGCATCGCCAGCCTCGTCAAGAAGCTCCCGATCAGTCTTCGGCTCAGTTTGGGCAGCCTTTGCTGGCGCTTTGCCTGCAGGTGCCTTAGCGGCGACCTTAGTGCGCTGCACATCCGCCCCAGGAATCGCTGGCCGTTTCAATGGCAGGTTGCCCAGAAGTTGATTGCGGAATGCTTTGAAAGCGTCCGCATAGACTTCTGTGTCCAGCGAATAGAAACGATCAAGCAGGTCCGGGTCAGACTGAATCACACCGGCAATAGCGTGGCTCAAGGCCGCACGGTTTTTGTCATCTGGCGTACGACCAAGCTCGGTAAGAAACTTATCGGTCTGGCGTCCGCCGTAATCCACAAAACGCTTAGACTGCTTGGCCTCAAACTGCTCAAAGCGTTGGGCCGCACTCATAGCGCGAGAAAGACCAGGCACCTGAAGCAACTCCGCTTCGATGCTTTGCAATTCTTTCTCTGAGTACTTTTTGCCGGGGTTGGCTTCCATCCATGCCAGACGATCAATTGATTTTTGGATCGCCGCTGGATCGCCATACTTCTTGTACTCACGCAACTGTGCCAAGACCGCATCCAACCGCTGCTTGGGGACCATATGGCCAGATCCGCCCGTATCGCCGGCGACGCGCCCATCTGGTTGTTCCTCGCCCTCGGTTGGTGTGTTTTGGCTGCCTGCGCCAGTGCCTGTGTCTTCTACGCCTTCAACCTCACCATCGCCATCAAACAGGTTGAACTTGTAGGAAGGTAGCCACAGGCCCTCTACCTTCTCAAACAACTTACCATACTTACGGACAAACATGAGAACCCCCTTGGCCTACACTTGTTGTCGCGGTCGTGTCCGCGTGGCCGATTAGAACAGTGAACTACTCGTCACCCTTTTTGAAGAACGGCATACCTTTGGCATGTCGTCCCCTACGCCTAGGTGACACTTTCTTTGGCGTATCTTCTACATCGTCTGCGTCAGCGTCAGGCTCGACCGCGTCTGCTGGGTCGTCCTTGATGCCATGGTGTTTTTTGATCTTCTTAAGAGAGCCTTCGATGCTCTTCACATGCTCACACAGTTCGTCGTGTTCCACAGTTACCTCAGGGTTAGGGTTAGGAGACTCCCGATTGCCGCAGCCATGATCGTCATGGCCCACACGATCCACGGTGGGACACGATCACGTAGTTGTTCGAGCGTGCCTTCGACTTTATTCAAGACATTCTCGCATCCCTTGATGCGCTCCTCAATACGGCCAAGGTGACGGTCCATGCTAATATCGCGGCTGTCTCGATCATCGGCGTTATATCCATGTGCCATCAGTATTGGTTCTTTCCTCCGGAACCCATTGTATTGTTACCTCCGCTGCGGATAGCATCGGTGGTTTTGTCGGATTTCTCGTCAGCCTTACTTGGTTTAGTTTCGGCATTTTTGCCGGAGCTTTCGGGCTTTTCAGGTTTCTGTGCAGCTGGGTCTACGACAGGCTGCAACGCAATTAAGTGGGTGATCATGTGTTGTTTCCAGAACAACTGCTTCCATTTGGGAAGCTGCTTCCACTCATCGCTCCGAGTCGGCTTGCGATGCTCACTGACGTGGACCATATGGTTGTCGAAGATTTCGTCAGCCTGTGGGCCACCTTCTGGCCACGGCTTGCCCTGCGCTGCCATGTTGGGATCTACGAAGGGTTCGCCAGTCGTGGGATCGACAGGTGGCTGCCAAGCCAGAAGCTCTTCCCATTCGCCGGCCGCATAGCGGACGTCTTCGTCCTGAGCGCCAAGTACCTGGCCCATGCCAAACATCTGTGCTACCTGGTAACGCTGCTCCGGGTCTCCTGTATTGATAACCCCGAGTTTGGAGAGAGTCTCCACCAATGCTTGCTCGGCAATCTTAGATCGAGGCTTCGAGGCGCCACCTTCAACGCGCAGGTCAACAGCTCCTGCAAGGTCACTGTTCTTGAAGGATTGGATTTCCCAGTGGCCACAGGAGCCTTTGATCTTGCGCAAACGCGGCTCAGTGACATATGTGCGGAACATCTTGAGAGACTTTTGATAGAGTTCCGTCCAGCCTTCTTCCCACTCTGCAAACACCGAGGCGAACTTACCATAACTACGTTCTGTAAGTAGCTGGATAGCGTAGCCGGCGGATACTCCACGTGGGGCGTTGCCCTTGAGGACATCGAACGTGCCTCCAAGTTCCTCGAAGTCAGCCTGGATCTGGGTCTTCCACTCCAGCACGATAGGCGGGATGGGCGAGTTGGTGATGACCTCTGGCTTGAAGCCTCCTGTACCTGTGGGAGTGTACTTGATCTTGAGACCCGGTTCGCCAGCGATCTCACTGATAGATGATCCCGTTGGCAACAGCCATGTGCCATAGGTGCCCTTCATCATCGCCAGTTCGATCAATGACTCAAGGCGATTGAGCTGGTCCTGCTTGGGAACGAGGTCATACGCTGGCGTCTTGCTGTAGAGCCGGCCAGGCACTTTCTCATAGCCGATCTTGCAAAGCGGCAGGTAGTACTGCTTGTTGCCTGTGATGTCGGTATCAAAGTGGGGAGATGGGCCACACTCGAGAACAGTCTCATCGGTACCCATCACGACCTCAAGCCCCTCGGGGTACTTCACCGAAGGTAGTTCGATGTGGGTATAGATGGTCACAACCTCGCTGCCAGAGAAGCCAGCCATGTTGTTGCCCATGTCCTCGGTGCTGTACGCCAGCGCCTTCATGAAGTACTGTGCGCTCTTGGTGCTGGCTGCGCTGTCTATTGGCAGGTCTTTGGCCTTGTCGCCATAGAGGGTCTCAAGCTGGTCTTTGGTCATCCGCCGGACGATAGTGCACTTGGTGTGGTTCTCCATAAGCGGGATGTCCAAGCTGAGGTAAACCTCAAGAGGGGACAACACATCGCAGCACATCCGGCCTGTGGGGTACTCCTCGAAAACATCTTCGGCTGGTTGGGGCTCAGTGGGTTGCTGGCAGCCAGGACAAACGCCAGACTCAAACTCCAATGGCTGCGCGACGTGCTGGCAGAGAGGACAAGCCACAGAGTTGATCCTGACGAGGCCAAGCGTTTTGTCCATCTTATCATAGTGAACATAAGCGAAAGCATCACCGCATAGAACGATCCATTTGGCGAGGTGCTGGCGTACTCGTTCACTTTTGATCTCCTGTCCAATTACATCCAGGACTCGATCAGCGACGTTTGCTGCGCCTATGTCTCTAGGGTCGCTAGTCGCAGGCCAGGCGGAGGGGAGTACTTTGGTCCCTTGGATTGCTGAGACAATAGAGTCAACAGTCGATGCAAAGCGATTTGTGACAGGCTTGGGGACCCATTTGCGGAGCTTGCGTTCTCGCCATTTGCGGGAGCGTCCATCCCAGGTGAGCCATTGGTTACCCAGGTAGTAAAGTACAGACCTGAACCATTGTCGCTCAAAGGCCCAACGAGACTTATCACAGTCTTTGACGAAATCAGTGACGCGCAGAGCGATGGCTTTTGTATCTGCATAGGGGTCCTCGATTTCCTCGGCGTTGCCACCTACGGCAAGAGCAGCTTCGCCATCGGTCGGTTTGCCTATCATGGATGCAAAGATCTGGTCAAGTCTATCCAGCAAAGGCATCGTAGGGATCTCCTTTGCGGTTGTCCTGGATATCATCGATGTCCTCGAAGATACCCATAGCGTTGAGTCCTGCTGGCGTAGCGGGAAGCTCGACGGGTAGATTGTCTGGTACGCCATTCTTGGCCAGCAGCCTGTCAACGAGGACCGAGTTGCGATGTTCCAGATCAGCAATGCGCTGGCGAAGTCTGACGACCTCATCCTCGTAATGCTTGATGAGAGCAGTCTTGCGTCCAAACATTAGACAAATTCTCCTATGCCAGATTCCCACGTCGTCTCGCTCAGCTGTTCTTCCTCCTCTTCGAGCGTGGGTAATGGGTCCATAACGCCACGTCTAACGGCGTCAGCGCGCCAGTAGCGGGCAGATGCTGGATCGGTTTCCGCGAGTCTGGCGAGCTTCTGCTCTAGGCCAGGCTTTTTGGCTGTCTGCTGTGGCACCAACAAACGGACCGCGTAGCTCATGGCGTCCAAGATGTCTCGGGTCCGACCCAGTGGGAACGTTTCGTACTCTTCGATGAACTCGAACATACCACGTTGGATGTAGATCTGGCCGGTACGGAAGTACGGTTGCATACTGAGGATGCGCTGGTCTTTCTTCTCGTTACGATCTGGCTTCAACATGAGCAGAGCGTAGTGGGTGCCGCGCAGTTCCATCTCACGCCGAGTATATGGTTCCATGGCTTGTTGGAACGCTACGCTCTCAATGCCGATGGCCCGCGGCTGCCAGTAGTCGGCCATGTCGAGAAGCTTGGTGATGATCTTGGCGGGGTCCCCTTGCCGGCCGACCCAGTACTCAAGCAGAAAGATCTTGCTATATGGCGTCATGCCCACTACCGTGATGGCAGTGCGGCAAGCGGCAGACTTCTCGCTGATAGCTGGATCGCACGTGATCACTACGTCGAGTGATTTACGCGGGACCTGGACTGTGGCTTTCTCGCTCATCCTACCTCTGCCAAGATATTCATGGCCTCGTCGCTGAAACTGTAGTAGCGGAGCCAGCCTGCGTTGAAATCCACCACAGCCTGGTCGCGTGGATTGTTCATCTGCTGGCAGGCGAACATGTAGGGGTCTTTGTCTCGCAACTGATAGAGCCCTTCTTTTGTGAATCGTTCGGGCCAGGCGGGGACGCCGGAGGCGTCGAGGGCTGAGATGCAGTTAACAGTGTATTCTTTTTCATGGTCGATGATATACTGGTAAAGATCGCCTGAGTGCCAGCGGGTCCCAATAAGGTGATCAATGCCCGTAGTCGGTGACTCAAGAAGATTCTTCGCCAGCAAGTGCCATTCAATGATCTTCTCCATTACCTCAGGTGAACGCTCGGTTTTTTCGTCGATCAGGTCGTCTTTGCGTATAATATCAAAGTGCCAACCGGCTGTCTGGCCACCACAACCGATTGCCCTGAAGGTCGTTTCAGGAAGGTTTTTGGTTCGTGGGAGGAGGATCTCGGTCTCTGCCCACTTACCTGAACTTGTATCGGGAATGCACTCAGGAAAAAGCCAGTGGAGGAGAGTGTTTGTCTCGAACACCGACTTGATCTTGCGGAGATTCTTTTTGGAGTTATCAAAAGATGCCCCGGCCAGCAGAATACGTGCATTGTTGTTGTTGAGGTATTCTTGGATTGACTTGCCGATGGTGATGATATGGGTCTTGAGGTGGCCGCGGGGCCAGAGGTCAACTTGGCGGCCATACGGTTCTTGTACCGAGTTAATCTGCGCGCAACGATGGCCGTGGAATCCTTTTGACATGTCAACAAAGCCTAACACTCCTTTGCATAGGAAGTAGAGGTCTGTGCGGGCGAGCTGGCGTAGCTCCTCCCACTTATCCCTTGCTGATTTCGAGGCTGATACGAATCTCTTCAGTCTCGATAAGGACTTTTCCAAGCCAGCCAAGTTGCTCCTCCGTCACGGGTACGTCGTTTTTTGCTTTCTCGCTAAAGTTCAAGATGTCCACCGCAGCTTTGCGCTGGGTGTCGATAGAGCCTCCACCACCTTCAAGGATGGTTTCCAACACTTCGACAGCCCGGGACTTGAGGGCTTTGAGGTCCTTCTTGCCGGCCTCACGCTCGCGTAGCTTGCGCTCAAGGTCCTTCTCAAGCGCATACGGGTCCTCTGCGATCCGTTCGCGCAGACTGTCGAGCGTGGCTGTTGTGGTAGGATCTAATGACATGATAGGTGCATTGTATCACGAAAGACCTCTCATCGCAAGTCGAAAGTCGCCAGGGTGACCAGCGCGCTGGCGCAAAGCAGCGAAGCTGAGGTGCAATTTGCACGGGGTGAGATACTTTTTTCTGTTTCGCAAAAAGATGGTGCCTTAAGAAGGGAAACCAGCGCGGGCTTTGACATGGCTCCCTTCTCGTCGTCGGTCGTCGTCGATTGCTTTGCGCTTGACAGCGGTCTCGCGTTGCGGTATGATTACAGCATGTTGATTGATTGACAAGTGGTTGAAGGGAGCAAGAAGTAAGCATCGCAAAAAACACTTGACAAACACGCAAGCGTAGCGTATAATACGCAACAAGCTGGCAATCTCGCCAGCTAACACAATGGAGGTTTTTATCATGAGTGAATCAACGATGGGCTTGGCTGGCGTGCTGGATTCGATTGTTACGGAAAAGAAGGAAAAAGCTGAGAGCAAGCATTATATTCCGTTCTCGCACAGTGAATGGGTAGCTCTTGAAACACAAGCTGGCCGCAAGCTTGAGCCAAAGGATCTCAAGTTGATGATTAATAACATCTTCAACGGTTCGCTTGTGCTGAGCAAAAAGGCATAAGTAGCGCACGTAGCCCCCAGCTTACGCGAGTGGGTTGGGGGTCTCGTGGGGTACTTCTGCCCCAATAGCTAGGAGGCTATATCACCATGTCTCAACAATACCACCCTGAGCGCTTGCGCTGGCTGCCCGTTACCATTGAAATGTGGGAACAATGGGAGAAATCAGTGGGCTACGAACTCGGCCAGGCTGAGGTGCTAGCATTGCTCAACTTGATTATGCTAGGGCGACTTAAGGTCTCAAAGCAATAAAGTTTTGGCAATTTTGCCAGGGCTTTTCGGCCAGCATAGCAGAAATCATGCCAGCGTATGACGCGGTGGAACGTGGAAGCCGATTCCACACATAAGCTATTGATATTAAAGCGATTCCACGGATTCCACGTTTCCACGGCTGTCATCGGCTGCTGTGCATAACATCTTGATATACTAATAATATATATAATAATATCAATAAGTTATGAAACAGCCGTCTTTTGTCGTGATATGACACGCGTGGAAATGTGGAATCGGTGGAAATCCTTATTTTTCAATAGCTTACGCGTGGAAGCCGATTCCGCGCCGTGGAAACGCTGGTTTTTCAATAGCTTACGCTGGCGGCCCTTCTGGGCCAGAAAGGTAGGTCTTGTATGTATATTTATGAGATAGCAGAACGTATCGATCGCTATAGCTCTTGGCGTACGCTTGGCGTGTATGGAAGCAAGGTGCGGGCATATGAGTGCTTTCGTATCACACGTAGCGAGTTGCCAGAGTATGATGTGCAGATCGTGAGGCGTGAGCTGGACGTCCATGGTTCTTACAAGCTGGTGTTGTATTCTGGTGGCTATAGTGAGGTGATCTAACATGCCAAGCGAAATGGTGGGACAGTTTGCATATGATACCGCAATGTGTTCTCGTTGTGGCGTTCTCTTAGCTCTTGGCTACCGATCTATTTGTGTGCAGTGTGCACTCGAGACTATGCACCCCAAACGGCGCGCACAGGTAGAACACCTGCTGGCGTGTGGCTGGCGTGTGAGCGAGGCTGGCTATCCGCGCCATGTGTACTGGCTTTCGATTAAAGACTGTGAGTAGCAATGTGTCGGCAATTTTGCCAAAACTTAAAGGAGGTAGCTCTCATGTGGGAAACATTCTTACTGCTTGAAGGCCTAGTGGTAGCCGCGCTGGGCGCATACTTGGTTGGGTTGTATATGGCACCCAGCGACATGTATATGCTGGAGAAGTTTCTGTTGTGTCTCATGGGCCTTTATCAGTGCTAGGAGGTTCTTATGGAATTGCAAGGTATCAACGTGACTCGGCGCAGTAGCTGGTTCGGCGTGAGCGTTCTCAATCGGTCTGTGAAGATCGTCGTAGGCCGACAAGATGCCACTCGTGCTTTTGGCGATGCAATAGATCAACTGCACGTGGATAGAGCTATCCAAGAACAGCGCGAAGCTTACAAGCTTGTGAGGTGATCTGGTTCTCAAAAGCGTCAAAATTTTGACATAGCCTTTTTTGGCCGTTGTTGAGCGATTTTGCTTGACAACGGCTTGGCTTTTTGATATAATTATAAAATCAGCTATCAGACCCACAAAGGGTCGCATTGATCTACCATCTAACCTCTGGGAGGGGGTAACACATGGATCTCACTACCATACTCGACACCATCCAAGCTGAGAAGTCTCTGACCCATCAGCGCGCTTCTGTTGACATCGACAAGCTGGTGCCTGTGCCATACAGCGAGACCGATCTCGTATGTGAGTGCGAACACGGGACCAAGGTCACTGAGTACACCTACCGCGCTTTGTGCTTCATCTCCGATGCTTGGATCTCACGCCATCACACACCTATCACCTCGTGCATATTTGAGACCCAAAAGCCAACCTTCGATCTGATCGACGGCAAAGCCCGTGCTCTCGCCACCAAGCTGCCCAAGCTCACCATTAATGAGATCTTGAGCAAGGTGGTGACGATATGAGCGATCTGATGAACATATTGGATGAGATCCAAGCCACTCGGCCCGAACCAGTAAAGCCTGGCCGCAAGCCGCGTAAGTCTGTGCCAGATCAGCGCATTCACGAGGGCCGGGCGAACTATTGCCCTCATTGTAACACGTACTTGTCTGTCAAGTATGTCTTACCAGCGGTTGTGCATGTGATGGTCTCGTTCGAGATCCGCACCAAGCTGGTCGGCGAAGGTGGAAAGGTATGTCTCTATTGCCATGTCGAAGAAACACAAGCCTGAGGCCCTGGCAGATGCACTCAGTGGTCGAGGTGGTAGCTACCGACCCGTTATTTCAACTCTCCACGACTCGATTGTTGTGGATGAAATCAGTGAGGCCGATATGGCAAAAATACCTGGCGATATGTCAAAGGCCCGCGTGTCACCCAAGGCACGTGAGCGGGTAGAGACTCTGGCAGAAGTAATGAAGCGAGTGGAAGTAATGGGAATGGACGAAGATACACGGAAGGTTATCTCAGACATGCTTGGGACCGTAAGACCAAGCGGTCCGCCTCGATCTGGCCGATCTTCGTTCGTTGACCGAGAACGAGCTGCACGTGAGAAGTTTGAAGCAGAAGCCCGCTACTGGCGCACTGATGAGGAAGAACGTCGGCGGACGGAAGCTCTTCGTGCTGAAGAGTCTCGACCTGCAGCTGAGGAACGTGCAAGGCGATGGGAAGAAGAAATGCGTCTTGAGCGGGAGCGTGCAGAGCATGAGCGACGAGTAGAAGAAGAACGTAAGCGCATCCGTGCTATTGAGCGCAAGCGGGCGCGTAAGCAGGAAGTCTTGCGCGAATGGCAAAGCATCTTGGCCGAGGAAGCCGGCGAAACGCACGATCTCAAACTTGAGACTGCCACCGTCAGCGTCAATCCAGCCAAGGCTTGTGTCACCGTCCGCTGCCCATTTAACGCGACCTTCGCTGGCCAGATGTGCGCGATCAAAGGCGTCAGCTTTGCTGATGGTCTCTTCGAGTGCACCAGCGAAGCCATGAAGCAGGTCAAGCCCCTCTTGGCCAAGACGTTCAAAGACGTCCAAATGATCGGTGTACCCAAGGTAGCCCCGGCCACTAAGTTCGACACCTTGATGAGCAAGCTGGACAAGGAAGATCGTTCAAAGATCTACAAACTGCTGTCGCTCAAGTATCATGTAGACAAAGGTGGCAAGCACGATATGATGGTTCTCATTAACCAGGTGTTTAAGGAGAGCTAAGGGAGTGGACCAGACACTGCGGAGGCTGAGTATCTGGGTAGCTGCTAGCGGCTAACGTGTCCTCCGTT
>JACCEC013298901.1_pt1 | contig 14564 bp, 14 predicted proteins | sample 7450121 | NCBI WGS metagenome assembly JACCEC01 (sample SAMN15323455, study PRJNA562643) | freshwater metagenome | isolation source: river surface water | place: USA:Blue River Watershed | collected 2017-08-18 | reverse complement strand
TAATAGCAGCTTATATAGCTAATATTGCTAAAGATAGATATACTAACGAAAAGAAAGAAGACTCTGCAAATAAAGCACAACTTGTTCAAAATATACTTGCTATTGCTGCAGTATTACTAAGTATCATAGGTTTCTTTATATATATGTATGAAAAGAAACTTGAATATAAAGATGATTTTTCTTTTAAAAGATTCTTTACAGGTACTACAACATGTAAGAGATATACTCCAGATAACGCAAGAATGAGAAACATTGTATTGGGATCCAATACAAAAACACCAAATGTAAGACAAGGAAATGTACGTCAGGCAAATGTAAGGCAGCCGAATGTTTATAATAGAAATAATAATTTATAAAAAAATATGTAGAATGGTTCACGATTAATTCAAAACTACATCTAGATAAAACTATATCTAGATGTTAATTCAATATTAGATGACCATTCTCTGTAATTAATATAGTTCTCTCGAAATGAGATGTCATTTTTCCATCTGCTGAAACAACAGATGTATTATCAGCCAACAATTTATGTACATTTTCTCCTTCTGTTAATAATGGTTCGATTGTAAACATATCGCCTACTTTCATTTCTACATTATCATCTGGTTTCTTGTTATAATTATATACTCTTGGAGACATATGTAAATTTTTACCTATCCCATGACCACTAAAACTAGTTAATACTTTAAAACCATTTTCATTTGCATGTTTTTCCACTATTGTTCCTATAGTAGAATATAATTGTCCGGGTTTGCAGATTTCTATGGCTTTATCAATACATTCTTTGTTGGTATCCACAAGTTTTTTATGTTTATTTTGATTTTTGCCAGATACAATATATGTATTTGCCATATCTGTATGAAACCCGTTATATCCACATACATCTACTGTAATAATATCACCTTCTTTTAATTTATAACTATATGGAATACAATGACATATCATATTATTAATCGAAATACATGAACTTTTAGGAAAATCTTCATATCCAAAAACACTAGGATATATATCATTCTTACAAAATTCTGTGTATATAAAATTATCTATATCAGCTATATCAGTTCCTTTATGTATAAATTTATGTTCTATAGAGTCTATAATTGTTTTAACAGTTCTATTTAAATCAAAAATTTTTATTAGATCATTTAAATATAATGTATTTATATGAGTAGATTTAGGTGTCACTCCGGTATAATAGTAATCTGGTATATGTTCCTTACTTATATTTTTGATTAAATTATCTTGATATGGCTTGATTATACCAATATTATATGCATTTATGGAGTTAACTAGTATTTCATTCAAATAAGTAAATCTAGCATTCATTTTTGTATTCATTGATTTATTCACCATATGTGATCTATTTATATTATTATATATATTCATCTACTAATTATTGTTTGTATGTTGTTTGTGTTTTTTCTTGTATTTACTTCTATTTTTACTTCTTTTTATCAATATAATTTCGTATGTTCTTGTATTTTTCATAAATGATAATAATCATTTAAACAATAAACGTGATAATATCATTATGGAGAATACACTTGATGGTTTATGTAGGCAAATTACAAATTCAAATCAAGTTCGTCGCTTAAATCGTCTTTTTAACGAAGAGTTTTATCTTTTATCATTTTCAAAAGATGATACAACATCCAATAAATATGGTAAATTTAATATAGCTGGTTCTACTAAAAATGTTTATACAATCAATTGGTACAAAGACAATTCATTTTTTTGTGATTGTCCAGATCAAAAAAGTTATTGTCAAAAACTAAATTGTGTTTGTAAACATGTATGTTTTATAGTGTGTAGAATTGGAAAGATGTATGATCATAATTTTTTCAAGAATAAAAAACTATCAAATACTCAAGCTGATTTACTACTCCAAAGACTAGAACATTTTGACATTGATCCTAATGCCATTGATACAGATTTAGCATGCAAATTTGCAAAATTACTAAATGATTCGACAGAAACCAAAAAATCATTTAATAATGGTAGAACTATTATTGATGATGATGAATGTCCAATTTGTTATGATAATCTTAAAGGAGGTAAAGAGTTACTCGCATGTCCAACATGTAAACAATGGGTGCATAAAAAATGTATAAATAAATGGCTAGAAACCAAAGATACATGTGTATATTGTAGATCAGACGTTTGGAAATCTTTACACGATAAAGATGATAATTATCTAAATTTAAATGGATAAAAATAGATAAAAATTTGATTTACAAATGATAATTTGTAAATTATCATTCCAAGTTATAAAGTATTTAAAACTTACTTCAGAAATAAACACAAATGGTAAATATTTCAATCATTGTATCCTTTGCTTCCAAAAATTTCGGAATCGGATATAAAAATGATCTACCATGGAAGATTCCAAAAGATTTATCTAGATTCGCAAGAATTACAAATAATTCTGTAGTAGTAATGGGTAGAAATACATGGGAATCTATCCCAACTAATAAAAAACCATTAGTAAATCGACTTAATGTAGTGATTACTTCAAATCCATCACTATTTCAATCAAATGACCAAGTTGTATACATGAATATCGAAGAACTTGATGCATTTTTAAAAGTTCAGACATTTTCCAATAATGTATTTATAATTGGAGGTGTAGGACTATATAAGAAATATATGGGTGTTGCATCAACAATCTTTGCAACAGTGATTGAAAATCCAAAGCCACCCGAATGTGATGTATTCTATCCAGTTGATAATTTTGATAAATATGAAATTGTAGAGTATTCACCATCTGAAACTACAGTTGATGGGTTAGTATATAGGTATATTACATATGTAAAGAAAACAAAACCACATGATGAATATGAATACCTTAATATGCTTCAAGATATTATTAAAAATGGAAATGTACGTCCAGATAGAACTGGTGTAGGAACTATTTCTGTATTTGGTCGTCAAATGAGATTTGATATTTCACGGAGTGTTCCATTTCTAACTACGAAATTTCTAGCATGGAAGGCAGTAGTAAAAGAACTACTATGGTTTTTAAGTGGACAAACTGATAGTAAGATTCTGGAATCACAGGGTGTAAATATTTGGAAAGGGAATACATCTAGGGAATTTTTAGATAATCGTGGATTATCTCATTATAAAGAGGGTGATATTGGTCCTCTATATGGTGTTTCGTTTCGATCATTTAATTGTGAATATCAAGGATGTGAACATGATCATAAAGGACAAGGGTTTGATCAACTTAAAGAGTTAATTAATGGTCTTAAAACGGATCCATATTCAAGACGTCATTTAATGACAACATTTAATCCTGCAGAAGTATCTAAATGTGTATTAGCACCGTGTCATGGAATTGCTATTCAATTTTATGTAGAAGAAGTTGAAGGTGTGAAATTCCTTTCTTGTCATACTTATTGTAGATCTCAAGATACATTCCTAGGTACAAGTTTTAATATCGCAAGTTATGCAATTCTGACATATATTATTGCAAAGAAATGTGGTATGCATCCAAAAGATCTGGTAATTAGCACAGGTGATACTCATATTTATTCTAATCATATTGATCAGGTTAATCTACAATTAACTAGAAAACCACTACCATTCCCTGTACTGGAGCTTAGTGATTCTATAAAAGAAAAAGAATTTGAAGAAATTACAATTGACGATTTCAATCTAGTTGGATATATGCACTGGCCTACTATTAAAGCTGAAATGGCAGTATAATAATATTGGTATTATTCAGTATTTTATTAAATATTATTCGATTTTTTAAGTAATTATTTTATTATCTTATATTTCATTTTAGATGGGGTTATATGTCTTCATTAGTTTTCTCATTAGCCGCCCCATTTAGGCTAATCTTTTCGGTTTTAGTTTTTTCACCATTATTCGAATTTGATTTTAGAATAATAGGTAAATAAAAATCAGGTTTAATATATTTTTCCATTAGTATTTGTTCATCTTTGCCTGTAATTTTAGCGACTTGGCGAAGAAGCTCTTTATTTTGTTCTATAATAATGTTCTTAAACATTTCAAATGTAGCTTTGTTCATTTTGTTATCCATTTAATTGACGGTGATTGTAATGACTTTAATTGTTCAAATAAATATTGTAAATCTCTTTGTGTAGTAATACATGGCATTGTTTTAATAATAAAATCAATTTTTTTCATGACTTTAGTTTCAGTTGAAACTAAAGTTGTTAACTTTATATTAATAGAATCCATATTTGTTTATGTTGTCAAAACATTTTTAAATATTAATACGAATGCAATCTATATATATTTGATTCAGATGAATATCTTGCGATGATAACTGAAATATTGTCTTTACTTCCGCGAACAACTGCATTTTTAACTAGAATTTTTGGAATTACTTTACATGCTAATTCCAATGGTTTAACACAATCTTTTTCATAACATTTAGTATCAACACGATGAATAATATCACTTACTGTATTATTATCAATAGTATCCCATAATCCATCTGTCGCAAGTACAATAATATCATCTGGACTTAATTTATAAGTAAATATATCTGGTTCACCACTTACGAATGGTCTCAATGAATGATCTCCAATAGATCGTGTCATAGCTAATATTCCACAAACCCTTCCAAAATAGATGCGATCTTTTACACGATCAAATTCAGTTTCATTTTTAATTGTATGATCGAATGATAATGGTACAACTCTTTTTGACTCTTTACTAATACGAATAATACGTGAATCTCCAATATTTGCTACTATCAATGTATCGTGTACAAATAACGCTATTGTTGCTGTTGAACCATGCTCACTATATTCTGTTGGGATATTTGAATCTGATCTTTTAATAGCTTCTTTAAGAATTAAACTAAGAGTTGTAATGTCTTTATTTCCACTGTATTTTTCAAGTGTATTTTTAAAAATGTTTAAAAATTCTTGTTGCATGTAATTCGATACATAATCTCCACCATGACCATCAAATACTCCCAAGACTAGTATTTTACCATAATCATTATTTTCAATCCATTCAGATATTGTTGTATCTTCTTGTGTATCTCTGCAATTTTGTATAGAATGGATACTTGTAATAATCGTTGTCATTTTAACTATTAAAGTTCTTATTTAATTAAATAAGTTTTTATAATCAAATTTTTACACCAAGCTTTTTACTTACTAGTATCTAGAGAATAAATAGTTATATAATTTTATTATTTAAGTGTTTAGTATCTATTATAATTTAGAGTTGTTTAAAATAAGATTAAAATGCAGGGGGGAGGACATGCTTTACAGATATTAACATCTATAACTGATTTACGAGAATCTTTTAATGATGACGTTAAAATAATGTTACCTTATCAGATTGATGGTAAAAATTATTTTGATATTTTTTATAAAGAAAGAGGTAATCCATTGTTTATTCAAACTCCTGTGGCATCTATGCCATATAAATATGTTGTATATGATGATAAATATATATACATTGATCTGGTATTTAGTAATCAGGACCTAAAAGTTTTATTAGATTCAATAGCAGAATTTATATTAAATAAAATTCGCAAAAAAAAATTTATAAAAAGATTCATGTTTAAAGTAGATGGTACAGAAAAAGATATCATACCCATCACAAAAATAGATAAAATAGATAAAGATATAGTTAAACTAAGATTAAAAAATTCAAATATTGATGCTGTTACTGTATTTGATATAGCTAAATATAAAATAGATATCAGGAACCTAGAAAGGAATGATCGAGTTTGTGCAATTTTTCAAATTGACAAACTGCTTATTGATGATGAAAGTATTTCTTTTCAAACAAAATTGATTCAGATAAAAAAACAGTCCAGATTATTATATGATCCTTTTTGTCCAACAAACCGATGTTTATTTATAGATACAGACGAACAAAATGGAGAAGAAGACAAATATGCAACTAAATCAATTAATACACCTATTACATCCCAAATACCTACAACAGTTCAAGAACAAAATGCATATATTACTGAGAATTTTGAACGTTTTTCAAAAATGTTGAAGATGGGTGTTCCATTAATGGCTGTTCGACAAAAAATGTTACTTGAAGGACTAAACGAAATGGAAATAGATCTATTTATATTAAAACAGAATAAACAAAGTGATAAACAAAATGTACATGAAGATAAATCTAAGAATAAACCAACCACAATAACACCAACACCACCTAAATGCACCGGAGGTGCTCCTCCCCCTCCTCCACCACCTCCACCACCTCCGATTGTAATTAAACAAACTAAACAAACTAGTACTATCAGTGGGGGAGGAGGATTACCGTTCTTGGCTGATATTAAAAATAATAATTTTGCATTAAAAAAAGTGGATTTAGTATCAGAAAGACTAACTATTAAATCTAAAATCCTTAAAAATATAGACACAAGTAAAATGTTACAAATTTCATTAGATGATATCCTCTCTGCAAAATCGAGATTAAAGAAAAATCAACAATAAAATTATTACATTTATTTATAACAAATGGTAAACAAAATAAATTTTATTTATAATAAAAAAAAAGTTTTTCATATATTTGCGTATGCTCCAGCAGGATCTATTTATGAAGATGATAATTACAGAGGTATCTCGCATTTATTAGAACATATGGTTTTAAAACATACTAAAAAATACACTGAGAAAGAACTATTAACTCAGATTACAACCCTAGGTGGGTCATATAATGCCGTAACTGATAGAGATGTAACTTTTTATTATATATTAACTCATATGGATAATTTTAAAAAAAGTATAGATATTGTACACAGTGTTACTACTGAACCTATATTCAAAAAATATGAACTTGATCTAGAGAGAAAAGTAGTATTTGAAGAAATAAATAGACGGCTAGATAATGATGGAAATCTATATAATTTGTCATATTTATCTATATTGGGACTTGATAATGTATATGCTCAACCAGTTGAAGGCAGTAAGAAAACATTGACTAATGTAACTGTTAATGAATTATCTAACTATTTTAAGGAACGATACAAAAATGTAATGATTTTTATTAATTGTGATATTAACATGAAACATGAAGTTGAAAAATATGTATTTAGTAAATTTGGAGGAGCTAATAATACATTGCAAAATTATAACGAGATTCCAGTAATTTATAAAGGAATGGATTTTGCTAGCCGAATTATAATTGTTCCCAAAAAATATGGACAATTCACAACACATATAATGTTTCCTAGTTTCCCTAGATCTATGATTAAAGAAAATATTATATTAAATTTTATAAAATATTGTTTATCTTCATCTGGATTGTATAGTATTCTTATGTTTCAATTAAGAGCTAAACGTGGTTTAATTTACAATATATCATCTATTAATGAAACATATCGATATATCGGAATATTAAGAATCGTTATACAAACATCTGATAAAGATACTTCACATATCTTGAGTTTAATTTTTGATATACTTCAAAAACTGAAGAAAAATGGATTATCAGACAAACTTATAAAATATTACAAGATAGGATATTTGAATGAACAAAAATATGCATTTACAAATGATGAATTTAATACAATTTTCCATAGTGAAAATTTATTCTATGGTTCTGATATGTCTGTCAAGGATTATTTACAAGCTATAAAATCTATTACATCAGATGATATTAAATCAATCACTTCTAAAATTTTAGATTTTAATAAAATAGGTATTTTTAGTTACGGAAATTATAAAAATGGAGGAGTCGTTGAAAAAAATATAAAAGAAATTATTGATTCTTATTCTGCGTTGCAAGAATAATAAAGTCTTTATTAGATTAAAATAGTAAATAGTTTAAAAATGAAGATAAATCAACTTTTTAAAACACCGATACCAGAAGAATTATTAAATAGTATGTTAAAATGTTTTGGATATGATGATTTAGATTCTAATAATAACGAAGAACGCTCATTTTGCAGATTTGATCTTGATCGATTAAAGACAATCGAAAGAATGTCTTTATTGAAAGATGAAATATCCAAGTATTATCTTCCATGCAAGTCTAAAATATATTTAAATGAATTAGATGAAAAAAAATGCATAACAATCCTAAGACAAATACTACGGTTATATAATTATACACTAACATCAAAACAACGATACATTAAGCAAAAGAAAATAACCTTCTATATAATTCAAAAAAAAGATACACACCCACAACACACTATTTTGAAAATTGATAATGAAAAAACAATATTAACATTTGCATAACCCAAGTGTATTTCAAAAGTGTAATAGTGTATAAGTGTATAAACTATTTGCGAATAAGTGTGTTGATCGAATAAGTGTATTGATATTATTTGTATGTGTGTATTTGCAAGAGGTACTTGATTAATTTATATGATAACGCTTATTTAATTTATTAATGATCGATTGTATTAATAGTTTTTTGTAAATTATCATAATCGACATATGGTATTTTTGGTATACATTCCCATAGTTGATGTTTTAAAAATGATACAATCTCAAATTTAACTGGGAAATAATGTGTACAACCATATTCGATAGAAGAATATAATTTTTGATATTTAATTGGTATACATTTTCGTGACTGCGGGGGTAATACCATTAACATTTGTATTGTACTATCAATAAATTTTGTAGTTTTTGATAGTTTTTTTTGCTTTTCTTCAAATTCATTTTCAGAAATTGGACACATATATTTATATAACTCCGATATACATGGAGAATAATCATAAATATATGACCAATTCATATCTATTTCCATATTGAAATAGTAATTCGCAGTCCATAATAATCCCTCGATATATTGAATAGAACTTTGTTTCATTATATTTGTAGAAATAGATCCAAATAAATGATAATAATAACTCATTCTCCATTTTGAATCTTTTATAGGATCGATTGCTCCATTCTTTGGTGTATATCCTACTGTTAATGGAGTTCTTTCAAGATCTTGAATAAATTTATCTAATGGTTTCTTGATATTAGGATTTGGAATATTAATTCCACATTGAGAATTATATTGTTCAACAACATCTTTCATTCCCTTATCTTCAATAAATGATAATGATTCTAATATCTTCAGTAAGAACTTGTAATTAACACGAAATACCTCTTTATCATTTACAGTCTCTATCATAATGAGATTTTCATTCAACTTTTCATAGATTTTTTTATAAATATCACACAATAATCCAACTGCTCCATCTTTGATTTTTAAGAATGATAGACTCGGAATGAAATCATTACCCAACATAAAACATATAAATATATAATCATACATGTAGTTGATTTTATCTTCATTATATAGGTAAGATGACACACACTTGCGCAATTTATCAATATCTAGGTATTTATACATTAATTGTTTTGTAGTATTTGCTTTTGTAAATGCATTTCCCGTAGCAGTTTTTGTAGTTACAAAATCTGTACTTTCTCTCATCAAATAAATATTTTGTTTCTTACAACTCAATGAAAGCATAATTAAATCTGCATCAAGACCATATATTACATCAATATATTTGATATTATTACATTGGACATTATTCACATTGCTATTCATATTACCATTCTTAATATAGTGCATAACTTTATGTTCTCCTTCGCCATATTCTTCATGCCCTGATACAATAATATCTTTAATATTTGGAAAATTCTCTTTTATAAACATTTTTTTCAGATAAACATCTAAACGTTGCATAAAGTCTGTTCCAGGTGTAATACAATTAGAATCCCAATCAGTAACAGGTATGTTGTTATTTTTTTTATAGGTGTTGAGTAATTCTGTGCGATAAGATGATAAATACCTCCTACGCCTCTGTTGTTGAATTTTTGCCCTAGGAGCTACACCATCAACAGCAATATATACAAGATCTGATGGGTTCATTATTTTAATGATTGAACATGTATAATCATAAATTTCTTTAAATATTTCATTTTCATCCAATCCGGTAAAATTTTCTTTAGATTGCTGTTTTGTAACATATGCTGCAGAACAACAATGAATAATTGAATTAAAGTCTAGAAATAACCGATGACATTCTTTCAATTGATTAATAATCGTATCTGCATTTTTAATTGCTATTTCGCGAAAATAGAATGGAATTCCCATATTGTATATTTGTTGTCTATTAAAGAATATACTTTTACAATCTTTATGTAATTGCTCTAGGTTATTTTTGTTTTAGACATTTCAATTTTTCTTTCTGAATATTAAATGCACATTGAATTATCAAGACCCGCAATTATTGCATCGATTGCATATTTATTTATGGGTTTTATGATTTTACTTCCATTTCCAGGTAGTGGACCTCTTGAAAATGATACACGATCTTCCCAATATCATCAACCTAGTTTTACATACCGTTTATTAATATTATTAATGATGTTAATACCAATCGGACTTTCTATTTATAGTATCAATTGCATGATGGTTGGACGTTGTGTCGTTTGGAGTTATATTCAAGCGGTTGCTATAGCGTTATGGGTAATGTTGTTCCTAGTAGTTAGTTTACTCTCGACTGAACGCAATAATCAAGTCGTTGTTTTTAGAGAATAAATTTGAATTTATATAAAAACAAATCATGATGATGATAAATATGGCTCATGATAATATTCATGATCAGATGGGCAATACGGAATTTTGTTGGAACTGTATTGTATCCATTAATCCTCGAAAAAATGTTTTGATGATTGATTTGAGTTACTATGTATTTTATCGGTATTATTCAACATATAATTGGTTGAAGAAATATCAAAAATCTGAAGTAACCAAAGATGAAATTTTGAAAGAGCCTCTTTTTGTAGAAAAGTATTCTAAAATTTTTGAAAGAACTTTATGTGATATCGTCAAACAAAATGATATTGTTTGGACGAATGTCTTTTTAGTAAAAGATTGTATGCGAGAGAATATTTGGAGAAATGAATATTATAAGAGTTATAAAGCTACAAGAGACGAGCGTCTTGATACATTTAATAAGGATATATTCTGGATTACATATAATGAATTGATACCCAAATTGAAGAGTAAATACAATTTTCAAGTGATCTCTCATGATCATCTGGAAGCAGATGATGTCATTGCTATTATGAAAGATGATTTGAGATCTTCTTATCCCGATATTAATATTACGATTATAACGAATGATAATGACTATATTCAACTTGTTGATTCTAAGACGACAATCAAAAATTTACAAGGTAAAGAAATTATACAACGAGTGTCAATGACTCCTCAGTTGTATTTACGAACAAAAATAATCATGGGTGACAAATCTGATAATATCCCATGTATTATGAAGAAAGTCGGACCTAAAACTGCTGAAAAATTAGCAATGGATGAAGAAAATCTAGAGAAATTTTGTCAAAAAAATCCTGAAGCTCGTGTACAATACGAAGCAAATAAATTACTCATTGATCTTAAATGCATTCCTTGTGACCTCAGGGATGCTTTTAAATCACGTATTATGTATAAGTATGTATAAATATGTATAAATATTGAAAGTGAAATTAATACGTGAAATTAATACAAATGAATACCCTTCTAATTACTTCAAGTGAATAAAAGTGAATAAAAGTGAATAATTTTAATCCCACCAGGCTTTTTAAATATATGCCAATTGATTTGTCTTTTAATCAAGTTTTAACCTGATTTTAATCTGTATATAATTCATATTTTATACAATTTTGTAATACTTAAAGACAAATCGTTTTTATTTGGGATTTTTATTTTTGTAATTTAAATTTGATATTTAAATTATACTTATTTAGAGATAATTTTTGTAACTATATAAAGTGTCACTTTATCATGGAATTTGACACTTTCGACGACAACTTATGGACCTTGCTCAATGATTTGAAAACTTCGGATGATAAATCGGATGGCAAGTCAGAAAACAAATCAGATGATGAGGGCAAATCTTCTTCTAAAAAGGAAGAAGATCAGAAAAATGCGATTGAATGTAAAGGATGTAAATCGACAGAGGTATTAATTGATGATGGGAATTATATATGTAAATGCTGTAATACATTACTTGGCAGATATATTGATATGCAGGCTGAATGGCGTTATTATGGAAATGATGATAATAAAACAAGTGATCCAACTCGATGTGGTATGCCGGTTAATGACCTATTACCAAATTCGTCACTTGGGTCAATTATCAGTAATCAATTCAATGAAAGTTATGATATGAAATTGATTCGTAAATATCATATGTGGAATTCTATGAGTTATAAAGAACGTAGCTTGTTTAATATTTTCGATAATATTACAATACATGCTGCAAATAATGGTATTCCTACTTCTATTATTGAAGAAGCCAAGGTATTTTATAAAAAATTATCTGAATCTAAAATCTCCCGAGGAGAAAATAGAAGCGGTTTAATTGCATCGAGTATCTATATGTCATGCAAAAGTAATAAAGTACCTAGAAGTACCAAAGAAATTGCAAAGATCTTTAATCTCAAATTGACAACAATGACACGTGGATGCAAGAAATTCCAAGATATCATGAATATGAATCTGGATTCTTCCTGTCCCGTAGATTTTATTCAAAGGTTCAGTTCCAAACTCAAAATATCCAAAGAGGTCAAAGATCTTTGTAAACATGTTGTTGAAAAAGCCGATGAATTAAACATTGTCAGTGAGAATACACCTCCATCCATTGCTGCTGCAAGTATATTTCTTTGTAACGTAGTATGTGGGTTAGGAATTTCTAAGAAAGATCTTGCCAATGCATGTGAAATTAGTCAAGTTACTCTTACCAAATGTTACAAAAAACTACATGCACATAGAGGTATGTTGTTCCCAAAAGAAGCTATTAACATGTATAACATAAAGTAAACTCTAATAGTTAATACTTGTATCGAGTAAATATTACTCGCGTTTACAAGAAGGTAAACTACAAGCATGTACAAGTTTAGGTGGTACATGAGGTTGTACCCAGGAATGATATATATCTAGTAATTCGCATACTTCTTTTAAATCTTTTACTATTGTCAGTCTATTATTCACCTGTAAATACGTATCATGCATCCATACACATTGCCATTTATTTGGATTAGTATTTGGAGTATTGAGTAGGTTAGTAAGTTTGTCATCTACAAAAACATAGAGATCTGAATTTAGATGTAGATCTATATCCATGTAGCTTTGAGGTTCAGGTTTTAATCGAGACATATAAGAATATGTTGTAGGAAGTTGACTGATACCCATTTTTTGACATATTGAATGACACCAGGTATCTGGTGCATTAGAGAAGAATAACATTTCTATATTATTTTTTTTACAATGAGTCTCAAGAGTTTTAAAAGACTCTATGTCTTCCCTGTGTGTATCGTGTACATTATATAAATAATCATTATAATTTATATCTTTATATACATATTTTTCAAAATCTTTTTCATTTACACCATTATACCCTAATTTATTCAGACCGTATAAAGTATGACCGGCATTGTAATATAAATCTTTGTTAAGCTTTGATGCAAACTCTATATCATGGCATTTCACAATTTTATGAACAAAATTAGTACATCTATCAACTACTACTTTATGAATCGGATGATTTTTTAATACAACTCCGTCAAAGTCTAGTAATAAATGCATAATATCAATTTATGTATTTTATAAAAATAAGGCTTATATACTTTTGCATCTTTGTATTTTCATATGGTATTTCATTGTATACGCATTTTTTTCTTGTCTACAACAATGTATTTACCACCACGAGGTCCATAACGTACACGATATAATTTTCCGTTATATCTATATGCTTCTTTGCTATTATCTTTTACATTTACATTTTCTTTTTTACTGTCTTTATTGTCTCCACCATGTTGGAGAGATTGAGAAGATTTAAAAGGATTTATATTTATAGAAATATCATCCTTGCATTTCGTTTTGTCTTCATTGATTGAGATATCTAAATTCTTAATGACATTGCCTAGTTTGGGTGGCGTAGAAATCTGTGGGATGTAATCAATTTTTGAATTATATCTAGGAATAGGTAACTTTGGAACTTCATATGGTGGAAGTGACGGATGATCTGATTGCTTGATTAATTTTAGAAATTCTTTAATATTTTCAATTAGATTTAAAATGGAATTTTTAATAATATCTGCAAGATTTGCAATTGTATTTGGAGGTGCATTTTTAACTGTTATATCTTTTGTAATAGACTCTATTACTAATTCAGAAACATTATCCTCATTTAACATATTTTTTTCATCGTCTTCTTCTGGTATTATTTTAAGCAATTCAACAAGATAATTTTCTATAAGTGCATTATAATAAACTATTGCTTTCCTATACCAATTTATATGATCAGTATATAACGAATGATCTAAACCATCGAGTTCGTTTACTTGAGTTTCTAAAATTATATATATCTCTCGTAAGTCAGGAAAAACATTATCTATAATACGTTCATTTGGTTTTAATGGTTTAATTTCTGGTGGGGCTTGAGATTGGTCTTGAGGTGGGTCTTGAGATTGGTCTTGAGATGGATCTTGATGTGGGTCTTGAGATTGGTCTTGAGATTGGTCTTGAGATTGGTCTTGAGGTGGGTCTTGAGATTGGTCTTGAGGTGTGTCTTGAAATTGGTCTTGAGG
>JACCEC013195977.1_pt1 | contig 14564 bp, 9 predicted proteins | sample 7450121 | NCBI WGS metagenome assembly JACCEC01 (sample SAMN15323455, study PRJNA562643) | freshwater metagenome | isolation source: river surface water | place: USA:Blue River Watershed | collected 2017-08-18 | reverse complement strand
GACCGTTTTGCTCGGCGATCACGGTCAGAGACAGTCGTACCAGAGGACGAATATCCGCAGCAATGACACCATCACTGCGTACCACCAGCACCACATCATGCTCACCGGCGAGACCCGCCATGACTTGCACGATGCGCGGATCCTTCGCACGGGCGATTTTTTCGATCTTCTCCAGCAGATTTACTTTTGCGGTTGCATCGAGCGAGACAAACGGATCCTTGGGCAAGTAAAGCGACCGCGCAGTACCGGGTTGGATCGCTGAAGCGACTTTGATCTTGCCGGCACCCTGACGTGCAATGGTGCGCGTTGCGGCAGCCGCCTCAAGCAATGCGCTTTCGGAAATTTCATCCGAATAGGAGAAAGCCGTTTTGTCCCCTGATACGGCACGCACGCCAACGCCCTGATCGATCGAGAAGCTACCGGTCTTGACAATGCCTTCTTCCAGGCTCCAGCTCTCGCTCTTGGTGAACTGGAAATAGAGATCGGCGTAATCGACCTTGTGCGTGAAGATGGAACCCAGCACCTTGAGCAAATGACCTTCATCCAGACCATTGGGCGTCAGCAGGACTTGGCGTGCGGCGGTCTGGGTCTGGAGATTGGGTTCGATGAGTTTCATAGCGTTGGGTAGCCTGAGGGTAATTAAACGTAGGGATTGGACATTCAGCACCTGTAGGACCGGGCGCCGCAAATTGAAATCATACTGGATGGGGCCTGTTCATGCTGATGTGCCCGAACTAGCGCGTACGGTGGGCCAGCGCAGGCAAACTCTCACGCACGCTGGACTGCCGGCCAAGATCCAGCTCGCCCATGACGATTCCCTCGCCCTCGGGCAGCACAGAGCAAATCTCGCCCCAGGGGTCGACCAGCATGCTGTGGCCCCAGGTGCGTCGGCCATTAGGGTGTACCCCGCCCTGGGCTGCGGCGAGCACGTGGCACTGGTTCTCGATCGCGCGTGCGCGCAGCAGTACTTCCCAGTGCGCGCGACCCGTAGTGTAGGTGAATGCGGAGGGCATGACGATCAGGTCACAGGGCCCCATCGCGCGATAGAGCTCAGGAAATCGCAAGTCGTAACAGATCGATAGACCGATGCGTGCAAACGGTGTCTCCAGTACACGGACTTCATCACCGGGAACGATGGTGCGCGATTCATCGAAAGATTCATCACCCCGAGAAAATCCGAACAAATGAATTTTGTCGTAGCGCGCGCAAAGCTGTCCTTGGGGGTCATAGGCAAGCAGGGTGTTGGGTACCTTGCCAGAGACGCTGGACACCAAAGGAACGGTACCGCCCAACAACCACACACCTGTCTCGCGGGCGACCCGAGCCATAAAGTCCTGCAGCGGTCCCTGCCCCGGTGTTTCGGCGTGATGAAGCTTGTCATGTTCGGTACGCCCGAGCAGCGGCCAATACTCTGGCAATAGCACCAGCGATGCACCGGCGTCCGCAGCTTCGCGAACCCGGCGTTCGACGGTTTGCATATTGTCGGCTGGCTCCGGCGTGGAGACCATCTGCACTGCTGCGATCTTGATGTTTGTTGTCATGTACGCACCCGACTTTGTCATCACTGCCCGCTGGATTTCTCCGTGTCCGCCGGAATGGCATCGATTTTACGCTTGGTGGTCGACTTTTTGACGACAGGATCTTTCCATGGTCCAGTGATCACGTACTCCTGAGACAATGCCTGCGACAGCGGATTACGCAGGAAGAGCTGCGCAAGGAAAGAGCCCAACCCTATGATGGGATTGACTGCCAACCCATAAATCACGGACGCGCCACCTGCATTGATTTCCGGGATGACGACTACGTTCAGATTTTGTGTCTCGTCATTCAGATCTACTGTGCCATCCATCAGTACCACGGCATTCACGCCACGCATCTTGAAGGTATCGGTCTTGAGCACGCCGCGCGAGATGGCGGCAGTACTGGCGATACTGTCGAAGACGAAGCCATCGGTAAACACGTCGCGAAAATCCAGTGTCAGTCGTCGGGGCAGAGACTGCAGACTCATCACGCTGAGCAATTTCGCTACACCCGGATCGGCTTTCAGAAACTGGCCCGAATTTACCCGCAAATTCATATTGCCGGATAAGGTCGGGAAATCAAATGAAGAGGGTGAACCCTTCCAATTGAGTTCGCCTTCCATGCGCCCCTTGCCACCCTTGAGTGTTTTTTCAAAGCCTACTCTGTCGAGCAAATGGCCGGCGTCGTTAATGTCCAGTTCGTAATTGAGCAGGGATTGACCGTCGTTACCGTTCAACAGCCAGCGTCCCGTTGCGCGCAGGCTGGCATCGGGATTGGTGAGCGCGAGCTTGCTGATGCGCCATTCGCGGCCGGGTGTCATGATCGCCGAGTTGGTTGCTGCCAGTTCAAGTCGGCCGAGCTTCATGCCTCGCAATTCGAAACTTTCTGCGACGATATCCAGCCCTGGCAATTCAGTCGCAGATTTTTTACCACTCAGCAGTTCGGTCACATCCGCGTCTGCCGAGCGTTCTATTTTCAGTCAAGACAAGCGCGCCGTCAGTTTGCCCGCACCTCGCTCCGAGGAGGGATCTTCCCAACTCGCCTGACCGACCACTTCATCGGATTGAATATTGAATTTCCATCCACTGCGCTGCCGCGTTGCAGCAAGCACCACGTTATCGAGCGGGCGATCGAAGACAGTCAGCTCATTGGCGCGAATATTGATCACGTCAGGCGTGAAAAACGGTGCGTAGTCTGCACTCTGTATCGTGCCCTGCGCTGCGCCGGGCACCGTCGACGCATTATCCGGGGTGGTCGTACTCGGCTCTGACGTGAGCGCAGCAATCGTCGAGCGCCAGACATCTGCATTGAACGACGGCACATTCAGTTGAATGGCAAGACCGCTATCGGGCTGTGGCGCGACTGTGTTGACACCGATACCGCCACGCACCATCCGCCAGGAGCTGTTGCGCGAATTGCTGCGCTGGCGCAAATAACGCGCATTGATATTGCGCCCGAGACTGATTCGAATTTCTTCTGTCGGTGTAATACCGTCCGGTGCAGGCAGGGGCTGCACCGTCAGGCGCAAAGGCCAGCTTTCCATTGCCAATTTCTGCAGCGGCGCAGGGAGTTCCAGCGCCATGCCAACCAGTGAAGATTCTACGTTCAATTCGAGACGCTGATTCCTGAACTTCAGGTTGGCTGTGTAACGCGTGGTACCGCTAATTTTTTTCAACACGCGCTTGGCAATCGGTGCGGTCATCACACGAGATGCGGTGTCTGCATTCACAGCCCCTTCCAGTTTGATTTGTGTGGCGCCATCGCGTTGGGTGCCCCCACTCAGACTTAAAGGACTGCCAAGAAAAACAGCTTGCATCGACGGCAATTGAAATCCCTGCTCGGAAAAATTCAATTCACCCGTCACTTGCTGGGCTGCGGGCCATGCTCGCCATAGCTGTACCTCATTGCCCGATAACTTGATATTCCCTTGTACAGTGGGCGTTCCCGCTGCGCTGAGAGGCAACTGTATCTTCAAGCCCAGCCTGGCATTGCCACTCGCCCTGGTTTCCTCGGTGAAGCCATCAATCCAGCCGATGACAGGCGTTGCGCTGACATAAGCAAGCATGGATTGCAATGAACCTTGCGCCACGCCACTGACCTCCAGCATCGGTTTGCTGCTCATATAGTCAGGGACTAGCGCATGAATATCCGACAGAGCAACACCGTTGGTTTTTGCACTCTCGGCATGGATCTGCAAACGCGTACCGTCAAGGATCAGGTTGCCTTGTATATCTTCAATCCTGGGCCAGAGCAGCGCGCGCCTATCCTGAGACCATTCTTTTGGAGCGGGACTGAGTATTCCTTTTTCGATTTTTGCCGTGAGTTTGAAGATACCAGGCGGATTGTTCGCACTGATTTTCTGTTGAAACGGAAATCTATCCAGATCGCCCTTGAGCAGTAGCGTCAGATCACGCGCACGACCCTCTTGCAACGCCGAGCTCAGCCACTCACGCGTATCACCCTCCACAACGGCAGGAAGATAGCGCGACACATTTCTCAGCTCAATGACGGGAATCTGCAGTTTCAGATCCAGCTCACCCGGTGCGCGGGCCGATAGTGGCAAAGGGGTCGTGTAGGCGCCCGTCAGGGTACCCACTACACCAGCCTGTGAAAAACGCATCGCGTCAACCCGCATGGCCAGATGTTTTTTGTCTCGTAGCGACCAACTAGCCTCGAGTGACAGATCTTCGAAACTCATGGGTGGCAAAGTGAACCAATTGGCAGCATGCAGTTTTACTTGTTCACCAAGCAAGGTCAGACGTCCACCCTCCTGATTTGCATCCACATCGCCAGACACGCCATCAAAAGCTGGTAAAGATTCGCGCCCACCGGTCTGACGAATTCCCAAATCCTTGAATTTCCCCGTAAGTCGGTAGGGACCCGCGCCGGGCGCACTCCCTTCCCAGGATGCAGAGAAATTTCGCAGCTGTCCGCGTGGCGCGAGGTCAGACAAGACGCTCCTGATGTCATCGGACAAAGGCAGATGACCTGCAAACCGGGCAAGTGCCCCCAGATCCATTTCGGTGATTTTTAAATCATGGCGGTCCGCTTTGCCGCCATCGCCGGCAACATAGACGTGACTGACGGTTGTTTTGGGCAGAACCGCGCCTTGCTCGGTCCGCAAAGAGAAGTTGGTGAGCGTCAACTGGTGACCACTCGCCCCATAAGAGAAGATTTTATGCTTCAGACCTGAAATCACTTCACCGGCAGAGATACGTCCGCCCACATCGATGAGTTTGAGTGGTTCAAGGGACTGACCCAGTTGTACCGACAAATTAGCCAACGACAAATCGGCAGTGACGTTCGCTACCGTGCCACGATCAAAATTGACCCAGGCGCGTACCGAGCCATCTCCCCCGGTGAGCTGGTAGGGCATATCGATGTAGGGCTTCCAGGCTTCCAGATGCGTTTTTCGCCAATGAACATAGAACTCGCCTACCCATTGACTGTAATCTGCACGCGTTTTTGAAAAAGACGGGTGAGTGAACTCAACCCGCAAATCAATCGGTGCCGCCAGAGATTCAGGGGGAGTTGCTTTGAGTGCCGCGCGATGCGTACGCCACCGGTTTTGCAAGACAAAGCTGATATCGGTCAGCTTGAGATCGGGTGCCGAGCGCATCTGATCGCGCCAGCGTAGTTCACCCTGTCTGATCACGATTTCATGCTGTGCCAGCAACCAGTCGAGTCCGCGCCCATCATCGGGCTTGTTGGGATCGATCTGCAAACCACCGATAAAAAAGTGTCCTTCGCTATCGCGTTCGATTTCCAGATTCGGGCGGGACAATTCCAGTGCCTGCAGACGCAGTTCGCCGAGCGCTGACCACCATGAAATCGTGGCATTGACCTCGGGTAGCACCAGCGCGCTCTCGCCATCATCGTTGTGAATGACGACGTTCTCCAGCTTCAGATGTGGATTGAGTCCATGCCAGCTGGCTTGAATCGCAGCAATTCGCACGTTACGATTGACGAAATGAGTGGCGAGTTGCTCTATTTGAGATTTGTAAGCGTCGATATTGGGCAGGACAACATAACGCAGTGACAGGAAAGCTGCGCAAAACGCAAAATAGGCGATGACCAACACGAACAGCACCCAGCTGAGCGCATGGTGCGTTATGCGATTGACCTTGTCGTAACCGGAGCGAACCGAACGCCACCCAAGCAGCAGTGCTTGTCTAATACGATTTGGGTTGTCTGGTTGGCTCGACATCAAATGGAATTGTTGTAATGAATACCGCGCCGACATGGCGGCTCGTGCAGTGTAGCGCTTGATGGGGTCCTGTCACGACACCGAAAGCACGCGCACATCGAAAGCCGGTAGCGCAATCTTTCAGTGACCCGCATCAGAGCATGGCCGGGATTGTTATCATAGCTGCAAATTCTACTTCTCCCGTCACCACGACCCATCCCCTGGCGAACTTATGAGCACAAATCCGGCCCTCACCAGCCCGAACCTTTCCCGGTTCGTCCGCCGCTGGCTGGATGCAGACCCTGCGCGGTACGCCGAATTGGAGCGACTGGCTGGATTATCGCTTGCCTCGGTGGACTTTGCCCAGTTGCTTGAGGTCGAATTAGCGGTCGCACCGTCACTGCCGGCGGCCATGCGTCGCCTGAGAAATAGCTTGATCGCCGCCATTGCCGAGCGTGATCTGGACGGCCGAGGTGATCTGGATGAGGTCCTGAGCGCGATATCAGCGTTCGCCGAGTTCGTGGTCAACCGTCATCTGGCCGACCTGTATCGCAGTCAATGCGCGCTGCACGGCGTACCCACCGGCGAAGAGTCAGGCGCTCCGCAACAACTGATTGTGGTCGGCATGGGCAAGCTGGGCGGATACGAACTCAATGTGTCCTCGGATATTGATCTGATTTTTTTGTATCCGGAGGACGGTGAGACCGTAGTCACTGCCGAGGGCCAGCGCCAGCTGTCCAACCATGAATTCTTTGTACGCCTCGGCAAAAAACTGATTGCCGACATCGCCGAGATTACGGCGGACGGATTCAGCTTCCGCGTGGATATGGCCCTGCGGCCCAATGGCACGTCCGGGCCTCTGGCCGCCAGCTTCGGCATGCTGGAGGAATATCTGATGGTGCAGGGACGCGAATGGGAGCGTTATGCCTGGGTCAAAGCGCGCGCACTCACCGGGCGCGCCGAAGACATCGCGGCGCTGGAAGCGATTGTCCGACCTTTTGTGTACCGGCGTTATCTGGACTTTGGCTCGATTCACGCACTGCGCGATATGCACGCCCAAATACGTGCAGAGGTCGTGCGACAGGAAACTCGCCATCCGGAACGCAACATCAATGTCAAGCTGGGCCGCGGTGGCATACGCGAGATTGAATTCCTTGCTCAGGTATTTCAGCTCATCCGGGGCGGACGCGATCCAGGGCTTCGCGATCGCTCCACCCGTGCGACCTTGCGCATCCTCGCGGACAAGCAACTGCTGCCCGCCGAGGTGACTTCTCGACTGCTGGAGGCTTATACCTTTCTCCGCAATCTGGAGCACCGCGTTCAGTACCTCGACGATGCGCAAACGCATGTGTTACCCGCATCGGAAGACGATCGTTTGATGCTGGCTCGGGCGATGGGATACGACGACACGCCCGCCTTGTTGAACGCATTGCGTACGCACGCAGATTGGGTCGCAGCACGCTTCGATGAGATGTTCGACGACAAATCGTCCCCCGAGGTCGGCACCAGCAACGATCTGCAGGGATTGTCATTCGACGAGGCTACGGAAGAGGTGATCGCAGCTCATCTCAAGCAACTGGGTTTTGATGACGCACCGGCATCCGCTCAACGCTTGCTCTCCAGCTGGCGCAGTAATCGTATCCAGTCACTGCCGCCGCAGCGCAAGGGACAACTGGAGACCCTACTGCGCGCATCGCTGCCCATGATGGTCAAGCTCGCGGATACAGCATCCCGCTCGGCAACGCTGAACCGTCTGCTGGATTTCTTTGACACCATCGCGCGCCGTTCCGCTTATCTGGCTTTGCTCACCGAGTATCCGCATACCCTCGCTAGAGTGATTCGCATGATGGCAGCCAGCGACTGGGCGGCAAAATATCTGACACGTCATCCGGTGTTAATGGATGAATTACTCGATGACGCTATTCTGCACACCGAGCCGGATTGGCAAGCATTCGCGCAAGAGTGTCGTCAGCGACTCGAGGCGTTCAACGGCGATACTGAGCGCCAGATGGATGTGCTGCGTGAGCAACATCATGCGCAGTTGTTTCGCTTGCTTGCGCAGGATCTTGATGGCGTACTCAGCGTCGAGCGTCTCGCGGATCATTTGTCTGCACTGGCAGATGTGCTCATCTCGGTGACGCTGGAGGCAGTCTGGCACACGCTGTCGGGCAGGCATCGCGACCAGCCGCAATTTGCCGTCATCGCTTATGGCAAGTTGGGCGGCAAGGAATTGGGCTATGCATCGGATCTGGATGTCATTTTTCTGTATGACGACGAGGATACTGAGGCCCCTGCCATTTACGCGAAACTGGCGCAGCGTTTCATTACGTGGATGACGAGCCACACGCCAGCCGGCATCTTGTTTGATATCGATATCGCACTGAGACCCGATGGTGCCAGCGGCCTGCTGGTGTCCTCGCTGGCAGCGTTTGAAAAATACCAGCATCAGTCCGCATGGCTGTGGGAGCATCAGGCGCTCACCAGAGCACGCTTCTGCGCCGGAGATCAGAACATCGGTGCACATTTCGAAGCACTGCGCATTCAAGTGCTGCGTCAGACCCGCGATCCCGCTCAATTGCGTACTGAAATCCTCGCCATGCGACAACGCATGCATGAAGCGCATCCCAATCGCTCGGAATTTTTCGATCTGAAGCACGATGCGGGCGGCATGATCGATATCGAATTCATCGTTCAATTCCTGGTTCTTCGTCATGCGGCTGAATATCCTGCAATGACGGGTGACATCGGTAACATCGCCCTGCTGAAACTGGCCGGCGACCTCAAGCTCATTGACCCGCCACTGTCCGTCGCGGTCAGCGATGCCTATCGACTCTTCCGCAAGCTTCAGCACCAAATCCGACTGACCGGCCAGGATCGGGCACGTGTTGAACTGGCTCGGGTAGCTGAACCGCGCCAGGCAGTCGAGCAGCTGTGGCAGCAAGTTCTGTTGCGTGACTGAAATCTCCCCTTCGGGCTCTGCCTTTTTACCTCCTCGCCTTCGGCACCTTGCCTTTTCAGCCTAAGGATCTCGTCGGCTAGCTCGTAGCGGGCATACAACAGTACAAAAAATTACTAAATGAATAATCCTCGGGATTATTACAATTCGCGCAACGTCGCTACCCCGCTGCGACTTTTCTCCAGTGCGACGTATTACCCCCTTCACTCAAGACGAGATCATGAACAGATACGGAATTCTCTGCATGGCTTTGGTCGTTCTACTTTCAGGATGCGCAACGCAGCGCGAGATCCAAAGCGAGAAAATGTCCAAAAGCAATCTGACTGCAGGTCAGGTCAGCATTACGCTCAAGAAAAACATCACGACGCAACAGGAAGTCGTCGAGATTTTCGGTGCACCCAATCTGGTGACACAAAACGCCGATGGCGAGGAATCCTGGACTTATCAGAAGCAAGCGACAGTATCGAATGCCAGTTCCAGCTCAGCGTTTGCCACGATCATTCTGGCTGGCGCATCCAGCAGCAGCTCAGGTCTCGAGCAATCCAGCCGAACGATGACGCTGATCATCAAATTCAGAGACATCAAGGGCGTCAAGACCGTGACCGATTTTTCTTCCCGCTACTCTTCATTCTGAGATTGAGCCATGAAAAACATGACGAGCTTTATGACGACCAACGCCGACGACACTGATTCAGTCTCCAAAATTGACGCCAACACTCACGAAGGATTCTTCGGCGAGGAAAACTGCGGCGGCATCTTTCGACAAAAGCTTTGTAGCCTGGCGGTAGGAGGCACCCTCCTCGCGGGCGGCTGCGCAATGAACGACGCCCCACAGACCAAAACCTCACTGGAAATTCAAGCCTACCAGTCCCGATCCTTCGAAGTCGACAAAAAGACTGCGTTCAATTCTGCCATGTCCGTTTTTCAGGATCTCGGCTATATCGTGAATTCAGCCAATCTGGATACGGGTTTCATTACGGCAGAATCGCCCACAAAGGGAGCGAAAGGCAGCGAAGCATTTTTTTCTTTTCTTGCAGGATTTCGTGTTGAGGGCAGAACGGCGGTGACTGCGTTCGTTGAAGAAGTGTCGCCGAAATCTGCAAAGATACGCTTGAATTTTGTCGAGAGAAAAAAATCCTCAGGCGACTATGGTCAGCAATCCAATCGTGACGATCCAATACAGGATCCCAAGATCTACCAATCGGCGTTCGATAAAATTAGTGACGCCATCTTCATTCGGTCAGCACAAAAATAAAAACAGCGCTTCATCGTGTTAAAAAGCCCTGCAGTTCATCTGAATTGCAGGGCTTTTTCTGTGACACGGCAAGCTGCTTATTTTGCGCCCATCAGTGCCATTGTCGTATCCAGCATGCGGTTCGAGAAACCCCATTCATTGTCATACCAAGACGAGACTTTCACGAGACGGCCGGAGACCTTGGTCAGGGTCGCATCAAAATTGCTTGATGCCGGATTGTGATTGAAGTCCACCGATACCAATGGCTCTGTGTTGTAGGTAAGAATACCCTTCAGAGGACCTTCGGCTGCTTTTTTCATGATGCTGTTGACTTCATCCACCGTGGTGTCGCGCGCTGCAATGAACGACAGGTCGACGATAGACACATTGATGGTCGGCACACGAATCGCATAGCCGTCCAGCTTGCCATTCAGCTCTGGCAGCACCAGACCCACTGCGGCAGCCGCGCCAGTCGTGGTAGGAATCATCGACTGAGTCGCTGAACGTGCGCGGCGCAAATCCTCGTGCATGACATCAGTAAGTACCTGGTCATTGGTGTAAGCATGCACCGTGGTCATCAGACCATTTTCTAGACCGATGGTGTCATTGAGTGGCTTGACCAGCGGCGCCAGACAGTTGGTCGTGCAGGAAGCATTGGAGATCACGGTATCGGAAGACTTCAACACGCCCTGATTCACGCCGAAGACAACGGTCGCATCCACATCTTTGCCGCCGGGCGCCGAGATGATCACTTTCTTCGCGCCACCTTTCAGGTGCGCTGAAGCTTTCTCTTTCGTCGTAAAAAAGCCGGTGCATTCCATGACGACGTCGACGCCCAGCTCACCCCAGGGAATGTCGGCCGGATTACGCTGCGCGAACACACGGATCTTGTCGCCATTGACGATCATGTAATCACCTTCGACCACCACGGTGCCAGGGAATTTTCCATGTGCGGTGTCGTAGCGCGTGAGATGCGCATTCGATTCCGCATTACCCAGATCATTGATAGCGACGATCTGGATATCGTTTTTCTTGCCGCCTTCGTAGTGAGCACGTAATACATTGCGCCCGATTCGGCCGTAGCCATTGATCGCAACTTTGATGGTCATATTGATCTCCTGAGTGATTATTACTGATAACTATGTTTTTCCCGAGTCAGTGCAACACTGACTTGACTGCCGCAACGACTTTATCTGTCGTAAATCCGAAATGCTTGAACAGCGCCCCTGCTGGCGCAGATTCACCGAAGGTATCGATGCCGATCACGGCACCATCGAGACCGACATACCTGAACCAGAAATCTGTCACCCCTGCTTCGATGGCAACACGCGGCAAATGTCTGGGTAGAACGCTGGTTTTATAAGCGACATCCTGTCGCTCAAACACATCCGTGCTCGGCATGGACACGACTCTGACCGAGATGCCTTCAGCGGCGAGAACCTCAGCGGATTTAAGCGCCAGTTCAATCTCGGAACCGGTCGCGATCAGAATCGCGCGCGCGGCTTTGTCGTCTCTCAGGACATAACCACCGCGTCGGATATCGGCGATTTGCGCAGAATCACGCTCGACATAGGGCAGGTTTTGTCTGGAGAAAATCAGTGTGCTCGGACCGTGCTCGCGGCGCACCGCCTCGCCCCATGCCACCGCAGATTCAACCGTGTCACACGGACGCCAGTTATCAAGGTTCGGAATCAGGCGCATGCTGGAAATGTGCTCGACCGACTGATGGGTAGGACCATCTTCGCCCAGACCGATGGAATCATGCGTGAATACAAAAATCGAGCGCAGCTTCATCAGCGCCGCCATGCGCAAGGCATTGCGACTGTAATCGGAGAAGGTCAGGAAGGTCGCGCCGAAAGGAATATAGCCGCCATGCAGGGCGATGCCATTCATGATGGCGCTCATGCCAAATTCACGCACACCATAGTTGATGTGATTACCCGGCTGATCAGCGCGAACGGCGATGCATTCTTTCCAATTCGTGAGATTGGACCCGGTCAGGTCGGCTGAGCCGCCGAGAAATTCCGGCAGATTGGGTGCGAGAGCTTGAATCGCATTTTGGCTGGCTTTGCGAGTCGCGATGTTTTCTTTCTTCTGCACGCAGGCATCGATGAGCGCTGCCACGGACTGATCAAATGTCGCAGGCAGTTCGCCTTGCATGCGACGAATCAGCTCGGCAGCTTCTTTGGGAAACTGATCGCGATACGCATTGAATTTCTCCGTCCAGGTCGCTTGCAAGGCGGCGCCTTGTTGTTTCGAATCCCAGGCCGCATAAACATCCGCAGGTATTTCGAAAGGCGGAGAGTCCCAGCCAATAGCCGCACGCGTGGCGGCAATTTCAGCATCGCCGAGGGCTGCGCCATGAACCTTGTCGCTGCCCTGCATATTGGGCGATCCTTTGCCGATGACGGTCTTGCAGCAAATCATTGTGGGGCGATCGGATTTCTTGGCAACTGCAATCGCTTCATCAACCGCCTGCACATCATGTCCATCGACATTCGGAATCACGTGCCAACCGTAGCTCTCGAAACGCTTTGGCGTATCGTCGCGGAACCATCCATCCACCTTGCCATCAATGGAAATGCCATTGTCGTCATACAGCACGATCAGCTTGGATAAACGCAAGGTACCGGCGAGGGAGCAGGCTTCATGACTGATGCCTTCCATCAGGCAGCCGTCACCGAGGAAGACGTAGGTGTGGTGATCAATGACATCAAAGCCGGGCCGGTTGAACTCGGCAGCAAGCAGGTGCTCTGCCAAGGCCATACCCACAGCGTTGGTGATGCCCTGACCCAGCGGACCCGTGGTGGTTTCAACGCCGGGTGTGATGTCGGCTTCCGGATGGCCTGGTGTCAGCGAATGCAATTGCCGGAAGTTGCGAATCTCGTCCATCGACAAGGCGTAACCCGATAAATGCAGCAAGGCATACAGAAGCATGGAGCCGTGGCCGTTGGACACCACGAAGCGGTCGCGGTCCATCCATTTGGGATCGGCAGGGTTGTGACGCAGATGTTTACCCCACAAAGCGACCGCAATCTCGGCCATACCCATGGGCATGCCAGGATGTCCCGAGTTGGCTTTTTGCACGGCGTCCATCGCAAGCGCGCGGATTGCATTCGCCATTTTGCGGGTATCCGCACCTGAGTTCAGTTTGGAAGTCATATTGCCAAGATTGAATGAAGATACGATCGCGGCACCCGGAACCTCTATCAAAATGAGCGGCGCAATCCCTTGTACGGGTGCAACAGGCGTGTCGTGCAGCACACTGAACCCTGTGAAACGGTACTGAGGACCTACCCAGTACACGCCCCACTGGGAGGCCCCTGCGCTGGCAACGCAATTTGATAGAGATTCTGAGACGTGGCGCCGGCGGAAAAGCCTGAGATTTTACCAGAGCAGGCTTGGACGCTTACAATCGGTGCAAGCCGCTTTTCACCCACTGCCCCTGCCCCGCCTATACGATGCCCCGCTTCTACTGCGATCAACCTCTCGAAGCCGGCCAGCTGCTGCGCCTGCCTGACTCTAGCGCGCGACATGTGCATGTACTTCGGCTCAAAGTCGGAGATGTGGTGACGCTATTCAACGGCAGCGGAGGCGAGTACATGGGCACGCTCGCAAGTATTGACAAGAAACGGGTCGAGGTTGAGTTGAAGACCTTTTCCGCCCGAGAGGCTGAGCCGGCCCACGCCATTACGCTCGCTCAGGGCCTGCCCGAAGGCAGCAAGATGGATTGGATCGTTGAAAAAGCAGTCGAGTTGGGCGCCACCGGCATTCAACCGCTCATGTGCAGTCGCTCCGTTATCCGGCTCGATGAGGATCGCGCAGAGAAGAAAATGAGCCACTGGCAGGGCATCATGGCGGCCGCCGCGGAGCAATGCGGACGCAACCGACTGCCATTATTGGCGGCGCCGCTGCGCTTTGATCACTGGGTCACACAGCAGAGCATGCATCGGCGCATCTTGCTCTCTCCTCGCGCGAATGAATCATTGCAGGCCTGGGCCCGCCACCAGCCAGCGCAGGCCATGACCCTGATGATCGGCCCCGAGGGCGGCTGGTCGGACGAGGAGGAACGCCTCGCCATCCACCATGGCGCCCTTTGTCTTGGATTGGGTGAGCGCATACTGCGCACGGAAACCGCAGGCTTGGCGGCGTTGGCGGCATTGCAGGCACTGTGGACAGGCATGTGAACCCTCAGCGGGCGCAAGAGCAAGTTGCCCTCCGGGTTCAGCCCCATTCAAAGCCCCCAGCCCATTTTTTCAGTCGCCTCGTGGCCTTACTCATTACCCCGACGATACGGTCTGCAGGTCACCACGGGGGCCTGCTGGACGCTGCCTAATCCAGCGGGAAACCTAGGGAAACCCTCTATAATCGAGGGCTTTCGCATTGCTGCACCCCACACCCTGCCCATGAAGGTATTTCGCGGACTCCCCTCGCTGGCTGATCGACGCCCATGTGCGCTCACCATTGGCAATTTCGATGGCGTGCATCTGGGCCATCGGGCATTGCTCGCACGCGTGTCCGAGGCAGCGCAACGGCTGGGGGTCGAGACCGCCGTCATGACCTTCGAGACGCATCCGCGAGAATTTTTTGCGCGCATGGCAAATGACGACAGCCGAGCCCTCAGCCGGATTGCCAATCTGCGCGACAAGTTGCAGGCGCTCGCACAG
>JACCEC010155181.1_pt1 | contig 14568 bp, 6 predicted proteins | sample 7450121 | NCBI WGS metagenome assembly JACCEC01 (sample SAMN15323455, study PRJNA562643) | freshwater metagenome | isolation source: river surface water | place: USA:Blue River Watershed | collected 2017-08-18 | reverse complement strand
GTCAACCTACACTTCATAGAATGAGTATGATGTGCCATATCGCACGAATTATGAAACGTGGTGATACATTTAGAATGAATGTAGCCGATAGACTTTGTGTCGGCAGCAGGAGGCGTGAAAAGCGTGTAACCTCCTAGTCTTCTTATGAAGGCGAAACACCTTGATGCGGGAAGTTCCTTAGAGTCTTTACTACCACTCACAAATAGGAAACATTTGTGAGGAACTCGGTTAATAGCCGAACCCAATGGTAATAATGTAAAGGATTGGATAATCCGCAGTGTTACTTTCTAAGTCCGTTATGGTAGGATATGAAAGGCATTCAGAGACTGAACGGGTGTTTATTCACAATGATGGTTTAATCAACCAGAGTGGGTATAAGATACAGTCCACCCTTATAAGAAATTATAAGGAAAGGCAGACAAAGCCTTACAACGCTGATCGACATATGATTTATTAACCGTCAAGGTCAGCAACAGGGAGCGTGAAAAGCGTGATACTCCCTAGTATATAATTTAAAATTGATTAGTAAAAATATTTAAATATTATAATATAGTTATTATAATGAATTCAAAATGTTGTTCTAAATGTAAAAAAACAGATTTTATTGATAATTTTATAAAAAATAGAAATATATGTAAAGATTGTCGTAATAAATCTTGTAGGGAAAAATATAATAAAAAAGATATTAGTAATTTTACTCAAATTTGTAATAAATGTTTTTCAGAAAAATCTATAGAATTATTTATAAAAAATAGAAAAATATGTAAGGATTGTAATAATAATACACGAAGAAATAAATATAATGATGATTCTGAACATCGTGTAAAGTTAATAAATTCTGCGTCAATTTTTAAACATAAAAAATCTATTGAAAAACAACAAGAAAAATTTGAGAAAATAAAAAAAATAGAAGAGCAAATTGGTATTGATAATCAAATATGTAAATATTGTGATGATATTAAAGCTAAATTAAATTTTAGAGATAAGAGACTTAAATGTAAAGATTGTGAAAGAGATGAACCAGTTGAAAAATTTAAGAGAAATATCCGCTCTAGAATAATACGTGCTTTAAAATATAAAAGCAAACATACAATAGATTATTTAGGTTGTAGTTATTCTGATTATTTTAATTGGATATTTACAGTAAATAATGATTACATACTTGAAAATCATGGAGATAAATGGCATATTGACCATGTAATTCCTTTATCTAAATTTGATTTAGATGATGAAGAACAACAATTACTAGCGTTCAATTGGAGAAATACTATGCCTTTATCATGTTACGAAAATTTGTCTAAAAATAATAAAATTATTACATCACAAATAGAACAACATTATAAAAATTTAATAAAATATCATAAAGAAAACAATTTGATATTACCTAATCAATTTATTGAATTATATGCGAAACACCTTGATGCGGGAAGTTCCTTAGAGCCTTTACTACCACTCACAAATGGAAACATTTTTGAGGAACTCGGTTAATAGCCGAACCCAATGGTAATAATGTAAAGGATTGGATAATCCGCAGTGTTACTTCCTAATTCCGTTATGGTAGGATATGGAAGGCATTCAGAGACTGAACGGGTGTTTATTCACAATGATGGTTTAATCAACCAGAGTGGGTATAAGATACAGTCCGACGTCATAGGAAACTATGATGATATATCGTTTGATGGAGATGAAATGAATTTGCACATGCCGCAAGATGTGGAATCCGACGCAGAATTGAGAAATTTAGCAGCGGTTCCATATCAAATAATCAGTCCAGCTAATAACAAATCAATTATTGGTATTTACCAAGATTCTATGTTGGGATGTTATAGATTTACAAGAACTGGAGTGAAATTTACACAAAAAGAAGCAATGAATCTATTAATGAAATTTAAAAAAGTAGATGAAACCGCTTTATTAGACAAAGATTTTATAACAAATTTTGATATTTTATCACAAATTATGCCACCACTCACCATGAAATATAAGCTAAAAGCTTACAAAGATGATAAAGAAAAAGAAGAAGATTCTAACAATATTTTAGAAATTAAAAATGGAAAATATATTCGCGGACAAATTGATAAAGATGTTGTAGGAGGTGGAACTAAAGGTCTCATTCAAAGAGTTTGTAATGACTTTGGTAATATGGCTTCTGCTAATTTCGTTGATGATATTCAAAATATCGTAACTGAATACATGAAATCAAGTGCGTTCAGTGTTGGTATTAGTGATTTGATTTCAGATGATAAAACAAATCAACAAATCGTATCAACTATTACTAAAAAGAAAAATCAAGTTAAAACTTTAATAGACCAAACACAAATTGGTGTGTTTGAAAATGAATCTGGAAAAACTAATATCGAAGAATTCGAAACACAAGTTAATAATATATTAAATCAAGCAACTTCTGAAGCTGGTAAAATCGGTTTGGAAAACTTAGGTAAAGATAATAGATTTGTTATCATGGTTAATGCTGGTTCTAAAGGTTCTGATTTAAATATTTCACAAATGATTTCTTGTATTGGTCAACAAAACGTAGATGGTAAACGTATTCCTTATGGATTTGAACAAAGAACATTACCACATTTCACTAAATTTGATGATTCACCAGTAGCCAGAGGATTTGTTGAAAGTTCTTATATCAACGGTTTAACACCTCAAGAATTGTTCTTCCATGCTATGGGTGGTCGTGTAGGTCTTATTGATACAGCAGTCAAAACTTCTACCACTGGATATATCCAAAGAAGACTTATTAAAGCATTAGAAGATTTAATGGTTTCATATGATATGACTGTTAGAACAAATAAAGGAAAAATTGTTCAATTCAGTTATGGTGATGATAATATTGATACTGTAAAAGTTGAGAATCAATCAATACCATTAGTAGGTATGAGTATTCAAGATATTTATAATCATTACAATTTACCAAGTGATTCAGATAAATCAAAAGTATTACAATCTGTGTTTATTAAAAACACGTATACCAGAAATAATAAATATTCAAAAGAAATTTCAGCTAAATGCTATAAATATAGTGAAATGATGGTTGAATTAAGAGATTTACTTATTAAAAATGTATTCAAATACAAGAGTGATTCAGTCGTTAATTGTCCTGTCGCATTTTCATATATTATTAATAATGTTCAAGGACAACAAAATATTAACAGCTATTCATTAGTTGATATAACATTTTTAGAAGCATTTGTTATGATTGAAGAAACTTACCAAATTTTAGAAACATTACACTATACACCACCAACTTTATTATTCAAAACATTATACTTTTACTATTTATCACCAAAAGACCTATTAGTAAATAAGAGATTCAATAAAGATGCTCTAACTATCTTATTAGATACAATTGTTTTGGATTATAAGAGAGCAATTGTCGCACCAGGAGAAATGGTTGGAATGACTGCTGGACAAAGTATTGGTGAAGTATCTACACAAATGACTCTTAATACCTTTCACTTTGCTGGTGTTTCAGCTAAATCTAATGTAACTCGTGGTGTTCCTCGTATTGAAGAAATATTATCATTATCACCTTCTCCAAAAAATCCATCATTAACTGTTTATTTAAAACCAGAAGATGAAACAGATAAAGACAAAGTTAATTCAATTATGTATATGTTAGAACATACCAAACTAAGAGAAATTATTGATTCAGTTGAAATTTGTTTTGACCCAGATGATATGAATACATTGATTGAAGAAGATAAAGATACAATGGAACAATTCAAGGCATTTGAGAGTTTAGTTGAAGAATGTGCTGGTGTTACAGCTATTAATAACGATAACCAAAAATCAAAATGGATTATCAGAATGGTAATGAACCCATCTGAAATGTTAGATAGAAATATTACTATGGATGATGTTAATTTTACTTTGAAAAGTAGTTATGGTAGTGAAATCAGTTGTGTTTATTCTGATTACAACGCAGACAAGTTAGTATTTAGAATTAGAATGAAAAATATTGTTTCATCTAAAGAAAAACTAGCAGTTTCACCACTTGATCAATCAGACCATATTTATATGTTAAAGAACCTTCAAGAACAATTATTAGATAATACAGTTTTGAGAGGTGTTGTTGGTATTAATAAAGTTACATTACGTAGAATTAAAGACAATTTAGTAGAGCGTTCAGGAGTATATAAGAAACAAGATATTTGGGTTCTAGATACAATTGGAACGAATTTATTAGATGTATTAGGATTAGATTATATTGATTCTAAAAGAACATTTAGTAATGATATTATTGAAGTGTTTAATGTATTAGGTATTGAAGCAGCAAGACAAGCTATTTTGAATGAAATGATGGATGTGATTTCATTTGATGGTACATACATTAATTATCACCATTATAGTTTATTATGTGATAGAATTACTTACACAATTACATACACAGGTAAAATGATATCTATTTTCAGACATGGAATTAATAATGATGATACTGGACCAATTGCTAAGGCGTCTTTTGAAGAAACTCCAAAAATATTCTTGAAGGCAGCAAAACACGCAGAATTAGATATTATGAGAGGTGTGTCTTCAAATGTTATGTGTGGCCAAGAAGGATTATATGGAACAAGTTCATTCCAAGTAATTTTAGATATGGATGAAATGAATAAGTTAGAAGACATTGTAGAATATGAACAAGAAAATATTGAGAAAGAAATAGAAAATGTTATTGGAAAGGTTGAAGACCCAAGAGAACATTGTAGTATTAATAATTTGAAAATGCAAAATAATGTTGTTAATATTAAGTCAACTAATTTAGGCGGTATAACAGACTTTCAGGTTGATTTTTAAAAATAGAAAAATAGACAAAAAACAAAAAAACAAAAAAACAAAAAATAAATAGATAAATATGTTATTAATATTATAAAAATATATTGAATATTAATAACAGTTATTTAATAATAAAATACAAAATACAAAATAAATGAAAACTTTTTTTTATATAATACAAAAACTTCTCAATCAAACTTCAAAAATTTATAATTACCAAGATGAAAACGACGAAAACGAACACAATTTTTTTTCATTCTGGAGAGAAATAAAAACAAATGAAACTGATATCAAGTATAATTCAGCAAAATATAATATGTATGACTTGATTGTTAAAAAACACATATTAAAAAATAAGAGCAAATTTTATTTATTGAACGAATATTTAACCAATATTTTCTCTCTTGATTTTGAAAAAGAATCAACCCTTTTACTGTTCTGTAAAATACAAAAAATATATCATAGTTTATCAAGATTAGCTCATATATATAAATTTAAAAAATATAAAGTTCGTGTAACAACTGATTTATTATTAAATGATATAAACGCAAATAGTTATAATGTTATTTCTATTTTGCAAAATGGTCATAAATATTTGTTTACTATTAGTGATATTTTGACTATTATTAAAAATGCTATTTGTAATTCTCAAGACTATTTTTCAAAACCATTAGTGTGTAAAAATCCATATAATGGTCTTTGCTTCAACAAATCAACACTTTATAATATTTATTTTTTTATACGATATAAGAATTATATAATGCCTGATTATTTACAAAATTATTTTTTATCTAACTTTTGTTTGCAAAATTTCTGTAATGAAAACGAACCTATAATAAGAAAATATAGTATACTTTCACAGCATAATAATATGGATGATGATGAAATATATAATGATATTACAGATATGATAGAAGATTTTAATTCAAGAAACGGAAGAAGCAATAAAATTATTATTCATAAAGATTTTCCAAAAAGTGTTTTAATAAGAATATTTAAACCATATTTTTTGTTATATTTATTATCTAATTATAGCAGTTGTAGTGTTTTAAAAAGAAATTATTCAATAGAACTTCATAAAAAATTAGTAGCATTTCAAAAAAGTAATCCTACCTTTGGTAGAAAATTACGTACTGTAAGTGGGTTTCCATATTTTAATGTTAAAAATAAAAATTTTTATGATAATGAAACAATTGAAGAATTTATGAATTCTCATAAAATAAATTCAAACTCAAATCCAAATTTTAATAGAAATGTGAATACTTATTTTAATATTATTTATAATGACGATGATGATTCTGATATAGATTTACCTAATATTAGAATTCATTCAGAAATGAATAGAAACTCAGTATTATTATATAATGATTTAAGAAATAGAAATCTTAGTATTTCATCAGATTCTTATAATCAAACTGTTGTTAGCTCTTTTGTGTATGACCCACCATCAGACCCTTATGAATTTTTATATATTCTTTTTGGAGAACTAGAAACACAAGAAAATAATGAAAATGTATAATATTTTATAAAATAAAGTAATTTAATTATTTTATAAAGTTTGTTTATTCTGTGTCTGAATCTGATTCGACAACAATAATACTCTTTTTTGTTGTATTTTTGCTTCTCCTTGTATCAACTGTTTTTGGACTTTTTCTTCTTGTTTTTCTCGTTTTCTTAGTAGTTTTTTGTTTCTTTTCAACAACAATTTCTGAAGATGATGGTTTTGTTTCAGATTTATTACTAATTACTACATTTGATGTAGGTATAATTTCTTTAATAATATCCTTTACTGTTTGTGTTTGTGTTTCTTTTTGTGATTTTTTTTCTTCGTCTTCGTCTTCCTCTTCGTCTTCTTCTACTTGAAAAACTACTTTTTTAGATTTATTATTATTATTATTTTTATTTTTGCGTTGTCTCTTTTTAAAAGATTTCAGGAATTCTTCTATAGTCATTTTACTACCATCATCAAAAGCTCTTCTTAAATCTGCGATTTCATCACAATCATTTAATTCGCTTAATTTGAACGACATTGATTTTTTCTCTCCTTGAATATTTATAATAGCTTTGAATTGTGGAATAATTTTCGTTCTTAAACCAGGAACTACAATAAATACAAAAGAATCATCCATATTACCATATCCTAAAAAGTCAAAAGATTTATGATTTGTTTCTGTTAATGTTTTCATTTTCATTTTTGATACAAAAAAAGTAGGTATCTCAAACTTATTTACTAATAACCAATAATCAAAAGTAGTTAAAAAATAATTATCAAGAAATATCATGTTTTCGAAATTAATTTTATTTGTTCTAACTTGACTAACTAATCCTTTCTTACCTTCTTCAATTAAAATATCCAATATTTGTTTATCATAATCAGGCAAGTATTTTTTATATTCTTCATATAATATACTTCTTAATTCATTAATACGAATACTATTATTAGTTTTATTTTTTATGATATCAATAATGAACTGAAATGAACAATATGCTGATTTATCATAATCTAATTCACGACTACCTGATGGAAAACAATTTTTCCAACGCATAGTTGATATTTTATTTATAACAGGTTTTTTACACTCTCTCACAATATGTTCTGTATTCAGATTTTTATCAAATTCTATCATATTTTCATACAAAATACTTTTTGATGGTTCTGCTGAATCATAAGTGTTATATTTCACATATTTATTAAATGGTGCTATCTTCAAATCATCAAAATATTCACGATCAACCAAAATAGATTCTAATAAAATTATTTCATCATCTCGCAAGTTATATCCAATTGGACTAAAAGATAAATATATTTGTGGTTGTAAAATAAATGATTTTATTCTATTATATCTGATTAATTCATCAGCCATACGCGCAAAATAATATTTATCATTGTTTAAGTCTGAATCTGGAAGAAGATTATGAAGTGGAAGTATTAAAGTACATATTTCTTTATCACCTTTATTATATTCACACATTGGTGCTTTACTATTACATTTTTCTTCACTATTATTCACAGCACAAGTATTAAATGATTCTAATGAATAATTATCAAAAAATTTCTTATTTTCATCTGTGCTATTATCAATAAATTTAATACTTTTTGTTCTTTTAACTAATTCTCTCAATAAAGAATTTATTTTTGATAACTTAGCACTATACATTGTAAATTTATTTACCATTTCATCTTCAATTTCTTCTCTCAAATCCGCATTAGTATAATTATTCAAAAGTGTTCTAATTGTGTTTCTGAATACATTGAAAAAGTTAGTTTCTAATTTTATTTTTTTTATATATTCTTCTCTCTTTTTATCTGTTTTATGTGTTGTAGTTATAGCAATATCACTCGCAATATATTCATCTTTATTATCTTCTTTTTGGATTAAATAATTTGTATTTCTTAACATTGGAATATCATCTCTAACTGATGATACAGGATAAGGTTTTGATAATTGAACTAACTGATTTGTTTCAGTAAGAATTCCAACAACCATTTCTCCTTCAATGATTTTAAAAACGGGCATTGATTTTGTCTCTCTATTTGTTGCTCTACTAGCATTTATTAAAAATTCCATTGTTGTCGGATAATCATTCCATAAATCATCTTCAATCATAAAAACAAAATCATAATTATTATTTATTGATGATGGATAGCAAGGAATAAATCCTCTTACGTCTGATGTAGAGCTTTTTGCTATTATACCAATAACTTTTGATTGATAATTTACTACTTGTTTTTCTATAGTATATTTCTTTTTTGTTAAAATTTGAATTATTTTATCTAAATTAACAGCGTGTTCCATCTTGAATATATTTTTGCTAATACTATTTTGAGGTTTACAGGTAACGGAATAGTTATTATCAATATTATCATAAAATGGTTTGACTATTTTATCAAAGAAGTCGTGCATTTGTTGTGATAAATGAGGGTCTCTTTCGCTGAATATTTTTGTTATAAATAACTTATTTTTAACACTATCAAATTTATAAGTGTAAATAGGCTCATAATATTCACTTTGTTTTACCAAAATGAGTGTTGGTAATCTGCTATCATATGATTTCATTGAATAATGATTTGTTGGACAAATCAAGTCTACATTATTAGTAACATCTTCATTTGGTATTTCCATTATAACAAGGTTTATACCTTTTGGAAATAAATATTGATTTGGGCTTGTTACAATGTCCCATAAATAAGTATGATCTATTTTTATATGTTTGTCTCTCAAAAATGCTATAAAATTCTCAAAAGATGAACACACATTTTTAAAGTATTCTGTATTTTCATCATTATTATTTTTCATAAGTATTTGATAAAGTTTCGATGATTTATATTTATTCATTTTTTCTTCATTTATAACACGTTCTGGTTCATTAAATTCTGTTACTAGATTACCGTTTTGGAATTTTATAAAATTATCTATATTTAAAGACTTAATAATTAATTCTTTCATTTTTTCAATGGAAACATAAAACGGATTACCTTCTTCATCTTTACGTGTGTAAAAAATCGCGTCAGAAATACACGCTATAAAAGATTGTGAGTTACTTTGTTCAACACCGTGTCTTAACATACAAGCGTGATTCGGTTTTATATTTGTATTTGTTTTACTTATCTGGCAACTAGCATTAATTTCTTGAAGTATTCTTTGAATTGCTGTTGGAAGATATCCCCATCTATCTGGTTCTAGAGGAAATTTCTCTGGACCTTTAACATAATCTTTCATTTTTCCTTGTTCTTGAATACGTTCGACTGTGAGTGTTTTACTTTCTTCAGAATCTGAATCTGAATCTGAATCATATGATGACCTTTTATTTGTTTTTGTTTTTTCTTTTTCTCTCAATAATTTTGCAGCTTTTATTTGTCCTGTGCATTTCTCTCTAGTTCCTACAACTGCTGGTGTATTAAATTTACTAACGCAACAAGGTAAACAAAACCCGTCAGGATGTTTATCACCCTTTATAAAATTTGGATATTGTTTTGTATCTTTAAATTTATAAATATATTTTCCTTTTGGAACTTTATTTACGCCTTTTGGTATAATTTTGTCTTCTAATTTATTTTTTTTAATTTCTTCTTCTGTGAGAACTGTTTCATTTTTTAAATCCCAATATTGTGGACAAATATAATAAAAATCTTTATCTGGGTTTGAACTATATTGAACAACATCTTCATCTTTTAAAAATCCTGGATGTTCTTCATTAATTTTATCCAACTCTTCTTTATCAAGAATAACTGGTTGTCTTCTAGCAGATGACTCGCAAATACGTGAATATCTACTATATTTACCTTGGTCTTTTTTCAATATCAATACTGGGTCTCGTTCCTCTATTCTATTTTGGAAATATGAATTATCATTACTTATAGGCATACCATCAATATTTCTTTCTTTCTTTGTTTTTGGTTTTTGTATAATTTCAATATCTTCAGTGCTTGATTCTGTAGAAGCATCTTCAAGAATAATCTTCTGTTGTGTTGTTGGTTTTTTTGTTATTATTACTTCTTCTTCTTCTTCTTCGGATTCGTCTTCTTCTTCTGAAGGAACTTTTATAACCGGCGACTCCTCTTTTGTAGGAGGAACCTCTGTTTCTAAAGGAGCTTCAACTTCCTCTTCAATAAATGATGTTTCCTCTTTTGTAGGAGGGTTCTCAGTTTCTAAAGGAGCTTCAACTTCATCTTCCATAAATGATGACACCTCTTTTGTAGGAGGGTTCTCAGTTTCTAAAGGAGCTTCAACTTCATCTTCCATAAATGATGTCTCATCTTTTGTAGGTGTCGGTGTTTTTTCTTTTTGTGTTGGGGAGACATTTACTTCTTCTTCCATAAAGGAAGATTCGCTTGTTGGAGTTGGTGTAGGTGTTTTTTCTTTTTGTGTTGGGGAGACATTTACTTCATCTTCCATAAAGGAAGATTCACTTGTTGGTGTAGGTGTAGGTGTAGGTGTTGGTGTTGGTGTAGGTGTTGGAGTGGGTGTAGGTGTTTTTTCTTGTTGTGTTGGGGAGACATTTACTTCATCTTCCATAAATGAAGATTCACTTGTAGGTGTTGGTTTATTTTCAACAACCTCAACATTTTCTCCAAAAGAATCAAAAGAACTTGAAGAATTATCACCACCCCTGAATACAAATCCTTGTTCTTCTTCTTCCTCTTCCTCTTCTTCATCGTCATCATTACCAAAAAACATACTAATAGCATTCTCAGCCTTTCTTTTTGCCTCATCAGAATCATCAATATTCTCTAATGTTTCATATTTTACCTCATCATTTTCTATATAAGGTATTTCACTTTGTTCACTTAAAGAAGCTTCTGATATTGAAACTCTATCTACAAATGCTATATCTACTCTTTCTTCACCACTACAAACACTTTTAATTAACTTTTGAGGATATGATGTAGAACCTTTATCTTGTGTTAAACGCATTAAAGAATCTATATAAATTGGTATTGTATCTAAATAATAAATATCATCTATATTGTCTACTTCAATCGAAAAAGTATTCGTAAATTTATTTTCTTTAATTATTAATGGAAAACCTGGATTTATTTTAATTTCTGATTGTTTTCTTCTAGCACTTTTATTTATTTCTAATTCAGTTATCATTTTTGATATTAAATCAATAGCATCATTTCGATTCATTTCTTTGTAATTTTCTAACAATAATTCAATCAATTCATCTCTCGAATATTCTTTTTCTTTCATTTTCTCTATAACAAACGCTTCTTGACTATTTCTTTTGTTAAAATTAGATACTCTTTTAAAACGTAATTTCATTCCATTCCTATTAGTTACATCTGTTGTTTCAATAACAAATACACTTGATATACAACCTTTAATATCACCAAAACTCATTTTTGATAATTTATCAAATTCTATTTCTGTTTCATATGTTAAAATCTTGATATCAATATTTTGATTATTTAAACTACTAAACAAATGTATTATATATCCATTTTGTTCCAAATAATTTTTTACTTGTTCTATTATTGGATTTATTGCTTTGGAGAGAAGACTATCAACATTATCTAATTCAACAATTTTATCAAATTTACTACTAACAATTATATTACCATTTTCTTCAAATTCACAATTTATATTATATATAGTTCCGTCATAATCGTAATTAATATGAACAGCAACACTTTTATTTCTACCAATTGTTTTCATTAATTTAGAAATCTCACTTTTTTCCAAGTAAGGTATCTTTCTTCCATCAGTAGCTATCTTATCTGTATATAATCTATAAATCTTCTCTTGTCTTGTTGAAGTATTGTATTTTATTAATGGGTTTAATTCAGTTGCATGTATTATTTTAAAAACAACATCAAGAGGAATTTTTATATTATATTCTGGTAACATAACAAACTTTAAATTCTTAATTCCTTTTGTTTTATAATTTAACTCACTTGTTTTATATTTATAAACATCATAAAACATATCTACACTTTTAAAATTTTCTAATGCTGATTTGTTTAATATTTTTTTGTTATTTTCTATTAATTTATATTTATTATTTTTTAAACTATTCAATGAATCAACATCTTCATTATAAAGTAATGGATAATAGATTTTAATCAAATATTCTTCCATATCTTCATTGTTTTTTTCTCTCAAAACATCACCAGCCAAACATAAAAATATATTGTTATTATTGATATTTCCTGAATTCAATAACAAATTATTGTTTAAGGTTGTTAATGATTTTATTGATGCTTTATTTATGAAATTATCTATATTATTTACTTCAAATGGATTTATTGTGAATGGATATTCATTAGAAACAATAAAGAATTTTTGACCTAATACTTTATTTATTAAAAAACTTTTTTCGTTAATATTTAAAGCGAGTAAATCATTGTAGTCATAATTATCCTTATCAGGAATATTGAATTTATATTTTTCTCCATCTTCATTTTCTAGTATATTATCAAGAAACTGATGTAATCTTATTTTATTTATTTTCAATTTTCCTTTCTGTGTTAAACTCTCATAAATGTTTATTGTGTTTAATTTTTCTTCCTTTTGTCCAAATAGATAAATCTCTTCTGGAGAGAAAGTATCCTTAAATTCGTTAACAATTTTAAGTTTTATAATACCAATTGAATCGTCAAAATGAATTTGTTGTTTTGAAAATACAACATCTATTTTTTTCTCTCTAATTTGATTCATTTCATCTTCATTAAATATTATTGTGTTACTAATTGGGTCTAAATATATGTCTTCATTAATAGAATCCTGGAAATCTTTAGCAATATCTAAATTCTTTTTAATACTTTCACCATAAAAGACATATATAGTTTTTGTTGTTGTTTTATTTATTAAATGATGTATCTTATAAATAGGTATTGTATCATTTTTTTCAGACATAGTGAATATATTATATATTCTGTATATAATATTTATTATTCTATTTCATTAATAATAATATTTTATTAATATTAATCTTATTTTCTAATAAATATATATAAGTATAAAATGTGGTTTTGTACAATTTGTGGAATTCTTTTCTTTTTATTATCGCCTGGAGTTATTTTAACTCTTCCACCATTAAGTAAGGGGGTCTTTTTTAGCAGACAAACATCTTTAATGGCTGCTTTTATTCATGCCGTAGTTTTTGCTATTGCTTTACCATTTATTATTAAGAGATTTGTTGCTAGAAGAATCGTTATGGAAATTGTTGAAACTAAGGAAGGTCTTGGTGTAAACTATTAAAATTCCGATTCCCATCTAAAAATAAATAACAACCCCATAAAATATATTAATAAATATTTAAGTCAAAAAATCTTAAATATATATTTTACAAATCAAAATAAGGATTATCTGTTATTTGCATTCCACAATAATCTTTTGGGTTCTTTTTGTAATCTTCTGGGTCATATAAATGTGCCGCTTTTGCGTTTTCTAATAGAAATTTGAAATTCTGCCAGAATTCTTGTTTATGCCCTATAGACAAAGTCATTATGTGTGATAACTCGTGAATAGCTACAAAAGTGAGTGTATTTAAATCTATTAATTTTGAACCTTCTTTTGTTGTATTTAAACAAAACGCTATTTTCTCTCCTTTATTCTCACTATAAGCTGTTAATTCGCTTGTTGGTAATGTTTCGCTTACCTTTTTTGGATTGAAACCTTCTACTAACCTTTTAACTTTTTCATCATTCGGATATTTTTCCTTTACATATTCTACTAAAAGTTTACATTTTTGGGTTACTTTTGCTAATAAATCTGAAGCTAATTCCATTTTTGCTCTCTCTCTAACACAATAACGGTTCCCATCAACATCAGATATAATACATTTTAAATTAAATGCGTCCGATTCATAATATATTTTTAAACACATAAATAACACAAATATCACTACTATCCATATAAATAAATCTTTTTTAAACATTTTTATTTTTTTCTATATATTTCACATATATTAAAATATAACAATAAAAATAAATATAATTGGTTAGATGAATTATGTGAAAATATTGAAAAGATAACAAATGAAAATGTAGTTCAAAATATTTATATGTGTAAAAAAGATGAATATAAAGATTTTGAATTAGGAATTTAATTTAAAAGATATAATTATTTTAATCGTGGCAGAAAGCTATTTTTATTTTTAAAATTTTTTATTGACTTCCAGCACCAATCTCGAGTGGTGGTCTCATGAAATCTGGCTCGATACTGCTCTGGTTCCAGGGCCCCACATTCAATTGTGGATTAGGAGGTTCAGAACGAATTTGCAAGTTAGCATTTCTCAAGGTTTGTCCGACAGTATCGATGCCGATGTGGTAGCCAGCCT
>JACCEC010066973.1_pt1 | contig 14568 bp, 9 predicted proteins | sample 7450121 | NCBI WGS metagenome assembly JACCEC01 (sample SAMN15323455, study PRJNA562643) | freshwater metagenome | isolation source: river surface water | place: USA:Blue River Watershed | collected 2017-08-18 | reverse complement strand
TTGTCTCAGTGTCTCTTAGTATGTTTTACAATAAAATTAATCAATTTTAATAGGAGCTGCTTGAATACCATCCACAATATATTTTAAATTGGTATGCGTGATACTATTATTCTCTAATCCATTAATAGCAAAATAGTGGCTTAGAGCTGGATTAAAATCAGATTTAGTCATGCATCGAGGCACTTGCAAATAGCTGCTCTTAGGCTTATAGTCTTTGACTTTTTCAGGATCCATTATTTTCTCCATAGCAAAGGCTTTGTATTCTGGGATCAATGTATACCCATAACAGCTAATTGTAGGAAACCAAATTTTATTGTCACTATTTTTTTGTCGCTCTAATACCATAACTAGTAATGAGTCATAATATAAAGAACATATAGCTTTCAAATTTGGCGTCGCTGCATATACCCTATCTCTAAGGAACTCCATCAAAATGTAGTCCACTGATGCTACAACCATATCTTCCATTTCTAATGCTGAGAAGCGTTTTCCATATGTATCAATTACTTCAATAGAATATTTACCATAAGGGGCTTTTACTGTGATTGGCTTTAAATTAGCAAGTTCATTATATTTTTTTATGTCTTTATCCTTTGCTCCAGATAGCTTTTTTAATGTATCGATAGCTTTATCGTTACAGTTTAAAAAAGCTAGGTTAGCTTCTTTTGGTAGGTCAAATTCAATAAAATCTTTAGTCAGCGTTACATTTGGATTAATAGTGTCATCTAATGGTTTATTAGATTTTGTGTATTCATGATAGAATAGCGCATATGCCGCAAACCCACTTACACATACGTCGCCAGTGTATACAAAACAATCTTTATCAATTCGTTCCATATAGTCTGGATCCATTTTTAGTAAAGCTAATGGAAATTTGACTCGATTAGTAAATATTTTAATATCCGCTGGAATTATACTACAAGCTTCGTGACAATGTTCTTCAACATCCTTAAGAAGTGGAGTACCATTATCGATGTCAAAATAGTCTCTTAATATTTGATTACGCTTTAGATCTTTAGCCATCCGATTAAAAATATTTAGCGAAGCGCCCGTGTCAGCCATCAAAGTTGCTAATGATAAACGTTGGTCGATTTTTTGATAGTTTGGATGTACTAATCTAAACTTACCAATATCTAGATATGGTATTTGCTTTACTAAATTTTGGGGCAGATACGTAGCATCAAGTAAAGTTATATTCTTTACTCGTACCCGTACAGTAGTGATATGGATAGCATTAATAACATTAATATCACGAATACCTTCGTTGCATAGTATTTCTGCAAGAGCTGTTGCATGTTTTAAATTATCTTCCGATATAATATCGTAATCAGGTAAAGCATTTTCATCATAAATCGATGTTCCTTTTGATCTTAATGCCATATCTATGGCAGTTCCCCCAGTTAGAATCAATTTGTATTTAGATACATAATCTGCGGTGATGTCAAGAGCTCTTTCAATAGTTGATTTATTAAAATCTAATTGGTAAGCCAATAATTCTGGGTCATTTGGTTGAGTTGGCTCCATTTTTATATTAGTATACTGATTATCAAAAAAAATGAAATATCTATTCAGTAAAATACAAATATTCAACTAAAATCATCTTACTAGGAATAGTAATCATATGATTTTCAACTGATTCAATTAATGAATTTAAACGCTTATTGAATTCTTTTTTTACTACCTTTAACTCACCACTTTTAGTCAATGAAAATGAACCTTTCATACGTTTACCATCCAATGTATATCCATCCGGATTTAATCGAATGAATACAATTGGGCGATGACCTACATCTTGTGATAACTCCATTGTGCGACGATTATTGCAAGTATCATCATATGACTTATGCTCATTTTCATCTATTTCAATGATGATTACATGTGTTAATAGATCTAGAAATCCATCAGGTCTACGCCTAGAGCAACCACCATCAATAGTTTTATCTAATTTAAATTGCGAGAGGAGTACCGAGTACTCTGGAGAGCTTCGCTCTCTCAACTTTTCTAGTAAAGCATACATATAAGTATCTTCTTTAGTTTTATAGTTTGTAATCCGTGGATCATCTGGATTCAAATAGAAATGACATCTAGAGCAATTGGGGTTGTATTTTGGATTCATAGTAGTTGAATTACAAGTTTCGCAACGTTTACTAACAATATCAATCATATCATCTGATGCATGTGATTTGCAATAGGTTGCTCTTTTATCATCTGATAATCCATAGGATGGTTTAGTAGTACAATCAGGATCTAAACAACGTTTATTAACAATATCAATCATATCTTCTAATGCATGAGATTTACAATAGGTAGCTCTTTTATCATCTGGTAATCCATATGATGGTCGAGTAGTACAATCAGGCTCTAAACAACGTTTATTAACAATATCAATCATATCATCTAATGCATGTGATTTACAATAGGTAGCTTTTTTATCATCTGGTAATCCATAAGATGGACGTTTAGTACAATCAATAGTTTTACAGTATCTAGGCATATTTGTTAGTATCTAATATATTATCGCTGAACTAAATCAATTTTACTAAAATTGATTGTTCTCATAACTAATATATCCATTATCGTATAACTATCATGGCATTCCCAATTATTAGCACTTGGTCATCAGTTCAAACTGAAATTATTGATCAATTTATTTTACGTAAGCATGGAGGTAACCGTAATGAAAATTTGACAGATACATGCCGTAAACATTTGTTTATGGAAATAAATACAAAGTTAAAGAATCCATTATATCAAAATTTAAACAAGGAGAGTATTATTAATACTATTAAATATACCTTCTGGGAAACACGAGCTGGTATATTTGTATCCATCCGAAATAATAAACTGGAAGCATTTTTACCGTTTGCAAATGCAAATTATCGAAACAGTTGGTCGAATGAATTAACTTTCTTTGGAGTATCAAACGATACACCGACCCCAGTAAAAGATTATTTGAATCATAAAAAAAAAGTACTTGGGTTTAGCAGACGTATGCAATTGAATCCTAAATATTGGTGGGCAAACCATCATTTTCTAAATGTAGAATCGCGTCCAGATGTCTGGGGTCAGCATAGCTTGCAAGAGTATTATGAAATGATTTCAGAAGCTTTAGTACAACATAAAGTATCCAATACTATGTTTGTAATTAATAAGCGAGATCATCCAATTTTACGAGCTGATTTACGTCAGCCATATACATTCTTGTATAGAAATGAACCACCAAAAATTAAACACCCAGCGACATCATATGCTCCAATTATTACATCCTATAGTAATCCTGAATATTTGGATATTACTATTCCTATTGTACAGGATTGGATTATTGCAACTAAACCAGAAGAATACTATCCAATTATTGATGATGTTTCATGGGAAAATAAAATAGAAACTGCATTCTTTCGTGGAGCTGCAACTGGTCGACTAAATAATAACCAGCGTATTCATCTAGCAAAGATATCATCCGAATGGGATACTAGAGACCAAAGGTCTCTTCTTGATGCTGGATTAACTAGTTGGAACTTATCTGATAAAATTGATTCAGGCGGCTTTGTACATTATCTTATTCCAAAAGAGATGGAAGCAAATGGGGTTCGATTAAAACAAAAGATGCCAATGAATGAACAGGTGTGTTATAAATATTTGATTAATATGGATGGACATACTACAAGTAATCGTGGTAGTTGGATTTTAAATTCAGGTTGTTTAATGCTATTAGTAGATTCTTTATACAATGATCAAACATGGACTGATAACAATTTAAAGCCTTGGAAACATTATGTACCAATTAAAAGTGATTTAAGTGATCTAGAAGAGAAAATTTTATGGTGTAGAGCTAATGACGACGAATGTAAAAAGATAGTTAAGCAAGCTAAAGTGTTTGCAAAAACCTATTATAATAAAGATACAATCGCAGAATACATGGCTTATATGATGAATAGATTTGCAGCTAATTCTGCATAAATTGAATATCTTTTAAATTTATATACTTTATTTTTTTTTACAAGGACCATCCGTAATTTACATCATTTAGTGACTCTACTTGTTGTGGTTGTCTTTGACGTTCTCGTTCCTCTCGTTCCTCTTGTGGATCCGCACCAAACATTCCATTTTTTGAATCAAACCAGTTAGTAGGGAACCAAGAAGACCAACTACTTTCAGTTGGTTGTTGTTGGATGAGTGGTTGATTTTCTTTTTCATAAGCATGAGATAAACCTTGTGCAATAAACTCGGCTTTCGTTGGTTGCGGTGGGTTTAGTGGAGCTAATTTCATTGGCCCAATGACTGCAGGATTTTGTTGACGACGTTGAAACTCATCTAAAACTGGTTTCATTTGTTGACGACGTTGAAACTCAGCTTCTTGTATTTTTTGTTGTCCATATTGTTCTCTAGCAGTAGCTTCCTGTTGTAATCGTTGTTGCTGATTAGCTAACAATCGTTGTCTCGCAGCATTTGCTGCTTGGTTTTGTGGAGGTGGTTGTAATCGAGGTTGTTGATAGGACTGTCTCTCAGGCGGTTGTTGATATTGGTATTGCTGTTGTTGAGATTGTAGTTGTTTAAAATAATTTGGATCTGAATAACTGTATGTTGGTTGTTTAGGAAGTTCTTGTGGTTTATTTGCAGCTTCAATGTCGGCTAATCTTGTTCTTTCTTTAAGAGCTGCAGCCTTTTTTTCAAGTTTTTGTCGGTGTGAAAAAGCACGCCAACCAGTCATTCTATTAAATTCTGAGGTTACTGCCCATAATTTTGTATGTGGCCATATTAATTGATATATAGCTACTGATGATGCTAATATTCCTATAACATATAAACTAGCTTTAGTTTTATCAGCGGAGCATTTATTAGTTCTAATAAGCTCTTCGAGTAAATAAATTAAAAATATAACACCTGCTACTAATATAAGAAATATAATATTTGCTTTCCATGTGCGGCAAAACCACCAAAAACGATTAGTTCCATACTTAGATAAGTCAGATGTATCTATACTTACTTTAGATTCTTTAGGTTCTTTGGCAATTTCAGCCGCTAAACCGCTTGAGGTAGGAGAATTTGGATCCATAATTTTGGTCTATATATAACTGATTAAATCTTATTGTTTTTATATTGTCAAATAGATTAAAAGATTGCTGCAATAAAAGTAATAAGAGATAATGCTTATTCATACATATTGAGTATATAAAAATAGATATTCTAGAGTAGAGACCAAAACCTTTTCTCCGGTCTATAATTATCATTGTATTCTAAATTAATCTCTAAAATTGACAGTACGGATATATAATATAAACTTGCCTTTGAAACTAATACGATTCCTACAAAAACTCTATACATACAGAATAATGATGGAATCATTTGATTTACTTAACAATATCGAAACATTCTTTAGTTCTATTAATGATGATGAAACTAATGAAACTATAGATGAACAAATTGATTATAGCTCATGTCCAAATTGTAATATCCATATGTCAGTTAGAGTTAATCAATATATTTGCGAACAATGTGGATATATGAAAGAAAATGTAGAGGTGTCTGATTATACGTCAATTACCTCTGATAATAGTTATAATGTATTATCTACTGGCATTCGATGTGTAGGTAGTAATGCATATCGTTATCAATCGATTTTGCGCGCTAATTCGAACACCTCGGAATCCAATTATGAAACACTATTAAACAATGTTTTATTTGGATTTCATCGTTTGACTAAAAATGTGGTTATTCCAAAAGAAGTATTGTTAGCAGTTGCTGATCAATATCGACATATTAGATTATCTGGTAATATTGCTAGAGGTACTATCTTTAAAGCAATATTAGCATCGTTAACCTACTATGAATGTTTAAAGCATAAAATTAGTTTTAAGCCATCTGATATTTACAAATGGTTTGAAATTGATCCATCTACATATTCAAAAGGTGATAAAAAAATTAGGGAGCTATTAGACTATGGACATCTTGATATTGATATCCGCAGTATTAATGCTGAAGAGAGTTATATTTTCACATACGCTGCCTCATTGGAAATCTCTGATGCGCATACTAATGTATTAATTGAGTTGCTCAAATTTGTAATTGATAATAAAATTATTAATCCAAATGCAAAGTCGAGTACTCGCGCATTGGCAGTTATTAGTTTCTATATCACTGCTACAAAATATGCAATGAGTTCTAACGAATTTGAAGAGCATTTCAATTGTAACTTTGGATCGGTGCGTACCTTATCATTGGATATGATCCAAAAATTTGATTTGATTCGTCCAATCTTCCAAGAGAATGGAATTAAATTTGATGGGATTAATCAACAAACAAAACGCGTTATTAAACGCAAAGTAAAAAAAGGATCCCGTATTCCATTGGCTAAGTAGAATTATCGAACTCTCAGATCGTTTTAATACTTTGGATTCATTCGAAAGTGAAACTCTTCTCTTTCATATATATCACTTACATTTGTACGCGTGGGAATTTTTTTGCCAGTTAATTCAAATTTGTAGAAGAGATCTTCTGTTTCATCCATAGGTACATCTCGTACACGGTCTTCTAATCGTTTATATAAAGCACGTTCCCAGAATGGTGGCGGTTTTGATTTGAATGCTAGAGTACGTGTTTGTTGTACATACATACCATTAGGATTTGTAACACTTTTTACTTTAACTACATCTACCGGTAAAATTGTATTAGCAAATGCGCTAATAAACTCTTTATTATAATAATTGATCATTAAATTGAATGACAAAAATGAGTTTAGTTTATCAAATTTTCCCATATTAATCCATGATTGAATAAAGGTAGTTATTTTATCAAATACTATTTTTTGATCTACTGCTTGTCCAATTGAATTTTTACTAATAATTAGATTTGTTAATAGAGTAGTATTTTTTTGACTACTAAATTCACTAATTACTTGCTGTTTAGTAACTACATCTGGATTAGGATCAGTAGAAAAGTTTTTAATAGGAATATTCGTTTTGATAGCTTGACGGTATAGTGCAAAATTTAATCCCTTATAATCATATAAAGGATTGCTATCAGTAGTTGATGTAGAAGCTTGCATGATTAGATCTCGATGAAACCCTGATACCTCTGTTATCTATTAACTATGTATATCAAATAATATATTTTAATACTAATCTATCATAATAGATTTGATATTAGATTTCGAAAAAAATTCTTATCTAACACAGTAGCTTATGCTCATAGAGTACTATTAACGTCGTCTATAGTTTGTAGTCTCATCCAATAGCGCATCTACCTCTTCAGGGGATGCATATTCTGTAGTAGGCGCGGCTGGTGTGTATAGAAACACATCTTCATCTATTTCTCTTACACTAGCAGCTTCTCGTTTTTGACGTTCTCGTTCTTCATATGTCATGGAAATGGGCTCACTAAAAGCCGCCGGAGCAGAACTATATGATTTTGCTTGTTGAGATTTTGGGTTACTTGATTTACGAGGTATTTCTGGTTGTATACGCGGGTCACTGAGTCTATGTTGGGTATGAGATTGTTTAGACTTTGAGTTACTTGATCTATGTTGAACTGGTGGTTGATTTGTTTGATCAATAGCTGTTTGTGGTTGGCCTTCATCAGCTGCAGAGAACATATTATTGGTTAATGCCGTCATAATAATATTATTTATATCTGCCACATCCTTAAACTTTTTAAGTTGATCTCCTAAATATGTAATTTTATTAACATTAATTACAATTCTCATTGACTCTGGATTATCAAATAAGTCTCGACCGTCATTAATAAATTTATTACATAAATTTAATATTTTAGACTGTTCCGCTTTTATTTGTCCACAATGTTTTATATTATTAATTTGGTCTTTGATTGCCTTCTTAATTTTTTCATTATTAGAAATAATTTTATACATACTGTACACAAATACAAATATCTTACCAGAATTTGCATTTAATAAAGTAGGTTCACTATTTGATAATGGTTCATAAAAGGTTGTTATAAAAGTATTTAAAGAGGTTGATGCTTTATTATTAAAATAAGCATCCATTTGATTATTTAAGTTCTTTATCAATTCTAAATCTAATACAATCGAATCAACTTTAATTGGTTTGCGTTTATTAATATTAATGGTAATTCCAGTTTTATCATATTTTTTTAGTCTTTTAGCAACTTTAACACATTCATATGCCCGTTGCGATAGCTGATCTAAATTAGTATCATATGTTTCTTTTAGTTCATTAACTTGTTGTGTTAATGATTCTTGTAAACTGGCATAGCTACGCTCAAGTGCAGTATTTTCTGCTTTTAATTTTGCATTAGTTTCATTTGAATAAGCTGCATTTGTTTCTAATCTTTTTTGATCATTTCTTAATGTTTCTAATTGTAATTGATATCTAGTAGCTTCTTCTCTATGACGTTCTAATTCAGCTAATTCATTTTTATATGTTTCTTGTGGGTTGTTTTGCAATGTAGAATGATACATTTCCTTTTCCATCATTAACTGCTCGATTTGTTCTTTATTTGCAGTAGCGGCATTAGCCATTTCTAGTAAATTTAAATTATATTGAATTTCAATGTATCTATCATTTTGACGTTTAAGTTCTATTAGATCTTCTTCAGATTGTACGGATTTTTGTTGTAATGCAGCTATAATAGCAACAGCCTCATCTTTATTTGATTGAAGATCAATTATACGTTTTTCATTTTCTTTAATTTGATGATCTCTTGCTGCAAGCTCATCCTTTACTTGCATTAGTTGCTTATTTAATTCCTCATACTTTTGTCTTTCTTGCTCTTCTCTTTGCTGTTGTTTAGTTTGAGTTAACGATGAAAGGAATGCATAAGATGCTTTACTCAAGGTGGCTACTTGTTTAGCTTTATTTTCGGCAGCAGTTTTTACTTGTTGTAATTTTATAGCATGTTGTGCGATTTCGTCATTTTTTGCTTTTAACTCTGCTTCATATTTTGCTTTTTCTTGTTGCGAACGTAACAACTGGGATGAAACTGTATCAAGTTGTTCTAATACCTGTGTAGTTTTTTCTTTATTTTCGTTAACTACTTTTTGCAATCGCTCATCCCCTTCTTTCTTAATAGCTTCTATCATAACTTGATTTGCATCGAGAGTATTTTGTAAATTCTGATTAACTCTCTGTAATTCAGATAATGCTGTATTAAGTTTCATAGCCTCTTGTTCACTCTTTGCGTTATTGGACTCAAATTCGCTTGTTTTTCGTTCTAACTCTTCTTTTAATCTATTGATTGAATCAAGTTGTATTTTATTTGTTGCTTCATATCCATCGCGTTCTCTAGTAAGGTCATTAATATTTCGTTCTTTAGATTGAATCATAATATTAATGCTCTCAATTTTTTTCTGATTGGCTTCAATTTGCATACGTTGTTGTTCACGAATTTGAATGTTCTGCTCATTATTGGAACTCATTGATGCATTTATTTCAGTTAATTGAATTAATTGATTTTGTAAATCAAGTTTTTCCGCAGTAACTCTACTTAAGGATGATGTGCAATTTTGTAATTGATTGGTTAGTCCCTCATTTATATGCGTTTGCTTACCTAAATCAGTAATATATTTTAACATATCCTTTTGTAGTTTAGCTTGATGAGAATCTATTTCTTTTACAACCAATTCAATTTTTTGTGCTTGTGATTGGATATCGGCAATTTGTAAATGGATTAATTTTTCAGCCTCTAGAGCTAGAGCGGCCTTTTGTTGTTCCTCCTGAGTTAATTTAGCGATATCTTGTATATTTTTATAGGATGAACTACTTGCAAGTGACTTTTTCAATGTTTCCATTGTGGCGGTAAGTTGGTTATATCGTTCTAGAAGCATATCTCTTTTAGTCGCCGATATAGTTAATTGTACATTAGCATGCTGTACCGCAGATTTAGCAGTTGATGTTAACTCCGCAGTAGGAGAAGATTTAGATTTAATTAAAGATTGAATAGCAGACATAACAGTGGAATTAGTAGAACTACTAGTATTCTTTATAGTATTAATGGCATGTCTAACTCCATGAACAGTACTATACCCCTTATTAGTAGCAGCAATAATTGGTCCTAATGTTCTCTTTGGATCATATATTGGTAATACTTTGATTTTTGTTACATACTCACATTTATTATTAATTGATTTTTTATGTAAATTTGATTTTAATTTTTCAGAATCATTAATAAAAGTATTAAGTATTTGTTTAGATTTAATTAATCGAGGATCCATTTCAATAGCCTTAGTGTATTTAGATGTGACAAAATTAATTAGTTTGTTAAATATAATTTCTGTCTTATTGCTCTTATCGGTAGGATTTAGCTTATTTAAAATTTCAGATTGGATTTCATTTTCTAATAGTTTTCCATTGTCAGTGTTTTTAACGGCATTGGCAATATTTAAATCTAAACATTTAGAATGAACTGATTTTATACTTTGTGGAATCTTAGATGAGTTTAATAATTCATTTAATACTCCTTGTAATTGCTGTATAATAGTTTCATTATTACACTCGTTCAATTGAATCATTTCATTAAATAATTGATCATAGTGTTCAAATAATGGAGTATCCTTTCTATAACCAGCAGGAGGATTTACAAACCGGTCTTGTAATCGATTTGCAAAATGTTCAATTCCTTCAATATACTTTATCTGGAATTCTAATGCTTTTGTACGTTTTTTATCTAAATCAGATCTACGAGTAATTATAATTTGATCTTGAATAAAATCAGTATATTTACTATTATGAATTAATAAATGTTCTCCTGATCTAGATTTAACAATCATACAAGTAGCACCAACTAATACAATTTGCGAACGTTCAATTAAATATTTTCGGAGCATTCTAATCATATCATCATTTGTATTATCCTTCCATTTTTTTGCTGATTCAATAATAGATTTATAATATCTATAATAGATGCTATAGTTAAAACTATTTAATGGAGTAAGTGCTGTTACTATTGGTAAACCAACATGATCTACTTTATATTCACTACTTTGAACTCTAACATAATGCCCATTTTTAATTTCATAATAATCAGGGTTAAAATATGGGGTATACCCGCTATCCATAATAGAATCCCAAAACATAGGAATACGTCGAATCCATGATGTTAATTTTTGTTTAGAATCTGGGGATCCCATGTATACCAATAATCCAATAACAGATGTACCTAACATTACATAAGTTGCTAAGTTAATATACTTGTCAGTAAAGCATAATACATTTGGATCTTGGTATGCAGAGTAACTTACAAATGCGACCCATGCTAATAATATAAGAAATGATATTACAATAATACTGCGACGAATCCATGGAAAGCGCATAGATTCGCTATCGCGAACCATATAAAAATCTGGTTTTGTTGCTTCCATGTTTTAACTTAATTTACTTAGGTTTATATTATGTTGGTTAATATTACCTGAATCTCTATTTTATGTTAATGTCTTGAGAAAGCTCCGGAGCATTAAAATTATCATTAAATATATAATAAAGTGTTATTAAATAACTATAAACATAACCCTTCTATCAATATAAAGCCATCTATTGAACAGAGTACCTTGCGAAGTACTTCGTGCTCTACTATCCCGATATCTAAGATATCTAATATAAAATCGTATGCCAAAAAAAAGGACCTTTAAATTAACAAATAGTTATCCAAAGGAATCCAGAATTAACGCAAAACGATTAGAAAATAAAATGAATGGCAGAACATCATCATTTGACGGACCAGATGTAGTACATGACGATTATAAACTATTGGCATATCCGAATAATATAGTTTATATCAATGACTTATATAATGCATACAACCATGTATGTTTAACCAAAGGAATTACTCCTTTACCAAAAATTGAGATAGAAACTCTTCTTAATAAAATTAATTTTACTGATCATACTGGTAAAACTAAATCTATAATTAGCCAAACGCGTATAATTGATTATGTAGAATCCCAATCAGTACCAGTTAAAGTAAATATGATCAATAGAGATAAATTTAATAGAATCAGTTTTGTTGCAACTACATACAACCATTATAATATTATAAAAACTCCATTATGGTTCTATCAAGGAAAAAAACAAATACGTAACTCTATTTGTTCATCCAATATTAATATTTTAGCAATAGTAATTGCGTTAATAGAGTTATTAATCATACTACAAGTAATACTTAGCAAGTATAAAACATATACTCCATATTTATTATTTGCGCGAATTGGCGCAGTCATAATTTTGTTTAACTCATCATTACTATTGATACATATATCAAATATAATTAAATATATTGATCATCATTTAGTACATAAAATATCAACAAATTCATTTGGATTAGTACATAGAATATTAGGTATCAAAATTTTTATTGGTACTATCATTCATATAATTGGACATTGGTTACATGTAACCAATGTATTAAATGTATGTAAATCTGGATGTACATATAATGATGTACTCACTATCCCTAAAGATACTAAATTTCCTATTGAAATATCATGGTCGTATTTTATTAACCAACTAGCGTATTATACTGGAATCATATTAGTTAGTATCATTTCTATTATTGGATTAGGAGTAATATTTCAAAAATATAATCTAATTAGAAGCTCTACATTTTATAATGTTCATCGAACACTTGCAGTTATATTTTTTATTATTATGATAATCCATGGAACACAACAATTATTAGGATTCAATTTATCTTATATATTTATATTACCAGCATTACTTCTATTTATTGCATCTAGATATATGGAAATATTATATTGTAACAAATTAGAGATAGATAATTGGTATATAACCGATTCAATTATTAGATTAAGTTTTATTAATAGCCCATATATGATAAAACAATTAGAATATGGAATAGCAGTATCTGCGTATATTAATCATCCGATTACATCATTATTAGAATGGCATCCATTTACTATTTCCAGTGGTTTAGATATTAATAAGAGTTATGTTAGTATAGCAAACTCTGGTAAATGGACTAATAAGCTTATTGATAATATTACTATTAATGCAAATAGTCAAATAACTCAGTATATTAATTTAGGTCATGTGATTCCTTCATGCTTTAGATTCTATAAATTTTATACTAATAAAATTTTCTTTTGTTCTGGAATAGGAATTACCCCCTTTTTATCTATTATAAACCAATCACTCGAATATAAAAATAATAACTTACTTATATGGAGTATCGGCAATATGGAAATAATTAATCAATTTGCTAATATTTTGCGAGAAATTCATTTAAAACCTAATTTACAGATCTATATATTTTATTCAAATACATCTAAACAATTAAAACAAACTATATCTAAACCGCAATTACATAAATTTAATTTCCTTCAAACGTTAATTCATTATAAATCTGGTATAGATATTGTTCATGGAATTCAGATACCAATCATTGTTATGCTTGAGCGAATCAATTCATTAAATATAATATCACATAATATTAGTACAATTAAAAATGCAAATGATCCTATTGGAATATTCGTTTGTGGTAGTAGTAGATACAATCATAGTATTAAAGAGTCTGTAAATCTATTAAAATCCAATCCAAAAAAAATTAAAATAGATCTTTGGATAGAGGATTTATAAGGTTATTTATTTCCTAAGATAACCATTAATAATGTATACACTACTGTTTTTCCAACAATAGCAATAGGTTTAGATCCATTTCCATTAACAATATATTCACTGCAAACACCAGCCAATAAAGCTACTTGTACGCTTTTATAATATTTATTGAACAGGGTAGGAGGCTCTTTTTCAAATGTTTTTTTTAATGATCTAAGATACTTTTCTCGTGCGCAATCATCTAGTTCCATTATTGCATTATACATGATTGTATCTTTTTTTACTACTTCACTTAAATCATCTAGCCTAACGGTTTCTTGATGTTCTGAATATATCCCCCATACAATAATTCCCAATAAAATAATTATTGCTATACTTCTACACCACGCATGAAATGCGTTTTGCGCTTCTTTAAAACCACCAAATCCTAAGAATTTCCCAACCGCTTCGCCAATACTATCATCAACTAAGGGTATAGTAATCTTTTGTAAGGGTGCTGGCTTATTTTTTAATTTAATAGGACTAATAGATGTACTACTCGACGACATTATGTTTTATATTATCATAATAGATTATACATACTTACTTAGATTTAAGTGCTACCTTTTTTTTAAGTACCCTTTTTACTGGTTTTACTGTTCTAACTACTCTAGTAACACTAGGCGTTGAAGTAGGCTCTACAATGGTTTCAGTTGGTTGAGTAATAATAGGTTCAACAGACTCTACTGACTCTACTGACTCGACTGATTGTTCCTCTTCCTCTTCTACTGGTTCAGCAACTGGTTCAGCAACTGGTTCAGCGACTGGCTCTTCTACTGGTTCAGCAACTGGTTCAGCGACTGGCTCTTCTACTGGTTCAGCGACTGGCTCTTCTACTGGTTCAGCAACTGGTTCAGCGACTGGCTCTTCTACTGGTTCAGCAACTGGTTCAGCAACTGGTTCAGCAACTGGTTCAGCAACTGGTTCAGCAACTGGTTCAGCAACTGGTTCAGCAACTGGTTCAGCAACTGGTTCAGCAACTGGT